>SMTZ1_10000838_pt1 | contig 30849 bp, 33 predicted proteins | sample DeeMarSWOR136_30_FD_25667 | JGI IMG/M metagenome (IMG submission 25667) | reverse complement strand
GCCGCCGGAAAAGTTACGGGGCGTATTTTTAACGTTTATAGCGATGACTAGTCGCTAAGAGGAAATCAGAGGAGAGATTTCCCAATATAAACATTGCTACTGCGACTAATAAAATTAGCTCTTCAAAGGAGTTGTGCGTCACCTTCAAGATAGATCCTACGTTTTATGCTCCAAATAGAATTTAAACACGAATGTGGATTTTCATTGTGTTACATCTAAGCTTCTCAACAGCTTATTTGGAGCTAAATAGCCGTCCTAATGGGCGTTTAAATGAATAGAGTTGTAGGCTAGGTTAATGTTTTATTCTCATGTGGAACAGTATGTGTGTTAAACTGGGCCGGGATGGCAGAGTGGTTATTGCGCAGGCCTTGAGAGCCTGTGGCCCTTCTGGGCCACGTGGGTTCGAATCCTACTCCCGGCGCCATCGCATTTGAAGATAATAGGCTACTTCTTTACAACGAGAACATCGCAGTGGGCGTCGGAGACCACTTTTTTGGAAACGCTTCCCAAAAAGAAAGCGGCAGCACTTCCTAAACCTCTACTTCCCACTATGATGAGGTCAAAGTTTTCATGCTTGGCGGTATTAACTAAGGCTCTAGAAGGGTTGGAGCCAAGAATCGCTGACAACTCACAATTAATCCTTTCCTTTTCCAGATATTGCTCCGTCTTTTGTCTGATTTTTTTTGCTTCCTCTTCTTTTCCTTGATTATAGACAACTATAACCTTCAAAAACCCTGAAAATCTCTTGGTAACATTAATAGCTTCCATAAGTGCCCAAAGAGAATGGTCAGAACCATCTATTCCAACAAGAGTTCTCATATTCTCCTTCATTTCTATACACCAAATACTTGCATTAGGCTTGAATTAATCTATTTTTTTAACCACTTTACTTTTTCTATTATACCTCGATGGGGCTTGCCCCCACCTGCGTTCATGAGGTCTGGGTTCTTTCGTATTCCTTTAGCCAGAACGGGCGGAAAAGTGAGTGTTGTTATCAAACTCATTGCCACCAAAGCTGAATAGATCTCAAGTGGGATTAATCCATACTGAAATGCTATTAGAGCAATAACTAACTCTGCAGCACCTCTGGAATTCATCGCCCATCCCACATAATAGAGCTGTTTCAAACTCAGACTAGACAACGGCTTCACTATAAGAGTACCTACCATTTTTCCAACGAAAGCCATAACAACCGTAGCTGCCACCAAAGGAATATTGGAAAAGAGTGTACTTATATCAAATCTTATCCCAACGTTTGCAAAGAAGAAGGGAACAATAAAACCTAAAGCAACAAGCTTAATTTCGGTAAGTAAATCTTTTTTATGTTTTCGGCTAATACCCCTCATAGAAACCTGCAAAAAGAAACCACCTACAATGGCGCCAATCAAGTAGCCTACATTCAAAGCCTCAGACAAAGCCGCAAGAACCAGAATAAAAATTATCACAATGGAAAAAAGTTCAGTTTCATCGCTGGTGTGCTTGTCCAAGTGATGAAGCACCTTAGAAATTGCTTTAAATGATATAAACGCAATCACGATAAAAACCACAATTTCTAAGGGAATTCTAGCTAAATCCACAAAGCTCCCTCCCTTCGCCATTATAACCACAAGTGCTAAGAAGAACACCTCGAACACATCGTCAATCGCGCCAGCCGCAAGCATCATCGCCCCCAATCTCGTGTTCAGACTATTCAAATCCATAAGCACCTTAACCTTAGTTCCTTCCGACGTAACCATTAAAGCCCCACCGAAAATCAAAGCCGTCAAGAAACCATACTGAGGAAAGAAAACAGTGATGAAGCCGAAGCCGAGAAGAAATGGAATAATTGCTGAACTAACAGATACGAGGATTGAATCTCTCGAAGTCTCCTTAACCTTTTCAATGTCTATTTCCAACCCAGCCAAAAAAAGAAGGAGCAATATTCCAAGAGTTGCTAGAAAATCAATTATCAGCAAGGTAGGTGCGTCGCCGAAAAGAACATTCTCAAAAAGTGGAAGGCCGAATAATATTCCCGCTATAATCTGCCCTACAACTTGAGGTAGGCCCAATCTTTTAAACAGCTCACCTAGTACAAAGGCCACAATCAGAATAATAGGTACGATAGCCAGTATCTGCATTATCAGTTCACCAAAAAAGTCTTGCTATGTTTCCTTGTCTTTTTGTTAAAGACGTCGGCTTTTGCTTTTTTTCGAACACTTCTTATCGAACTATGGGGTAAAGCCAGAGGCTTCTATAAACTTTTCTTATGCATAAATCCTCCCAAGCACCGCTACAGGGTCTGACACATAGACTTCCTGATATCGTTTATGATAAACTACTACATGGAGGTCTTCATATCATCAAGTGCGTAAATAATAAAAGAAACTTGTTAACTTTGACTGCAACTAGCTATGAACAAAAGAAAACTTACTGCGTCCAAAATAGTGGCTATTGTGGCAGTTTTTGCAGCCCTTAATGTAGTTACGGATTCTTTTGCGAGTTTTCCTGAATTTCCTTCAGGCATTTGGTACAGCTGGAACTTTCTCATCGAGCCTCTCACAGGAATCGTACTTGGACCGCTATTAGGATTTGCAGCTACCTCTATTGGAGTCATGATAGGACATTACATTTACTTCATTGACGCTTACGAGTTTCTCTTTACAATAGGCGCCCCAATTGGAGCAGCAATTTCTGCCCTGTTATATAAGGGAAAATGGAAACCCGTACTATCTTACTACACCGCATTATTCATCACTTATTTTATCACACCTGTTGCTTGGCAACTTCCCTTTTGGGGGATGTGGGACACCTACATTGCATTTGCCATTCTTATCGCGACAATTTTCTTGATTAAAAAAGGCTTGTGGAAAGACGAATCGAAAAGGTTGCCATTCATCCTCGCTATCGCCGCCTTTGTCGGATTAGAAGCTGACGTGTTATTTCGAATTTTCGTTTTTGTTCCAGGTCAAACGTATAGGCTTTTCTATGGTTTTGATGTTGAAACTTTACAGGTGATATGGAGAGGCAGTGCTGTTATCACTCCAATAAAAGTGGCCTTATCTACCGTAACTACTGTGGCAATTGGACATCCCTTAATTAAAACGTTGAGAAAAGCAGGATTTTGGACGAATCATTAACTTTGCTACACCATTAGATAGACACGCTTAGCTAGCATCATTGATTTTTTTAAGGCAGAACTCCTTGTTTTTTCTTCAACCACAATGGAGCAGATCGGCTCTCCCTGCTCTATGACAACACCAGGGAAGGGGATGTCTCTGACCTCTTTAAAATTGTTGAGGTTGGGGACTATTGAACGGTGATTCGCGTATAGGATTAGTCTGACACAAGAGGTTGTTGGTTTTTCTTCGTTTTGAGGCGAGAGGGTTCCTTCAAGACATGCTTTCATATGAGCGTTGACCAAGTTTATTCCGAGAACACGCTCAACACACTCAAGGGTTCCTTGAAAGCGGGGATTTACTTCAACAACAAAGGGTATGCCATCTTCTGAAATAACTAAATCCACTCCATTCGACCCCACGAGTCCGAAGCGCGACGCAATTTTTTGCACCACATCTTCACACGCATCTACAAGAGCGCTGCTAGCAGAAGCAGGAACAATGTTTCCACAGTATCCAAAGGGCTCTTTTTGACCAACTTCTTCAATTCCTAATAGTTGTTCATTTAAGGTCAAAATCATAGTCGCTTCTTTGGACGAGAGAAACGACACACTTGCGTCTTTACCAGACACAAACTCTTGGATCAAGACTCCTCGAGACGACGAAATAGTTTGCTGGAAAACCTTAGTTATTTTGCCTCTATTTTTTACCTTTCTTACTCCAGCGCCGCCAAGGCTGGGAAGAGGTTTTACTATGACAGGGTAGCCGATGTCTTTGGCTGTTTGTTTTCCCTCTTTGAGATTCCTTGCCAATGCTGTTTTAGGATGGGGTACAGCGAGTTTCTTGAGTTCTTGAAAGAATTTTGTTTTGTCACGCACTTTTTCGATTGTTTTGGGAGGATTTCCGATAATAGGGATTAGCTCATTGAGTTCTGCTAAAACCTGTGGAGAGTCTTCTAAGCCTGACGCTAACAAAGTGGCATCTATTTGATTCTCCGCGAGGAGTTTCTTTGCTAGATCTAAGAGTCTATTTGGGGAAAAGTTTGTCTTGAGACGCCCGCAGGAGTTTCCAGTTTTTTGCGTTGCAATCGACAAAGTTTTTCTGCATGTTTGTTTAAGGTCTTGGTCTCCAAAATAGTCTGCAGCAAAAACGTTGCATCCTGCCTTTTTTGCTGAAGCAGCTAGTGCAGCAGTATCAACCCCTATTACTAGAATGTTTTGGACGGCAGTTTCTTTCAAGTTTAAGCCTCTATTTTTCTTGGAAGCCTTACACTTATTTCTTAGCTTGATGTTTAATAGTAGTCTAATGAGGGAAAGAATAAGTGGAGCTTGTAAACGCTTTAGAGAAGCTTTCTAATGTTTGCGGGGTTACGGGTAGAGAAGACGAAGTTAGAAAGTTGCTGAAACCCATGATTAAGCCCTACGTGGACGAGATTAAGGAGGATAAACTTGGTAACTTGATCGGCGTAAAGAAAGGAAAGAAGAAGGTACCGAAGATAATGCTTGCTGCCCACATGGATGAAATTGGATTAATAGTCAAAAACGTAACTAAAAATGGTTTCCTTCAATTTGCGAAACTTGGCGGAATTGACGATCGCATTCTTGTAGCGCAACGAGTCTTAGTTCATACTAAAAAGGGCGTAAAACCAGGCATTATTGGGTCTAGACCGCCGCATATAATGAAGGCTGAAGAAAAGAAGAAGGCTATTGAAGCGGAGAGTCTTTTCATTGATGTGGGTGCTAGCAGTAAGAAGGATGCTCAGAAGATAGGTGTAGAAGTTGGTAACGTTGTAAGCTTTGACACTAAATTCGCAAAGGTAACCAAGGATCTTGTTATCGGAAAATCTTTTGATGACCGTGTAGGGTGTTGTCTTATGGTTGAAGTTTTAAGGCAACTCAAAAATGTTGATTGCACAGTTTTTGCGGTAGGTACGGTTCAGGAAGAGGTGGGTCTTCGTGGTGCAACTGTGTCTGCTTTTCAGATTTATCCTGATTTGGCCTTGGCTTTCGATGTCACTGTAGCTGGCGATGTTCCTGGTGTGAAAGAGGTTGAGTCTTCGGTGAAAATGAAGAAGGGCCCTGTAATTGGAGTGATGGATGCTGGCTTGATTACGCATCCCAAGGTGTTGTCACTGCTGGTTAGCACTGCAGAGAAGATTAAGGTTCCCTACCAACTTGAAACAGGGTTAGCAGGATCGACTGACGCAGCGCGAATAGCCCTCACTCGGGAAGGGGTGCCGTGTGGGACTTTGGCTATTCCCACTCGCTACATTCACAGTCCAACTTCTATGCTTTCACTAAGCGACGTACAAAACGCAACGAAACTAGCGGTTGCCGCAATTAAAGAAACCCCAAAAAACTTCTAACCACCCATTTCTTGTTTCAAAGGACTTTTAAGCAGTAGTCATGAAAACACTGGGTAAAAGCAAATTAACAATAAATGGTCATTACTTAAGAGAGAACGCTTTGTCAGAAAAGAAAAAGTTCAGGTTTCTTGAACATCGGGCAGACGCTTACATCGAAGTATATGGCAAAACCTTAGCAGAAGCTTTTGAAAACGCGGCATTAGCAACCTTTGAAGTAATGACTGAGACAAAAAAGATAATGCCTAAACATGAAGAGACAGTGGAAGTTGAGGGCTTCGACGAAAAAGCCCTCCTCTACAACTGGCTAGAAAGCCTTCTAGTAAAATTCGACACAACGCAAACCCTCTACTCAAAATTCAAAATCGAAAACATACAAAAGACAGACAAATGTTTAAAACTAAAAGCCACGATTCAAGGCGAAACATACAACCCCAAAAAGCACCCTCAAAAAGTCGGAGTCAAAGCTGTAACATACCATCGAATGGAAGTCAAGCAAACACCCAGCAAGACCACGGCAAAGTTCATCCTCGACATCTAAACCGCTACCTTATCGAATCAAAAACGTTATCTCCTCAACTAAGGTTTCTGGCACAACATTACGTTTTCCCCTCCGCTTCAAAAAAAGAAGCCCCAACTCCTGCAAGGCAAGTAGATCCGCATACACGTTTTTGACGTCACGCTTGATCTTGTGTGCCAACTCGTTTATTGAGTCAACACGCATATTAGCAAGATGATCCAGCAGTTCCACACGTTTCGGTGTCAGCGAAGCCAGCTGTTTTGAGTCAAACTCTTGTATCTCTTCTACCATGTAGTCAAGTTCGCCCTCTTCCTCGTAGCCTCTATAGGCATCAACCAAGCCTGCCCACTCAAGATAGACACCTAACAGATGCCTCGGCCTTTTTCTTTTGAGAAATCGGTCTTCAAACTCGTCAAAAGCTAAGGTGTATTTTTCCTCAAACCTGCAGATCCGCCTATAAACCTCTTCAGGCGTTAGACTACGCACTATTCTCACAAGCAATGTTGCTCAAAAAACTAGACGCTTGGCAAAATAAAACTTCTTTGGCTTAGACACCATAAACAGAAAACTAGCCAGAAAGAACGAATTTAAATTCGTCCTTTTCCGCGTCATATTCGAAGTTTTCGCTGGACACCGATCTTTCAAAATACTTAGAGAACACTCCCTCCCAAAAAGAGCTTACCAACCGCTTCGCTGAACCTTTAAGTGTTTTAAATGGCGGATTCTCTGCTGTAATTTCTACAAGCGGAGAATCGCGGCGAACAATTGCAAATGAAAATTTACCCCACCCATTAATTGGTTGTGCTCTGGCAAGTTGCTCAAGCAATCTCTCCCTTGTTTTCTCGGAATTATTTTCAATCATTTCGGCAAAAACAGTATAGCCTTGCTCGAACCACATGTTGTGAATAACAACTTCGCCTCCACTTCCCAACATTTTGTCTATGCGTTTGCAGCAGGAAATCGGATCTATGATCACACCTCTGATTCCAAAGAGACGGATTTCACCCTTCTCCAAGTCTATTTCTATTCCATCGGAGATTTTGATCTTTTTGTCCTTAGTTAAACCTACTTCTTTAACCAAGTTTAAACTGTCTCCTATAGATCTCTAAACCAATTATTAAAAGAATATAGCTTGTTAGCCATAAAATTTCAAGGGGATGCCCAGCGAAGTAAAGATTGTTCCAGTTGGCATAAACATAGCTTAAATCTCCTAATGTGTGAAACAGAATGCCTACAGTAATAAAGCACCATGCTACACCAAGCTCTCCTCCAAAGAAAGTTAGGAAAACGAGGAACGAAATGGCGAAAAGAAACAAAACAAAAAACGGATAGACTATTCTGAGAATCAGGTCTAATGGGTCTCTCTGGAATGCCAGAATTGGAAGAACCAAAATATAGGAAATGACTGTCGCAAATGCGATGCTTACCACGGATGTAGCAACAATGTTTTTCCATGTTATGGCTTTTTCAAACAAAAATAAGATCCAAAACAAAGCGAACAGAAACATCACGTATTCGCCAACGTATAATATGTCTACCAAAGACAAAGGTAAAATTGTTGGGATGTTTAATCCAAATCTAGAGAGTGCTTTAAGCGAGTCGCCTAAAAAGAGAAAGAAAGCAGCTACGGTTACGCTTAAACAGATTTTACCAAATGTGTCTCGCCAACTAACGCCAAAGGTTTTGAACACAAGAAATGATAAAATTATCACGAATCCGCTTGTCATCGGAAGTGTAATGCTGGAAAGAAGTTTTAGAAACTCAAAATTATTTTGACCTAAAACGTAAAGTAAAATAATTACTGCTCCATAGCTCAAGCTGACCATTTGAAATATTTTCATTTTTTTATTCCATACAATTTCTAGTTTTCAGCGACTATGACTATATAAATTAATTCATGCAGAAACTTGAACTGCTTTGATCTCCATGGATTTAGTTACTGTTTTTGGGGCTAATAAGGTCTAATTATATGCGTACATGTGGAATGGTTTCTGGAAACCTAAATATACGCAGCAGGACAACTGGAAGGTTTATGGCTTCAATTATCGAAACACTGATTCTCGGCATAATTCAAGGCTTGACAGAATGGTTGCCTGTGTCCAGCTCGGGACAGTTAGCTATAGCAAAGGAATTTCTCGGTTGGCAGCCGCCTATAATTTTTTATGTTCTTCTTCATTTGGGCACTCTTTTTGTAGTTGTGGCTTTCTTTAGAAAAAGAGTTGTTAAGATTTTAAAGGCGCTGATTAGACGAGATTTAAAATCGGAAGAGGGGAATCTTGCCGCTTTTGTTGTCGTTGGTAGCATACCGACAGCGGTCATTGGCTATGTTTTTCAAGAGCTTTTCGAATCTTTTTTTGACAACTTGCTTGTTGTGGGAGTAGCTCTTTTGGCGACTGGGTTTTTGCTTTTCGTTTCAGAACGAAGAGAGGGCAATAGAGCTCTAAACTATTTGGACTCGTTGCTTGTGGGAATAGCGCAAGGCATTGCCATAATTCCAGGTATTTCAAGAAGCGGGTCCACGATCGCTACAGCTCTACTGAAAAAAGTGGACAGAGAAACAGCCTTTGAATTTTCCTTTTTGCTGTCGATTCCAGCAGTTTTAGGCGCTACTATCGCAAAAGTGGGAGACCTGAATCTGTTGATTGGCGGTGGGGATACGGTTGCGGTAGTTGTAAGTGTTGTGGCATCAATGATTGTAGGCTATTTCTCGCTCAAGGTTTTGCTGAGATTAGTCATGAAGAAGAAGTTTCACTGGTTTGCTTTTTACTGCTGGGCAGCAGGCGCTCTAGTCCTAATTTCACAGATACTCTAGAGCATCATATTTAAGAACAGCTATATTCCTTAAAAACCAAATAGTAAAAAGGAGAACATGTACAATGTCAGAAGATGAAATGATAAAATTCTTCAAAGACCAAATAAAACTAGAACATCACATCATTGAGTCAATCACGAATAGTCTAAGAACCGTTAGAAACCCCATAGTGAAGCAAGTTTTACGCGCAATAGCTTTCGACTCTCAAAAACATGCAGGAATCTACAACGCAGCCATATCCATCACTAAAATTACCCCAGCACTGACAGACAAAGAATACAAAGAGCTTGAAAAAACAACTGCTGAACACGTAATAGATGAAGAAAAGGCTATTTCCGCTTTGGACAAAGTTATGCCAAAAATAAAAGATAAAAAAGTCAAATTTTTATTGAAATCTATAGCCGCCGACGAAAGAAAACACCACGAACTCCTCAACAAAATCATGGACTTAGTCGTCAAAAAAGAGGCCATAACAGAGGAAGACTGGTGGGAAATCCTTTGGAAAAACGTTCCATTCCATGGTGCTCCAGGCGGGTAAACCGTAGAAACTGAAACTTTAATGAAACACTACTCTTCAGATTTCAGTTTGATGATCTTTGAAGATTTACATAGACTATAACAGATGCAAGGGCGACGGTTTGTGCGTCGATCTTTGTCCAGTTGATGCTTTCGAAATAAGAATCGTAGCACGACAGCCCAGGAAAACCAAAACGATTATAATTAATGATGAAAACTGCATTCTTTGCAGAATCTGCGAAGTCAATTGTCCTAACCAAGCAATAAAAATCATGCAGTAGGTGCTATGACGCGTTCAAAAGCTCGCCGCGGCTATCCAAAACTTCGACCCGTAACCAACTGCCATTCTCAACAGTTCTAGAAGCACACTTTATACAAGGGTCATAAGCCCTAATAACCATCTCAATCTTGTTAAGAAGCCCTGGTTTTATCTCACCCTTTTTGATAATGCGCGCTGCAGCGCTCTTTACACTCATGTTGATAGCAGCGTTATTGACTTGTGTAGGAATAATAAGACGTATGTCCTGCAATCTTCCATGCGTGTCCAAAGAATAACGATGCATAAGTGTACCCCTAGGAGCTTCAACTACACCAACCCCATCTGCTTCTCTGGGCGAGAACGTCACCCGCACCTTAGGCTTGGTAATAGTCTTGTCCTCAAGCAACTCCTGCGCTTTTTCACAAGCATAAAGCAGCTCAATCAGTCTAGCATAGTCAAATAGCAAAGTTTCATGCGCTGGTGCACCGTATGTTTCCTTGAATTCAAGAAATTCCCGTCTCGCAAAGGGGGTGTCAACGTTATCAACAACGTTCATTCTCGCTGTAGAGCTAACTTTCACTATGCCTTGCGGCCACCCTTGCTTCTTCAAATAGGCAAACTTTGCGTATGTCCAATCAAACGTTTTTTCGTCCACGTAATCCATGTAATCCTTTGGCAGAAACTCAGTGACAATTTTCCCTTCAACATCTTTCACGCGGACTTTACCTTCATAAAAGTTAAGATCACCGCCTTTTGTAAGACTCATGTAGTTGGCTTTTGTGACAGCTACGTGTCTAAAGTCTTTCCATTTTTTCTGAAACAAGCTTTTCCCCAAGGCTAAAGCTTCTCGCGCCAATGCTACTCCACTCTTAGCTTCTTTGGACAATTGGGCTCTTTGACTTTCGCTAAGGGGTCGGATGACGCCTCCAGGAATTACTGAGACTATATGGATGTGTCTGCCACCTACAGTTGCGAGTAGACGAGTGCCAAACATCTTCAAATCTAATGCTTTCTTGCCGATTTTCGGGTCTTCCCGCATGATTTGAAAAACGTTTCTTTTCTGTGGATTTTCTTCCTCTTCGAACCAGAAATCAGGGAGTGTCAGGAAAAAGAATACAAGGGAATGGTTTGTTATCACTTGAGCCATTAAAAGCAATTCTCGAATTTTTCGGGCGGTTTCAGGAATTTTGGCTTGATAAGCGTCCTCTATGGCTTTCACAGACGCCATGATGTGGGCTGTAGAGCAAACGCCGCAGATTCGCGAGATTATGAAGGGCAAACGGTCAGATTCCATACCGCGGAGAAACTGCTCAAACCCTCTAATCTCTGTAGCGTGAAAATGAGCGTCTGATACGTCGCCAAATTCGTCAAGCCAAATGGTAACCTTGCCGTGGCCCTCAATACGCGTCGTAGGCGTAATAGTTATCTGCCGCGGAGTTTTGCTCATATAACTCTCTCCTTAGCCTTAAACCGCTCCAACGTCTTAGAAAAAATGAAAGCGTGAAAAACGAAGGGATTAGCATACAATTCCTTCCTAACCTCCTCAGCTGGAATCCCCGTTCTCTTTGAAGTGACGTTTACCAGAAGTTCAAACAAATCCCTAGAACGGTATAGCAGAGGATCTGGAGGACCACGACACCCAAAGCAAGTAAACCCGGCTCTGGGACATGGGGCACCGCATCCCCGGCGCGTTAAAGAGCCTAGACAAATAAATCCTTGACTTAGAAGGCAGATGTTTGGATCCGCCTTTTTTTCATACGTTCCGTAAAGTCTTCCTGGTTTGACTGGAAGTATCTTTCTTGGGCATTCAAGGCAGACCACTTCTTTGACCCGTTCAGGTTTTTCGCCTTTAACGATGCTTCTCAAAGTCTTTATGATACGATCAGGCATCGGGGGACAGCCTGGCACGTAGTAGTCGACGTCGACAAACGTACATATAGGGTACATCATGTCTTTCAAACCTGGGAGAACTCTGGATTGAGTTTTGGGAAAATTTTGCTCGAGAAATTTTTTTAGAGACATACGATTGCCGAGACTCGTTACGCCGCCGTGGGTGGCGCATATGCCCAAGGCAACAAGTGTTGTGGATTTTGCTCGCATCTCTCTCAATAGTTCTTCGTCTGCTTCGGTTCTAACTCCTCCCTCAACAATCGCCAAATCAACTCTCGGAATTTCCCTCGTATCAACGAAAGTTGGCGAATAAACAACTTCAACATCCTTCGTTAAAAAGTTGTAAAGGTCTTCGCCACCACTTAGAAAAGATAAGAAACAGCCAGCACAGCATGTTAGAGAAAGCATGCAAATCTTCAATCAAACCATCTCGATCATTTATCGCCTTGGTTCAGCGTAAGCCATTTTGGTTTTCCATTAAGATACTCGGTTAAGAATTTTGCAAAGTCTTGATTACGCGAATAAGTTGAGAGGCTTTCTTCATCGACTAGAATTTTTAGGTCTTTTGCAACTGCTTTGGAAACAAGTTCCGCCACGCCAACGTTTCTTCCTCCATCTTTCAACTTATCCTCCAACAATTCAACTACATCAGTGTATTTCCGTGCTATTTCCACAACCCATCGACCTCCCTCTACGTAGGGACCGGCAAATGTGCGTACTGAATCGAGATGTTTTTGAAGGAACTTTTCACTTTCTTCTCTTTTCTCTAAAGGTGGTCCAAGGTGCTTTTTCAAAGATGGCAAACGACGATATTCCACTTCCAAAAGAAATATGTTTAAGCTTTTTTCATCGCTCCACACAGCGTCACGAATGACTCTAAAGTCGTATTGTTTAGCAAGTTTTCGAAGCGATCGTTGCGACTTGTAAAGCTGTCCCCATAGAATGTCAGGAACAGCCTTCACTCTCCAAAACTGTATAAACACGAGGCTTGAGCCACGATTTCTCATTGTCTGCAATAGCTTTTCGGATTTGAAGGAGTCTGTTTCTGAAGGATAAAAGAACCTTGCGCTTGGCTTATTCATGAGAACTCTTGACGCAGCGACAAATTCGTCTAGTCGTTCTTGCCTCACTGCTGATGCCGCGTTTCTTCCCTTGTCAACAGGGTCAACTATGACTAAAGGTTCCTCAAAGAGGAGTTTCAGTTCCCGTTCTCTTCCTTTATAGTAGCCTTCTAAATCAATGCATATTCGAGCTTTCCAGTTGCTTGCAGCCTTTAGGACTTGAAGAAAGGAACTGTAAAAGAGAACAAGGAGTTCGCAAAGGTATCCGCTGAAGCCACCTACTTTTATTTCAGCACCATAAACACCAATGCCTTTCATGAAATGTTTTAACAATCGAATTTCACCGCAAAGTTTCTCATCCAACAAGGGCTTCACGTAGTCGGTGTGAAATGGGGTGCGGTCAGTAGCGCTTTTCCATCCGCCTTTTTTTACTCGATAACATGGAACAATGTTGACTATAGTTCCATCTAATATTGCCTCAAGATAAGGATGCTCTGCAAAGCGTTCAATTTGTTTAGCGCCTTTTGTCGCTTCTTTTGCAATGTCTAAATATGTGGTGCGAAAAGCTTCTCGGGGCTCCGTTGGTGGAACTTGCATGAAAATATCAATGTCTGGCGATTCTCTTAACCAAGTGTTTTTTGCAATCGAGCCTTCAACGCGTACTTTTAGGTCTAGCCCTACATCTCGGGCAGTTTCTTCTACTCTTTGTTTAAGCTTTTTTGCCAATGCAAGAATGTGCTTTTTCTCCTCAGGGCTAGGTGTGGTCTTTTTCAGGACCTCTGAGAGTATTTCTTCAAGCTTTGAGACCATCAGAAACGCCCTTTTTATTTTTGACAAACTTCTTTCAAGGTGGAGTATATGGGGCCTTTAGGCGTTAAGATGCTTTTCTTAAGTTTCAAACATTCAGCTTTCAAAACTCCAAACTCGTAACTAGCTAGCTCGTTTATGCAACGAACAAGTTCTGCCTTGTTATGACCTGTTTTTACTCTGGCAATTGTAATGTGGGGGTTAAATCCCTTCTTATCTGGTCTGAACCCTAACTCTCGAAGACCCGGCTCCAGCTGATTAAAAATGTTTCCAAGCTTCTCAGCGCCTTTTTGGATACCGGTCCAAATAACGCGGGCATAGTTAAGACTGGGAAAAACGCCCACTCCTTGAATCTCCACTTCGAAGGGAGTAAACGCAACCTGTTCCATTTTGCTGTGGATTCTGTCAACCATGTCTGGTCGGATGTCCCCCAGAAACTGCATCGTAATGTGGATGTTTTCTGGCTTAACTAATTTTAAACGAGCACCAGTTTTTTCAAGCTTTTCTTGAGTCTCGGACAGCCGCTTCAAAACTTTTTCGTTGTTAATATCGAAGGCAATAAAACTGCGAATTGGTTCTGGCATTTTAAGTCCTTCTTTCATAGTTTCAGTGTGCACCATTTATAAGAACTTTTAACCTAAAGATGATTTCAAGACAGCAGGACGCATAAACTATGAAAAACAAAATCGTCATCGGAGTTTCAGGGATGCCGGGTGCTGGAAAAGCAACAGTAGTCGAAGTTGCCGAGAAAATGGACTGTGGAATAGTTGTAATGGGAGACGAAGTTAGAGAGGAAACCAAACGACAAAATTTTGAACCAACACCGGAAAACGTGGGCAAAGTTATGCTAAAAATGCGTAAGGAAGGCGGACCCGCAGCAGTGGCGAAACGTTGCATCCCCAAGATTGAAACAATGGAAAATAAGGTTATCATCATTGATGGTATTCGCAGCCTTTATGAAGCGGACGCGTTCAAAAAACACTTTCCAAAATTCAAACTTCTAGCTATCCACTCCTCACCCGAAACACGATTCAAGAGACTTTTTAAACGCAAAAGAAGTGATGACCCAGCTAGTTGGGAAACTTTTTTGGAGCGAGATTGGCGAGAACTACACGTTGGGCTTGGCAGCGTGATTGCCTCAGCAGATGTGATGCTGGTGAATGAAGGAAGAAGAATGAGACTCAGGGAAGAGGTACAAACATTTTTGGAGAAAGTGACAAAAAGTGGACGAAGTAAGCGTGCAAGTAGAAGTCGAAGTTAACCCTACTGAAGACTTGGACAAAGTTAGACAGGCTGTAGAAAACATTTTTGGCAGCTTGAAACTTGAAGAGAAACCACAACGTAGAGGCAGCTTGCTTAGAGGTCAAGCTAATGATACAGATAACTTATCGAAGTTTGGCAATCTTCTACGCCGAGAACGCATCCGAGACGCCGCACGAGGTGTTCTCTTTCAAGGTTTAAGGGGAAACACCATTACGTTTTATTTAAACAAGCAAGTCGCCTACGCAGGACACGTGTCCTTCTGTGAACCAGTTGCAGAAAGCCCCCTCGGACCCATAAAAGTTCAAATCAAATTCGCTAACCCGCTAAAACTTATCAATTGGCTTGCGCCCAGAACCGTATGAAACGGAGAGATATGCTATCTAGCAGTGGAGGTTACCGTTATGGCTAAGATGGACATCGGCCTATCCATGCTACATTGTTTAGGTGAACCATTTTCTATTCTTTGTCAAAGACTGAAAGAAGTAACAGTAAACTACGTAGAACTGATTGATGATGGATGGCACAAACTCGACCAAAAACGAGTGAAAAAACTTGAGAAAATCGGCAAATCAAAAGGTTTAACATATACGTTGCATGCACCTTTCGCAAGCATCAATATCGCTGCACCAGCAGAAGACATGCGCGAGTTCATTTTTAAACGACTCGAAAAATCTATGTCCTTTGCACGGCAACTTGACTGCCGTCTGATGGTTTTTCATTCAGGGTTGCGAACGGGTATAAGTAGTTTTTATCCAGGCATGGACTGGAAAAAAAACATTGAATCAGTGCAAAATTTACTTAAACTATCTAGGAAACACCAAGTGAAGATTGCAATTGAAAATGTTCCTAAGCAGTACGGGTTCTTAGTGGCGAATGTTGGGCAGTTCTCCCGCTTTTTCAACGAACTTGATGAAGATCTAAGTTTAGTCTTAGATGTAGGACACTCCAACATAAATGGTCAAACCCACGCCCTAATAGAAGCCTTCGGCAAGAAGATTGTTCACGTCCACGCACATGACAATGATGGAAAACAAGACTCACACCTAGGAGTTGGATACGGTACTGTGAATTGGCAAAAATTCGCAAAAGACATCAAAAAGATAAATTTTAAAGGAATTGTAATTGTGGAATCTTGCTACAACATAGAAGAAAGTATAGCAGCACTACAAAAACTTCTCACTTGACATCAAGCAGTGGCAAATCAATCTTCATGAAATCCTCAGCCACATCAACATTTGAAAAACCTTTCTTAGCCTGCTTTAACAACAGATCTGGCGTTTTATAACGTGCACTAATATGCGTCAAAATCAGGCGCTTCACCTTTGCTTTTTTTGCAGTTTCCACTGCTTGGCTTGGTGTCGAATGACCATCTTCCATGGCTCTTTCTGCAAGTTCATCATCAAAAGTGCAGTCGTGAATAAGTAGATTAGCGTTTTTAGCCAACTCCACCAGAGACTCTGAAAACCTACTGTCTCCAGTATAGACGACTTTCCTTCCCGATCTCGGTGAAGAAACAACTTCTTCAGGCTCCACAAATCTTCCGTTCGGCAGCTTTATGGTCGACCCGTGTTGAAGTTTAGACCACAACACTCCTTCAGGAACGCCTAATGCTTTAGCTTTTTCGGGATAGAATTTGCCTGGACGAGGCTTTTCAACAAGACTGTAAGCAAATGCGGGAGCCACATGGTTTGCCCACATTGCATATACCTCGTACTCTTTCTCTTCGCAGACAAGCCCCTCATGTTCAATTTCAGCTACCTCTAATGGGAATGTGAGAGTGAATTGCACAGTTTTTTCAATAGCTTCAATAAAATCTTCCAAGCCTGCTGGTCCGAAGATTTCCAGTTTCCTTGTACGATGTAACAGTGACATTGTCTGGATTAGTCCAGGTAAGCCAAGCATGTGGTCGCCATGCATGTGGGTTATGAACACTTTCATTCTCCTGTTAAAGCCTATATTTGCTTTTACCATTTGACGTTGAACCCCCTCGCCACATTCTAAGAGAATTAACTCGCCTTTTCTCCGCATCGCGATGGCTGGCAACGATCGTGTAGTTGTGGGTATGCTACCTGCTGTTCCAAGAAAAATCACTTGTAAAGTCATCTATGCTTTCTCCAATACTGCAATTTCTCTTGTAAGACTTCTATGCACATAAACAAAATGAGACTGAACATGTTTAAGACCTAACGTTTCCGCTATCTCACCCATGTTAACCGTTTTGGGAGCAGCTATGCATATACGTTGCCATTTTTCTATGCTACCACAGGACATTGTTAGGAAATCTTGAATAATTTGCCTAGTTGTGTATCCCATCGTCGATGCAGAACGCCCATATGGCGGATCTGTAACTATGCAGTCCACATTTATTAACGGCAAGTGCTTTGCGTCAGCAACCCCTAAACCTTCATATTCTATATTGAAAAACTTCAAGTTCCGCAAACTTCCTCTAACCATACGTTTCTTTGCATCAAAACCCAAAACTCGGCAGTTCAACAAGCCAGCTTCTATAAGAAAACTGCCGGAGCCACAGAAAGGGTCTAGAAGCAGATCACTCCTTTTAGGTTTAGCTAGATTAACCATACACCTCGCCAATTTCGCTGGCATGGCTGACGGGTGGAAAAAGGGGCGTTTTCTCGGTCGCCGCTGCATAAAGGGAGTCGGCGATATTTCTGCAAGTTTCAACCCAAAGAGAAAGCTGTTATTAGTTATCGTTCCGAAGAAAGTTTTCTGTGGCTGTTTGAGGCTAACTTTCACACCTTTAACCTTGTTGAAAATTAGTTCGCCGAGTTTCCGCTCTAAATCCATACAAACCAAATTTCGAGCCACTTCGCCTACCCGTCGAACACGCACAACAAAGCTTTCGCCTAGTCGGAGAAGACCATCTAGTGTGACAGACTGTGTAGCCTTCACAATTTCCGCAAAAGAAGCGTGACAAGAGAACAGTTCTTGACAACAGATTCTGGTCAATGCAGCTCTTTCCTTAATGGCTTTCACCGCATCAAAGGTTGTGTTAAGCCGCAGAACCTGCTGTAGCGTTTGTGACTCTTTATAAGCGATGCCTTCGGTTTCCAGAATTGCTTTTAGTTCTGCAAATGGAAGTGTTTTATGCTCACCTGAGAGAAGAAAGAAGAACTGTGGCACTAAGATTTAGGCCCCTTGCCCTGTTAAAGCCTTGGCAATTATAGGTGCTACGGAGACAACGCTTACGGAGCTTGGAACACTATCGGTACCTACAACAGCGTCAGCTCCACTCTGCATTATTCTCTCCTTAGCGTTAGCCATTAAGAGGGGATGAACACAAGCAGCATACACTTTTGCTGCTCCTTGATTTTTTGCATATGCAACCGCTTTTATCATTGTTCCGCCGCTGCTTATGATGTCGTCGAAGAAAATTACTACCTCATCTTTCACTTCAAGCGGCTTTTCTTCGATGCTGACTTTTCCAGTATGCCGGTCTCTTAGGGTTGGGATGTAGTCGTATGCGCCTTTTAGCACGGTGGCAGCTTCTTCTGCTGTTGCTAAGCCTTTTTTACCCATAGACAATGAAACTGCGCCCTCAAAGCCTTGGTCTCTGAAATATTTTGCCAAGAGGGGAATGGCTGAAAGGTCCTTTATGGGAATGCTGAAGGTATCTAGAGCTGTGGGGTTGTGAGCGTTAACGGTAATAATTTGTGTGACTCCACATGACCTGAGTATATCAACAACAGTCTTAGCGCTGAAAGTCTCGCCAAGGAGGAAAATTTTGTCTTGGCGACTATATGCTAAGTAAGGCACCACCGTCCTAATTCTTTTAGCGCCTTGATTTTTGACCGCAGACGCCAGAAAAAAAAGCTGCATCATTCTTTCATTTTGAGGTGGACTTGTGGTTTGAACAATTACAACATCTTCGTTTTGTACGTCGCCTTCAATGCGTATATAGCTTTCGCCATCTGGAAATTTCTTGAAAAAAACGGAAACCAGTCTAGCTTTCAACTCTGCTGCAAGACGGTTCGCTAGGTCTTGGCTTGCTGGACCAGGCAAAATTATCATGGATTGGTCTTCCGGTACTGTTCAAGAATTTCTTTAGCGCGGTCCATTCGTATTTTACGCTCCTTTATCATTTGTTCGCTGACTATGTCAACTAGTTTGCCAGTGGCGCCAGCTGCAATGGCTATGTTTCGGGCGTGCAGTTGCATGTGACCACGTTGGATACCTTCATGCGCCAGAGCACGAAGAGCGGCTAGATTTTGGGCCAAGCCTACTGCAGTTATGACTTCAGCAAGTTCGTTAGCTGATTTTACGCCCAGAATTTTGAGTGCAATTTTGGCAATGGGATGCGTGCGTACGGCGCCTCCGATTGTGCCGATTGCCAGAGGCATTTCAAGCGAACCCACCAAGTCTCCATGTTGATTCTTTTCCCACGATGACAGAGCAGTATAGTAACCTTTGCGAGCAGCATAAGCGTGGGCACCTGCTTCTATAGCGCGGTGATCGTTGCATGTAGCGATAACGACTGCGATTGCGCCGTTGAGGATGCCCTTATTGTGCGTTGCTGCGCGGTAAGGGTCTGCAACCGCGAAGTGGTAAGCTTGAACTATGCCGTCTACGACCTCTTCTCCACCCACCGAGTCCTTCGGAATAGTCACATAGGCTCTGGCTAAACGCTTGGTGGCGAGGTTACTGATAATGCGTAAGTAAACACAACCCTCAGTTATCTTTTCTATCATGGGCGCTACAGCTTCTGCCATAGTGTTGACTGCGTTGGCGCCCATGGCGTCTCTACAGTCAACGTGAAGCTCGGTTATAAGCATCGGACCCATAGGAGTGTGAATAATTTTTGCTTCTAGATCCCTGGCACCGCCACCTACAGAGACTAGAACTGGGTCTTGTTCATTGGCTTTTTTGAGAATATCCTCTTTGTAAGCGTAGACTGCCATGCGAGCGCGATAAGGGTCTTTTATGCCTACTGCTTGGATTTGGCCTATCATAACAGGCGGTGTACTGGTTGTGAAGAAACCTCCGCCTTCACGTGCCATCTTTGCGGCGTAGCTTGCTGCTGCTACGACGGATGGTTCTTCTATTGCCATAGGGATAAGGTAGTCTCGTTTGTTGATAAGGAAGTTAACAGCTATGCCTAGAGGAACTGGAAAGGCGCCGACGACGTTTTCTATCATACGGTCAGCAAGCTCTAACGGCAGTGCACCAGTGTTTTTGAGTAGACTTATTTCTTCGTCTGTTAGGTTGGCGAAGTCTTTAACGATTCGAAGCCTCTCCTCTATGGGTAGCTTATAGAAGCCTGTAAACATGGAAGTTTTACTCATTGTTTTGACGCTCCAGAAACTACTTAACGGTTGTAAAGGCATAAGAATTTAACTCAAACAAAGAAAAAGAACGTGCCTTTTTGGTTTGAACAAGAAATTAAAGATACAGTAGAAGAAAATAAAGAGGAACAAAACCCCGACTAGGGCAAATTAACTAAAGATGCAGCTCAACATACCTTAGCAATTGTTTCTTTGACTATCCTAGCTGAAGCATCTGTTCGGAGTCCGTGAGTTTTAAAGTGGGTTAAAACTACTTTGTGCCCTGCCTTCTCCAGCTCTTCAACCACTCTTTTTATTGAAGGTACAGGTAAACCAAGTATGTCACAAATTTTGTCCACCATATAATATGTGATAGGCGCATTCGCTTCTTCTCTCGTTAGAGCCAAAAGCCTACGAATCTTCCTTTTCTGCCTAAAATCTTTAGCTTTTGCTTCTATTTCCATAGAAGCAACGAAATCTTCGTTGACGATTTCGCCTATCCAAAGTGGACCTGCAATGCTCATGTTATTGCCACATTCTGGGCACATTTCTTTCTTACAATAGAAAATTCCAGTTGATACTTCTCTGTGAAGGCAGGCAAAGCAATGAGTGATGTAGCCCATGTTTTTGAGGTTGTCATCTGCTTTTTTGGCTCCATAGTCAACCGCAGCATAAAGCCTAATGTAATGCTCTGAGCTGTGACTAAACATAATTTTAACGCCAATATCATATTTAGCTGCAGTTTTTGCCAAAGCCCCAGCTAGTAGACGTACAGCCAACTCATGACAATACTCAGTTCGCAATGGTCTTCCACCATACTTTCGCACACATGCCCTAGGATGAACGCCGCACAGAGGAGCCAAATCAGTAGCGGTTAACGCCAACAGCCCACCTCTTCGTATGGCTCTCAGCGCGGAGTCTATGTAAGGCATTGGCGAACCAAAAGGGTCAACGTCAATGTAGTCAAACCGTTTTCGAGGCGCTGCGAAACGACTAAGTAAAAAATTGGCGTCCTCATTCTTCACAACAATTTTGCCCACTAACTTGTTCTTCTCAACGTTAAACTTCGCCAATTGGCTGGCTTCGCCATTAATGTCGTTAACAACAACTTTTCTCACGCCTTCGACCTCACTTGCCAACCTTATTCCACGAATTCCACAGCCAGCTAATGGCTCACAAACAGCCAATTCGCGTCCACCAGATCGTTGAAAAGCCTGCAACGCCAAAACCGCCAAATCACGGTTCAGCTCCATTACAGGATTGTAAAACACAGGCGCCTTCGAAGGCGCATAATCCGAGGGCTCCTTCACAAAAGCCTCAAGTCTCGGCACAACAACCTCAACTATGCCCTCAATAAAGACCTCTGTAGGAAAGTTGAAGCTCAATTGTTTCACTCGACCGCAAAACACGTTAGTCTCTAACACTTAAAACAATTCACAAACATATGATGAAAACAAGATGAAACGACTCATATTCATGACCGGTCCGCCAAGAACAGGAAAAACCACAGCGCTGCTTAGAGCTGCAGAGAAACTTAGAGCAAGAGGCTACAAACTAGGCGGCATGATCAGTCAAGAAATTCGAGAAAGAGGCGTTCGAGTGGGCTTCGAAGTCCGCGACTACACATCGGACAAAAAAGGATGGCTCGCACACACACACCAACCCGTAGGTCCTCGAATCGGCAAATATCGAGTAGACCTTGACAGCTTTGACTCGATAGGTCCTATGTCTATATTGAACGCCCTTAAAGATGCAGACATTGTGTTGATTGACGAAATTGGCCCTATGGAGTTATTCTCCCAAGCCTTTAAGGAAGCAGTACAAGAAGCAATTAACAGTTCTAAACCAGTGCTTGGTACAGTTCATTACCGCGCCAAACATCATCTTGTAAAACAAATCAAGTCAAGAAACGACATTGACATAATCGAAGTTACTCAAGAAAACAGAGACCGGCTTCCAGCCTTGATTGTTGATAAAATTATTAAGTTTAATAGATAAAAACTGTGTGAAGACGATCAATTTGCGAATATTAGGCGTAGATGAAGCAGGCCGAGGCTGTGTTATCGGTCCTCTAGTCGTTGCGGGAGTTTTAATAGATGAAAGAAACGAGCCTAAGCTTTTAGAGCTTGGAGTAAAAGACAGCAAACTTTTGTCACGTCGCCGACGGGAATTCTTAGCCAAAGAAATTAAAAAAGTTGCTATAGACACGTACATCATCAAGCTTTCCCCAGCAGAAATCGACGAAGCAGTCAACAGTCAAAGAAAACTACACAAGCTCAACCGTCTAGAAGCTCAAACCATGGCAAAAGTAATCGAGACACTTAGACCTGACATTGCCTTCGTTGATGCTTCTGACATTTTAGCCAACCGCTACAAACAGCACATCGTAGAGTGCCTCCCTTTTCAAGTGCAAGTGATATCAGAACATAAAGCAGACAAAAAATACCCAGTAGTCTCTGCTGCTTCCATAATCGCCAAAGTTGAAAGAGACCGCAAAATAGACGAATTAAAAGCTCAACATGGTGACTTTGGAAGCGGCTACATGGCAAACCCTGAAACCATGGCTTTTCTCGAAACTTTAATAAAAAAATATGGTGCATATCCAGATTTTGTACGTCGCTCTTGGAAACCCGCAAAAATTGCTAAGACAAACGTAAAAATGAAACAAACCCAGCTACACGAAGAAATGACTAAAGCTTAGCCATCAATTCTTCATGGCATTTAATTTTCTCTAAATCTTCACGGTTAATGAGCGGGACATTGTCAATGGAAATCTTCTTACTGCTCGTAACAAATATCGGCTGCGCCTCTACTACTTTGCTAATACTCACAATCTCCTCAGTTCTTATTTCGAAATCCCGCTCCTTCTCATAGGCAACTGCCCCTAACAGGCTAGTTTTGTTTCCAGGCGTTTTTGCAACGAAATCGAAAGGAGCCTGTTTTGTTTGAAAAACTGTAAAATTAAATTGCAGTAGCTTCCTAGTGACAAACTGGAGAAAGCGACTTTCAATAATTATGCGCTTTGCAGCAGCGAGAAAGCCTTCGGTTTTTTCGTGATATTGGAAAATGTCAATGGATTTCACAACTGGCATTCCCAGAACCCACTCAAGTTTATAAGCCGTTGAAACAGAGGCTTTTGCCATTCCCCGTTCATAGCCATAAAGCGTTCTTCGTGAAACGCCCATAATCTCAGCCATCTTACCTATAGACATCCCCTTCTCCAGTCTCTTCTTTCTGATTGCTTCTCCATCTAATCTCACGTAGTATCCTCCAGGACCCGCTTCAATCAACGGTCCCTCACCTTTTAGGAGAGTGTCTTCGAGAGTTTTAAGAGTAACCGCACTCACATTATATCTTGAATACACCGTATCGTCTTCTAACGGTTTATTTCGAGTTTTTTCGCAGATGAAAAATGAAGCGCCAGAAAAAAACTTGGCCAAAGTCGTAATTCCACTTGCATTTTTTTCATAAATATTTCCAATGTTAGAATGAACTTTTACAAAGGCAAGTTGCCTTTCTTTTCGTGCTACAAAGTCGAAACAGCTGGGACGTACACAACATCTTTGTGAGATAAAAAAGCCTGCTTTTTCGAAAAGGGATTCAGCGTTGTCCAGAATTTCTACTCTGTCCATCTCCTCCCCCTCGGTTATAAATCAATACGTAAAGGATGGATATAAACATATTTATAAATTCAAATGTTAGAATAAGATACGGATGAGGTTTGAACTTTAAATTTTTGATACAATCATTGCATGTGCCTTGTCATATGGTTCAAGTTGAACAACTTCCTTTATAACGAAACCACGAGTTTTCAGTACATTTATTTCCTGCTTGTACACTTGCACTGGTTTTTTGGTCACGTCTATGCTTTGCGACTTAACCGCTAGCATAATCCACCCATTCTCTTTCAAGAAAAGCTTAGCGTTGTCTGCTAAAATTTTTGCTTGTTCAGGCTGCGCTATGTCACAGTAAATGATGTCTACTTTTCCTAAAAACATCGCATATTTCTCCGGCATTCTTGCGTCGTCTAATATGGGTGTCATGTTGAAGCGAAAAGTGCATACGTTGTTTACTAATTCGCGCATGGCGCGTGGGGCGAATTCTACACAGTAAACATGTCCTTTTTCGCCCACGATGTCTGAAATGTGGCTGGCTGTCGTTCCTGAAGCCGCGCCAAGATATAAAATCTTGTGACCTTGATGTATGGGCACTGTGGTTAATCCTTTTAGTATTGCTGCTGCAAGTTTGCTGCGAAAAGCGTCCCAGATTCTATAGTCGTTGCCTTTGAAGGAAAATAACAGTTCGCCATAGACAGCCCTTCCTGGAACTAAATTTTTAGTAGCCAATCTCTGTAATCCGTCTTCTAATTTGGCCCAGTAGATTCCAGAGAATTTCGGGTGCGGCTTAACGTATATGACCACGTTTCTTTCCCCTTTTATGACGGGGTCTAGAGTTTTTTTGTATATGCTTTTTTTGTAAGGGAGGTTTTTGGTATTTCTCTTTAATCTCGTTAACTCGTTTTCCCAAATTCGCCTTCAAAGAATCGGCAATATACCTGCCGCTGAAGGCATCAGTTCTGGCTGCTATAGCTAATTTTCCAGCTAAGGCTCGCGACATTTTTCCTCTTTGCCACCTTTTTGCGTCATGGATTAAAGCGTCTTGGAATATGATTCCATGTTTTGGCGGTCTCGTTCCTGTCTTCAGGGCTCTAAAGAGGGCTTTTTCTGCGCCTAGAACCTGGATTGTGCTTGCCGGCATTTTTGCGAGGTTGTTTAGTCCCCCAGCCAATGCTATTAAACGGGCTGCTAAGAGGGAACCTACGAGGGCTTGAATGTTGGGTGCTACCTCTTCTACTGTCGAGTCTGCATAGTTTTGGAGGTTTTGCCTTAGGCTGTAAAGCTCTAGTGTTTGTTTGCAGAGTGCTTGAACCTGTTTGATGTCATTGTCGGTTAGTTCTGAACCCATAGAATTTTCTGCAGCATTTGCTATTTGCACAGCTTTGCTTGCGGGCAAGCCCTCTTTTTCCAAACTTTCTGCCGTGAAGTCAGATTTGTTTCCGAGGCTAAAAACGAGTCTTGCATAGGCTTCATGCTTTTCTAACATCCGATCGAGTTCAGGGAAATGCAAGCCATACCATTCACGTATTCGACCCATAAATAGATTGGCAGTTTTATCCAATTCATCGATGCTTAATATGGCCTGCGCGACCATTAAGTCTCTTTTCTCTCCAGCCTTTTTCACTCTTAATCGGGTAAGTTCCACAGAAACTTCACGAATTAACTCTTGCAGTTTTTGCGATTGCTTAACAAATCCAATTTCTATGGCAAATTTTTCCATGTTTTTGCGTAAAATTTCACCTTGCGGAGAAGGTTGAGCAACATCAGTTTCCACTTTCAGTTTTTTCTCTAATGCCTTAGCAATCGCAGCGTTCTCAAACACAAAAACATTGTAGCCTTGTTTCTTCAGCCTTTGAATTAAAAAAATCGTTTCCTGTATTGCTTTTCCAGCATCAGTCAAGTTCAGTTTTTCGGCTATGAGTTTAGGGTCTTTTTTAAACAAAATTTCATCAACTAGTTGGCTGTCTTCGCCAAAACCTAAAACGCCTATTAAGGATAGTATGATGGTTGCTTTCATATTTTTATCCTCATTAAAGATTTCACCGGCAATTCTTTCCTAACCTTTATCTCTGCTCGTGAATGTATTTTAAGATATATCTTATACGCTCGGAGCCTATTGAAGTAACAGGATCCATTATTCTATTAGTGCGCGCAAATACAAATGATTCAAACTAAATATTTTGGCAGCTTATTCCAAAGTAACAACGTTTTAATCGTTTCACTCAATAGTAACTAATGATTCCTATGAAATTGCGACTGAACACTAAAGTTCTTGTACTAATTTCTGTTATTGGAACAGCTTTGGCTATTGGAGCAACGATGCTGTTACTAGAACTAGATAAAGTAGTCAATGTTCTATTGTATGGCTATGGTTTACAATTCGACTACGAATGGGCTACGCCTTATTGGACTCTCTTGAGATTCACACTTGCCCTTTTAGGCGGCATCGGAGGCTTAAGCGTCTTTTCAGCAATATACATAATCTTGACAAGCCGTATGTCACATGGTGCAAAACCTTATTCGCTTAAAACAAAGCCCCTCTCGTCTGAACTAAAACCAACTCCGACTTACTCAGCTCCTCCGCCAGAGGAAAAGCATGAAGCTAAGGAAGAAAGTGTTGTGGACATTGTAGCCTTACCTATTGTCTGCAACAAATGCGGTAAAGTATTCACTCAACCTCTATGTATGTTCGACTTCAGATCAGGAAAGCCAAGATTAGTAAACGTTTGTCCCTATTGTAACACTATACTTTCAGTGTCAGGAAACTCAAAAACCAAATGAAAAGATAAGACTAACAGCGCAAATTGCATGCGCGCGCATGGATACGCCTCCATGGATCAAAATCACTTCTCTATTAATTTCTCATAACACAAAGGACAATTCTTTAAAATTTTAAATTTCGGTACCGACTCGTTGATGTTTATGTTACCTCGGAGTTTAACCAAGGCGTTTCCGCAAGATTTGCATATAAATACCGTTTGTGATTGCTTTGTGATTGCTCTATCCCTTTTATAAAAGAAAACGCCCACCGCGGTAACTGCAACAAAAGAAAAAAGCAGCAAGCCAAGAATTGTCCTTAGCAGAAACCAATAAGGAATTGCCCATTCTGAGTGAAATTCAAGACCATAGTTATACAGAACATTATTTGCAAGCCAGTCCAATCGCAATAGCAAATATAGAATCAAAACGATTATCCCATCAATTAACAAGAATGGAATAAGTCTTAGAGATTTTACACTATTCGTAGTTTTGAACTCCCAAACATTATCAGTAATCATGTTGATGATATGCTTTTTGCTCAGATGGTTATGCACAACAAAGAATAACTATACGCTCATATCGTCACAAAGTTCCTTGCATTCCAGCCATCATCGTATCAATTATGACAGCCGTACAATAAGATATCCATTGTGATGTCTCCAGTTTTCATATGAAAATAAAAGATATGTACGAATTACGCGCTCATTCAAAATAGCGAGTGGGAGACTCCTGAACTATGCGCGTGCTTACACTTTTGAACTTTTCCTATTGATTTTCAATCCGCAAAGCTGAAATTACGCTCATTCTAAAATAGATTCGTAGGACGACAAAGACACATGAACAGAAGTCACGTGCACGAGTTACTTAGTAAGTTCAAGAAAACTATCAATGGCTTAGATTTGGAAAAGCGGATTGCTGCAACTAAATGGCTTGAAGGAGTCATAGTTTCACAGTCCTTAACCGCTAAGGAAAGAGATAGCTTGGTAAAGGCGGCAAACGAATACATCGGAGACGTTGAAGAAGGCGAATATGCAGAAGCAATTAACATGTTGATGGGATATTTTGCTAGCGTCCAAAAAAGTGCAAGACGTGTTTTAAAGAAGAAAAACAAGCGTCGCTTTATGGAAATAAAGGCGGCTAGGTAATTAACTGGATGGAGTTGACAATGTGGAAATTGTATCTGGGATGTTGGAAGTAGGCGAGGCAGAAGAGAGGATGGAGAAGTGGCTATCTGATGAAGGATTTAATCTTTGGAAATTCCCAGATAAGGATTCAAATTTTTCGTATAAGATACGTCGAGATAGCTGCGATCCTCTAGTTGTCCTTCAACCTCAGAAAAAAACTGATTCCGTCCAAGTAGCCTGTGACATAAGACTCAAAGAAGAAGAGCGGAAAAAGCTTCGCGGAATATCTGAAGCAGAGAAGAGGTTCATGTTCTTTGACTTTAGAATGCTTCTCCTGTCAACAGGGTGTCGATGGCAATTCACGCCATCATCAGAATCTTGGAACACCCTAAGGATTTGGAAATCGGTTTTCTACGATGGACTTTCAAAAGATAAATTCTTTGAAACCATAGAAATGGTTACACGTGCTGTCAGTTCAATTACACTTACTTTGGAATGGAAATTTAACATTAAACCTTATGTTTCTTAACATAAATTGCTTGTGAATACAAGAAAAGCGTGCGGGCATGATTATTCAATAAGAACCAGAATATCTTCTAAGATGTAATCAATGAACTCTTCTGCAGTGCTCTTGCTGAAGAGTGTTACGACACTATTTCTTGTAATGCCGACTACAATCCCGCGCTTCTGAGTTTCAAAGACGACGTACCAGATCTTCCCATGTTTGAGGTAATCTTGGTATAGCTCGGTGTCAGCGAGAGCAGACCCTGCTAAACACAGTTTTTCTATTCCAGGTATGTTGACTTGGTCAAACCAGATGAGTTTTGTTGCTTGGGGATTTGATTCGTGGAGCTCTTTGAGGGTGGAGTGAGGTATTTTTGATTCAATGATTGAGTGTGGTGTGATGAAAAGAACCTTACTTAGTTTATTGGCAACATAATTGGTTAGTAACTTCTTCACTCCGCGAGCTACTGATGGTGCGGACACAATGATGAAAGCTCGGTTTTTGAAAGGCTTAATCCAGAAGGAGGCTTCTTCTGTAACTGGAGCTTCAACTAGTTCACGTTTGTAAAAACGTCTACGCATGAAATCCTTGCTGAAAACTCCTGATATTATGCCATTTTCCATTTTAAGGTCCAAAACTTCAGTTACTAAGTTTATGGTTTTATTATTCTTTGCTTTGTAGAGCTCTTCTTCACGGAAGTCTTTGAGCTTTCCAGTAATCAATGCAGTGTTAAATTCCTCTTTTATTTCAAATATTTTAGCTGGAAGGACCATTTGCTAAACCAGTAGACAGTTTCCATATTCTAAGTTTAAAGGTTTGCCCGCACGCATCCTGCTATCGATATAATAATTAGTAAAAATATATTCAAAGCATTTTTCCCTTATTTCAAAAATTGTTACTTAACCATATAAATTATCTCATATTGCGCGCGTGCGTGTGTTTGGGTTTGGGTTTGGGTTTGGGTTTGGGTTTGGGTTTGGGTTTGGGTTTGGGTTTGGGTTTGGGGTTAAAATTTAACTTTTTCTCTCTCTCGTGTCTCCCCGTACGCACGTTCGTGCCCGTGCTCCCGTGCCCGTGCGTGTGTGTATTCTGTCTGTCTCTGTCACTCACTCTCTGTCTGTCACTCTGTCAATCACACACGTTCAGTGCGCGCTAGCGTTATCTGTACAAATAAAAAAAGCGGAGTCAAAGATATCAGAGAGCCAAAAAGAATTCTTGGACACTTTTGGTGATGAATAGCTTCTACAAGTACAATTTGTGCCAGAGAAAGCTATTTTTGCTGATCCAGATACTCAGTAGTGAGCTATATGAATTGGTATGCTGTGCCTTTGCTGGCTGTATCCTTGTTGCTGATTGCTTTGGTTAGTGAAAGAGCCATACGCTATGTTATTGTGTTGTCCAAATTTCTTGGTTTATCCGAAATGGCAGCAGGCTTTATCCTACTATCAGTAATTACGTCTTTGCCAGAACTCTCAGTTTCAACCATTGCCGCTTCTTTGGGAGAAGGAGGACTATCAGTAGGCAACGTCCTCGGATCTAACGTGGCAAATCTGACAATAATAATCGGTTTGGCGATTCTTCTCAGCAGGACAGCGATCTCGGTAAAAGCTGAATCTCACAAGGAACTGGTACAGTTCCTTTTTATTTCTTCAGTCATACCGCTGTTCATTGTTCAAAGAGGTAGTTTGGGCCCTGTGCTGGGCATCGTCCTGCTGATACTGTTCATCTACTTCGGCCTTACAGTATCCCGTAAGACTGGAAAAAACGAACCCATTACAATGATTGAGAAGAAGGTCCCAGGTATGATTTGGCTGAAATTTGCCATCTCTGTTGCACTAATAATCTTGCTTTCAAAGTTTACCGTGGATAGCTCCGTTGAGATTGCTGAATTCGCAGGTCTTCCACCTTCGATTATAGGTGCAACAATTGTTGGTCTTGGAACGTCGCTCCCAGAGCTTGCGACCACAGCTCAAACCACAGCTCAAGCATTGAAGGAAAGACTGTTTGGCATGGCTCTCGGGAACTTGCTTGGAAGCTGCATAACAAACATCACCCTTATACTAGGTGTGTCTTCTCTGATCTCGTTTTCGACGGTGAATGTTTTGGCTGTTGAAACTATGTCTTGATTTCTTCATTATCCGTTTGGTATATGATCGGCACCAGTGAGCGTATAGGCAGAAGAGGCGCGCTTTTCCTCTGCTTAGTATATGTTGCATTTGTTCTTCAGCAAATAGGCGTATCCATATTTGCCTTCTAAAAATCCGAGCCAATGCGCATACGGAAGTGCAAGTAACCTCTACGGGATTTGCGCGCGCGCAAAACTAATACAAATTAATTCAAGTTTCATTATCCCATAATTCAGTCTTTTGTAGCTCGAGGAATTCCATGACTGCCTTAACTCTATTGACAATGTTCTGATTGAATGAGAAAATTCCATCTAAGCCACATTTACATAACCTCCGACCTTGAAGGTTCTTATCGTGTATGGTGCTACAGCAAGGTTGATTTCAAGAGATACTTGGAAATCCTCTTAAAGACCAAGTTTCTGGATTGGAACTTCTTCTACTGGACAGTCGTAAGAGGCAAAGCAACTCTAAGAACAAGCAACAAGCAGAACCGACCGCCTCAAAAAGTCGTAGGAATCTTGCAGTCATATTCTGTTCCATTTCCCGAATCATGTGAAAAAGTCGTCTACGACACGGGCATAGAGAAAAGAGGCACATCAGTCCTCTTAGGTGGCAGATGTGGATAGGTTTCCAGAGGCTTTCGAAAGGTTCGAGGAAGACGTAGACGTCAGAAGTTTACGGAGTTATAGAGAGTTAATTATGGCTTTTATTTGGTGGGCTGGTGAGAGGTGGAAAGGCTCCGCAAAGCAGTGGTCGGCTTTGAACGTGGAAGCCAAAAGGTTAGGGTTTGAAGTCCCACACTTCATTCGCAAAGAAATAAGGGAATCAGAGAGTTTAGGACACTATGTTTCTG
>SMTZ1_10000774_pt1 | contig 30927 bp, 28 predicted proteins | sample DeeMarSWOR136_30_FD_25667 | JGI IMG/M metagenome (IMG submission 25667) | reverse complement strand
CAGTAGCAGTTAAGGTTTTCGAGTTTATTACCTGCAATAAATGTGGAGATCTTATAAAGCTTGATTTAGAGTTTAATTTTTAAATTCAAATAGTCTAAAGTTAAACTGTTTAATGTCATTATATTTTTGGTTAATATCTATAATATCTAGATCTTAATCTTTAATTTAAAGCTCCAAATTAATATTCCCATATATACCCCCACCTCCGGGTGTATAGCTAATTTCATTATTTCTAAAAGCGTTTACAATTGAACCTAGTGTAGAATTATGTTCTTCAATCTTACTTATTGGAGTATCAATTAAAATCTCAAACTCAGTTCCAAGGGTTTGAATAACTTTATTATATTCATTTAAAACTATCTTACTTGCTGGACTCTTGATACCTTTAATTGAACGGATTATATCCACCAAAGGGACAGCATTGATATAAGGAGGTCTATGATCTGGATTTTTAGTTTCATTATATGATGATATTTTTTCAATTCTTTCACTTACTCCTAGCTTAATTTTAAAATTCTTATTTTTTTCTTCTCTACAAGCAGGACAGTTCATTTTATTCTTCGATACTTGTTCTATATAATCCAATCTTGAAGTATTAGGATTATTCGAAAAATAAATTACGAAATTATCAGTTATTGAGTATTGATTAAAGACTGTACTCACTTGCTTTTTAGCTTTCCTAAAAAGGATCCTTCTTCTACATTTATTACAAAACATATTATAGTATTTACCGAGTTTAGGGTGAAGACCAACATTAAGTATGATTCTTCTCCCATTTCTTCTCGATATAGCTAGAGAAATTTCTTCAAAAGAAGGATTATCAATGTCAAACCTATTGAATTCTCTTCCCAGAGATCTAGGATCTTGAGAGTGAGCATCACTATTACTTAAAAATGACACATCTTTTAAAGATTCAAGCCTATCTGCTAAATCTGTATTAGCGGATAGCCCTAATTCTAAAAAAAGCACTTTTTTAGTGGTATCTTGATAGCAATCCTTCAAATTTTCGAATTTACCTTGACGAAAAATCGCTTTAAAAGGTGTAAAAGCATGTGCGGGACCAATTATACCTCCAGAATCGGAGATTGTATCCACTAATTCAGGTGGTGACATATTAACTCTAGGTCTTCCACCCCACTCATCTAAAATATTTTTTGAGTGTGGCTTTAATTTCTTTTGGATTTCTTTAACTGAATTGAAATCAGGGAATAACACAAGATGATGTATATTTTCTATATCTTCTATTTCTGTCTGAAGGATAAAAAACACGTCTTTATATGAAAAGGAACCATCTATTTCATTTCTTAAATTGCTTTGTATGTATTTAAGCCATTCTGGTTGTAAAATATCCCCGGTTCCAAGAATGTTCAGACCTTTTTTCTTGCAAGTCTCCAACATTGTATCTAAATTTAATGATTTTGATACAGCTATAGAATGTGGAGAATGAATATGAAGATCTGCGTTAAAAATATCCATCAGTTATTAAAAATCTTAATTCAATAAAAAGATTTTAATAATGAGTTAATTAATTGATTTCAATTCACAATGAGCATCTTATCCTTTTTTTGATCTGTCAATAATATTCGATAAAACTCTAATTTATTCTTATAATTAACTCTTTCGAGTTTTCCTTCAACAATTACAGACTCTCCTTCTTTAGCTTGCTCACAAAAACGTGCTCTAAATGAATTTATTTCTGAAATATCATTAAAATTGATTTTATTAGAAATCAAGTCTTTCTCTAAGATTTTTATGTTATTGATTTTATAAGAACAAGGAGTAAAAATGGAATCTTTAGCATCGGTAATTAGTGCTTTAGTTTTAATCCTTCCAAAGTTTGTATAGTTAAAGTCATAAAAATTACCCTCCCAGTCTTTTGGACTTTTTATATATCGAACAAAATAATCATAGCCATAGAATTTACCTTGATGTAGCTTTCTTTGCTCACTCTTAATGAAATCCTCAAAAGAGATGTCAGATCCCCCAACTCTCCAATTATAATGAGATCTATACTCATCGATATTATACTTTCTAAAATTACTGGATTCATCTAATAGATTTTTTAGCTTTTCTTGGAATCTTAGACTATTTTTCGTTCCGTATATAATTATATCGATATCTGAATCCTCTTTATTCAAGCCAACCATAATAGAACCTGTAATTCCTATTAACTCTTTAGAAATTCCTCCTTTATCTATAAATAGTTCACATAGACTTTTGGAATATGTTTCCGTGTTGGAGAGCTTATCTTTTCTAACCAAACTCTCTAAACACTCTATTGGAGTATAAATCTTCTTAATGTCTTGAATTTTTACCCCTTGAACTTCTAAATCAAGTTGCTCAGAAAAAAAGAGGTATTTAGGATATTTAGTGCTTAGGAGAGAGTATCTTTCCTCTAATTCATATACTTTTCTGAATTTAACTCCTTTCTTCACTCTATCTCCCTCGGGATGAGGATAAAATCTTAAAAAGCAAATTCTTCTATCATGTGGATGTAATAAGCCCTTGATGTCAAAAAATAAATTATCTTCCTTAGTTTCTATGTAATCTCCCTCAATTCCCTTAAAATTCTTCATAAAGGTCACAAAATTATTAATTAATATTTTGAAGGAGTCTTAGTTTTAATTTTATGTTTTGGAATAGTATTAATCTTTCTCAATTCTTTTTCAAAATCTTTTTTTTCGTTTAGAAATCTTTGTTTATCTTTTTCTAGCTTTTCTCTTTCACGTTTGATTGTATTTTTTTCGTTAACCAAAGATGATTTTTCTTTTTCTATTTGTTTAATTTCATTATTTAATTTCCTAAGTTTTTCCTCTAAAGCAGGAATCTTATTGGTCAAAGAATAATATGTGTCTTCTACTCGAGGGATCTTTCTTTCTAATTCTTTAAACTTTGCTTCTTGCTTTCGCTTACTATTTTCTAAATCTTTTACATCTCTTTCAGCCTTATCCCTATAATTTTTTAGATCTGCTTTTTTCTTATCAATTTCTCGGGCTTTAAGATCTAAATTTTGTTTTGCGTATCGCGTCTTTTGTCTTTCTTCTTTGAGTTTTCTCTTTTCGTCAGCGATTCTATTCTTTTCGTCAGCGATCTCCCTTTTTTTATTATTAATTTCTCTTTCCAAATTATCTCTTTGTTTAGTTAAATGGTTAATTTCATTTCTTAAATCCATTAATTTATCCTCTAGATCTTTATTAGTTCTTTCCAAAGCACTTTCTCTTCTTTCCATACCTGGTAGTTTAGTTTTAATTTCCTGTATGCGTTTTTCTGTTCTTTCTCTTTCTCGTTCCAAATTACTTTTTTCATTTGATATTTCCTCACGTAAATTATCTAACTTTTCTTGAAATTTTTCTAACTGCGTGTTTTTCTCATCTAGTTCTTCATTTTTTCTCCTAAATTTATCTCTAAATTGCCTTTCTTTAATAGCTAATTCATTTTTATTCTGTTCTAAATCATCTCTTGATCTTTTTAATTCATTTCTAATATGATTCCTTCTTTCAAGAAGGTTTTTCACTTCAAGTTCAAGTTCCTTTCTTTTTTTTTCAAGATCCCTTATATCATCATTGTAATTTTCAATCTGTTTAACGACTCTTTCCCATTCATTCTTTTCTCTATCTAATGCAATTCTTTCCTTTTTAATTTTTTTTAAAAGTCTTTTATCAGAGATAGCATCTAATTCTTCATCTGGAGTTTTCTCTCGAATTTGATATTTTGGAATAGGTTTATCATTCATAAAGGTTCAATTATCTTCTTATTTTACTAATAAATTCATATTAATACTAACTCTAAAGTTTTTGTAATTTGGATTTCTTAATTCTATTTATATAGTTTAGTTTACATTATTCTCTTGTAGCTATTAAATAAAGATCATAGAAATTACATATAGTTTATAGAATTAAATGGTGTATATTTAATGGGTTTTGATGATGAAGAATTAGAACTTGATGAAGATCTGGATGACGAAATGGATCAAATTCCAGAAAAAGAAATAAATTCAAAATCGCCTACCGCAAAAGTCGTTCCTAAGGGGAAAAAGATTTCAGTATATTTTATGTCTACGATTGGACCAGGTGAGAAAAAACAAAAATTACTCATAAATTCTGGAAATCTTGTTGGAGATATTAAAGAAACAGTGGCAAATTTATTTGGTTTAGATCCAGCTGATTTTTATTTGAGTTCCGGGGGTATAACGATGGATGAACAGAATCCTTTAAAAGATTATTACGTAGAGGATGGAGATGATATACTTTTAATTCCAGCAAGTATCGCTGGCTAAGATATTTTGAAATACTTTTGTTTTTTAATATAGTATTCTCTTCTTTTTAATTATTTTTTTTTCTGGAGGGGATCAGAGCAATTTCATCATCGTCATCAATATCATATTCTTGTATCTGCTTTTCTTCAGATAATAAGATACCCCCCGAAGATAACAGAAAATTATCTAAATCATAATTAAATAGAACTCCAACCCTTTCTTTAACTTTATTTATTAATTCAGTTGTATCAACAATTATTATCTTAGTTTTCTCGCCGGGTTCAACTAAAGATCTTACGTAAACGCGAACCTGATCTTTAATCTCAATTGTATTCATAGGTGGGATATAAACTATATCCTCATCAGTTATATCTCTATTATTTAACATATGGTTAATTAATATGCTTCTTTCGTCTGCTTTAAAATACAACATTTCCCTAATAAATTCTATCTTTTCCATTTTTGATAGATCTAACTGGTTTATTTTATCTAATTCTTCTTGACTAAAAATCGAAAAAATAAATTTATTAATTACTGGTGTATCTTCATAAGAACCTTCGGATTCTACATACTTTTCTATTAAAGGCATAGCATTATAATAATCTTCAATAATGCTAGGTCCATTTTGATAGATAGGCTTAGATTTTGGTATGATTTTCTTTTCTCTCATCTTATCCTGAGGGCTGATCTTAGACTGGATCACAGTATAGATCGTACTAGTAGATAGCACTGTTACACTTCCAACAGTTAGAATGAGCAATAATGGAGAGTTTTCTATACGAAACAGAAAAAATCCAATATAGATACAAATAACAATGAAATAAAGAGTGATGAGACTTATTATTCTATTTTTTTTCCTCATAATTTTTTGATTAGATTATTTTCTAAATTTAAAATATATAAATTAAAATATAAATTCCGTTGGAATAAAATTGGAGTTTTGATTTTTATTCACCTTGTATTTCTTTTCTTATCTTAGAATATTGTTCTGAGTCTAATTTAAATCCATTTCTGCCATTAACTTTTTCTATTTTTATTAATTTCAGACTTTGTAAAATATCTATATATTTTTTAATAGTACTATGATTTTTTTTTAAACCCTCTGCGATTTCTGTAATTTTCAATGGCTTGTTTTCTTCCTTCATGAATTCAATAATATTTTGAACGAGGTCCTTATTCATGTAGTAATAAAACTTGTCAAATTTTGGATTTGAATCAAATTTAAAGAAAATTCTATGATTGTTAAGTTTCTTTGATCGAACAAACCTGAACTTTTCTAAACAAGAGAGATGCCATAAAGCCTGATTACTTCCAATTTTTAGAGCTCTCATTATTTCATTGATGTTTGATGGTTTCTTATCAATATAGTTATAGATTTCATTTCTAGTTGGATTTTCAATAATATTATTTTTCATTAATCTTGTTCCAGGAATAATTATGTTTTTTTTAATTAGGGATTTTATTACCAATTCGATTTTATTTCTATTTAAATTAGGATTTAACCTCACTCTGTTATTGACAAAATCTATTATTTCATTTATCGAAAAAAACGTCTTTTTTGTTAAATATTCTTTTACTAGATTTAAAACAACAGATTCCGGATCTTCCAGAAAACTCATAATCTTTTTTTTTAATTTCGGTTTGATTTTCTTGTTTTTATTATAAATTAATCTCTCTAAATCAACATTTTATACCTTATATATTAATAGGCATTCATAGAATTTATAATATAATTTCCTAGGGTTTCTAAGGATTCTATTATTCGTTAAGAAAATAATTCTGAAAAACTGCAAAATCATTCCAATGGGTTTTATTATATCTTTATCTTGTGATTTAATTAAATTTTAAAAATTACAAAAATACAAAATTAAAAATAAAAAGAATTGGAAGTGATATAATTGAGTTTTGAAGAAGAATTTGATGAGGATTTAGTTGGGGAGGAACCAGTGAAATCTAAGACTCCCATGACGAAAATCCCTTCAGCAGGTAAGAAAATAACTTTATATTTCATGTCAACTATTGGTCCTGGTGAAAAGAAAGAAAAATTAACTGTAAATGACGGAAATTGCGTTGATGATATTAAGCAAACATTAGGAAATTTATATGGTCTTGATCCTAATGATTTTCATTTATCATCTGGTGGAGTAACCATGGATGAAAATAGCGCATTAAAAGATTATCATGTAAATGACGGAGATGATATTCTTTTAATTCCTGCCAGTACTGCGGGGTAAACTTAAATAACTGTTTTTATAATTTATAATATAAGGGCTTTAAGCCCTTCAACTTTTTTTATTTTTTAAATATATGGTGATAATATTGGATAAGGGTTCAGCATTTTTCGGAAAAGAATTATCAGTGGAAGAGAGAAACTTGTATGATCGTCAATTTCGTCTTGAGGGTTGGTCTCAGAAATTGGTTAAAAATTCGAGAGTGTTAATAGCTGGTATTGGAGGACTAGGATGTGAAATTGCTAAAAACTTGGCAATGCTTGGAGTTGGATGTTTAGATCTCGTTGATTTGGATATCATTGAACACTCTAATTTGAACCGTCAAATTCTCTTTACTGGAGCGAAGATAGGAGAATCTAAGGCAGAAGTAGCAGCAAAGAAATTAAGAGAAATAAATTCTAATATCATTGTCAAAGGATATCACACCTCTTTAGAACGATTAAATCCTACCATATATCAATCTGCTGATGTTATTATAGGTGGTCTTGATTCAATGAATGCACGGTTAAACTTAAATGCTCAATGCATCAGATTTAAGAAACCACTCGTCGATGGAGGAGTATCCGGTTATCATGGACACATATATTCAGTTTTTCCTTATGAGAATGCTTGTTATGAGTGCAATCCATTGCCTGTAGGGGAAACGGATGAGATGGCCGCTTGTACAGTAGTTGGAGTTCCCCGAAAAAGAATTCATTGCGTTTTCAAAGGAGATATGGCATTTAAAGAAAAATTTGAAAGAGATCCAAATCCAAAAAACATAAGTGATATTAAGTTCATTCAAAAGATCGCAAATGAATTAGTCAATAAGCATAATTTTTTACCTGAATATACTGAAGATGACATTGTGAAAATAATTGATCGTCATGATCCTGGAATAATAACTATAAATGCAGTTATTTCTGCGTTGCAATCACATGAAGCAGTAAAAATACTTCATTGGGAGAAAGGTCATAAAGGATTAGGTAAACCAATTCATAGTTATGTGGTCTTTAATGCAATGACAATGAAATTTTATCATATTGACAAACAAAGAAATCCAGATTGTTCTCAATGTGGAAAACATGTTCGAAGAGTCTCAATAAAATTGAATTCACAATCACCTTGTGAAAAAATAATTGAAATATTGGAAAAAAATGGTTTTGAATTGGATCAAGATTCTGAGCCAATCCTTACTTTACTGGATTTTGATGACATTAAGATAGTAGATTTAGAAAAGAACCCTGATGAAAATGGTTTAAGAAATTATGAGTTAATTACAGCTGCGGGATTTAAAGGAGGGGAAATTTTTGTAACTTTAAAATTGAAATAAGATCTAATAAAAATGTATTTTTAGCAAAATAGAATAAAATTATTAAAAAAAAAATAATAGAAAAAAAAGGAAAAAGGTCTGAAAAAATGAGTATAAGAAGTAGTCGTATCTCCCAAGATTTTGCAGGGTTAAAGAAATTGTTAAAAGAAGGGACTATTGTTCAATTAAAACCATTTAATCCTAAACGAAAGAGTATTGATCATATAGCAATCACGATTAAAGGCCCAAAAAGTACTGCGTATTCGGGAGGTTTGTTTAAGTTAGAAATGAAATTCCCTAATCAGTATCCTAAACAACCACCTTTTGTCAGAATGCATACTCCAATTTGGCATCCAAATTTTTGGCCAAAACCAAATGAATATAAAGGTCAGAGGAATATTTGTTTAGCATTGGTAGATCCCTCTTTAATTGGTAAAAAAGGTGGATGGAGCCCATCAAAAACAGCAGTAACAGTTGTTCAAGCTATAATTGCCATGTTAAACACCCGTGGAAAATATGTAAATCCTACTGATGTTTTTAATAAAAAAGCAGCAATAGAGATGATGAAAAATCCAAATTTTTTTGAGAAAAAAGTTAAAAACTTAGTAAAAAAGTATGCAAACGAAAAGTGGTGAGTTCCTTAATGGGTGAAAGAGAACTAACAAATAATTCTATTAAAGATGAAATTAAGAGGAAGATTAAAGAAAAAATAAAAAAGGAATTATTAGATGAAATCTGTGAAGAACTTAAATTAGAAGAAGAAGAATTAACAGAAGAAATTGCATCAATGTTATCCAAGAAATCATCTACCAAACCTATTATAAAACATTCAAAGGAACCTACAGCTACAATTATAGAAAATAAAAATATTGTAAATCAAGTTGAACAAGAGATCCAAAAGGAGGTCTATATTTCAGTAAAAGCCATCCTCAAAATAGCAAGCCATGCACTTAAATATGCTAATTCTAAGATTCCACAAGTGAATTGGGTAGAAGTTATAGGACTTCTTGCAGGAAAGTTGGATAAAGACGATATATTACATATTGAAGATGCGTACCCTATGGGACATGGTACAGCTGTTTATGCAGAAATAAAAGATTATAAGAATTATGTAAGAGCTTTTAGAGATATTAAAAAACAGCAATATTTTATGTGCGGTTGGTATCATTCTCATCCAACTTTTGGGTGTTTTATGTCTAGAGAAGATATTGGCACTCAAGAAAGATATCAGAAGCTCTGGGATAAAGCCGTGGCACTTGTTATTGATCCATATCTTATTGATGGAAGTTCAGCTGGTTTCGAGATTTATCGAGCAAATTTAAAGACAAAAACCTGGTATCCTTTAGTATATGGAATTAAAGGATCATTAGATATACGAATGTTGCCTGATATTTTAGCATTCATGAATCCTATTATTCAAGGGAAACCTGTTTATTTAGAATATGATGAAGGATGAATAATTTAATATAAGGTGATTATAAAGCGGTGGTGAAAGCTAAAACAATAGCTATACTATTAACTGTATTTTTGATTATCGGTATCATTCATGGTGCGTTCCTAAATTCTGTCAATATCTTTCTAAGTTGGCTGCTGATTGGAATCTGGTTGGTATTTTCTTTTAAGGTTATAAAAAATATTAAACAATACCGTGAATATAATTCACCTCATAATACTGCATTTTTTACAATTACTCCTGTGTTTATTGGAATTTTTTATTCAATGTGGGGAAATTTTACAGGTTTGTTGGGAGAAAATCTATTAGAAGATACTTATTTTTATTTAAGCTGGTGGAGCTTTCTATTTGGATCTACCTATATATTTTATGGCTCAATTTCTTTATATCGTTGTTTCAAAAAATATAATGTAATTTATTTTGGAACTAAATCAGTAAATGCTCGCAAATTTGGATATGTTTTAGGTGTCTCAATCATATTCTTCATAATTATTTATTGGATAAGTTTTTATTCATCTATTGACGACATTGATACTTATATCGTGGATTTAAATCTTTTAATATTACTTATCAGTACAATATTAATAGTAATTATCCCAGGATTGTTTGGAACCCAATCAAGATTACCCCAATTAACAAGAGAATACATAGCACAACGTACAAATAGATTAAACCAATTAACATCACCTAGAAGTAATTCAAGTCCTAGAAGATACAGAGAAAATGTACGTACGACAACAAGATACCCTCCAACACCCTCAACCAGAACAGTAACTAGTAGATCTAGAACAGTTAGTCATTCACAAAGAACAACGCCTACAACACATAGACGATCTACAACATCAAGATCCAAAACAACTACACGTTCTGTAAGTAGAGGTCCAAAAGGAACACAGGTGAGAAGTAAACAAAGCACTAGAAAAATTAGTAATTTTAATATATATAAACCTAAAGCAGCACGTTTATCAACTGAGGATTTTAAATGTATTTTCTGTTTTAAATTGCCCAAATTTCCTGAGGATAAAGGAAGAGGAATTATTTTGTGCCCAAACTGTCGATACCCTGCTCATGCAGACGAATTTAAGGATTGGTTGCGAAGTTCAAACCTCTGCTCTAGATGTAATGCCCCAATTCCTATAAACTATAGAAAAAATCCTAAAATAATGTCCATAAAAAATTATATTGTTGTTCTAAAGCACTTTACCAACAATAAAAAATAAGATATTTTTGAATTCAAATATTTTTTTAGTTTTTAACTTTTAGTTTTTCCTTTAAAGCTCCAATTGTAGATTGGAGCTCTGCATAAACATTATGCAAGTGTATGCTTTCTAAACTTTCAATAGTAAACTTTATTTCAAAATTATCTTCTAGATTTGGAAAATCTCTGAAAATAAAGTTCTTTGCCATTTCTCTAATAACATCTTCAGAGAACAATGGTTTTAAATGAGCACTTCTTACTAATTCAGCTTCCTCAGGTCTTTTTAAAACTGATTGTATCCTACCACTCATAGATTCTTCTATTACATCAATTATATCTAAGACATCAATTTTGTGGTTTGATAAATCTTTAATTTGAACAGTAATTGTGCCAATTGACCTCTGATTATGTGATGAAAATGGGAGAATATTAATTAATTTTTCAAGATCCTCTTTGGAAACATTAATATCTTTTCGCGTTTTAATGATTTCGGCAGCATATTCTTGTGACATTTCTTTTGCACAAGGGCATACTGTCATTCCGACAGCACTTGCTCCAATAAAATATGTGTAATCGATTTCACCAGTTCCTTTTCTGTTAGCTTTAACAAAAGAGCTAATATTATAGGTTTTTTGGATGTTTCTTGTATTATTTTCCCTGACTTGAACAACAATCTTTCCTTCTAACTTTACTTCCGCTTTCGAAGTATATGGATGTCTTTCTAACAGTTTTCGAACAATTCTATCACCTACTAACTCAATTGTTGGTGTAGGTTTGAAGATTACCTCATTTATAACTTCCTCTATAGTTTCAGAAGTTCTTGACATATGTATACCCCTCTGTTGAGCAGGAAGGTCAATTAAAGCAGATATTTTTGGGTAAAAGGAATATTTCTTATTCTCTTGTACTATTTCCACTTTTTTCTCTAATTCAACTATTCCAACTTTATCAATAGCGATATCAATTGCCGAACCAGAATCTTGTAAATCTATTTTATAATTATGAATTTTTATTCACCAGTTTTAAAAATTTTTTTTTCTCTAATTTAGAAAAAGAAGAATCGATTTTAATAGTTAATATAAAATAAAGAAAACATAAGAACTAAAGAATTAGATAATTTGAAATAACTTAATGTTATAGTATAATATTAAAAATAAGTTGAACCATTTTAATTAAATTAATTTAACCATGCATAAAACACTAATTCACAGTTCATATGGTTTAATTGGGGAAAATTTAGATCTAAAAAAGGATGTTTCTTTAGAAATTGATAATGAGGGGAAAATCGCTAATGTAACATTTGATGACCCTGAGAAAAATTTACAACCCCTAAAACTAAATCATTCTACATTAATGATCCCTGGTTTGATAAATTCTCATGTGCATATAGGGGATAGCTTTGCTAAAGAGATAGGATTTAATAGAGAGTTAAGTGAGATAGTAGCACCACCATTTGGTCTAAAGCATAAATTATTGAGACAAACCTCTGAAGAAGTTATAATTGCGGGTATTAAAAATGCAATTTTAGAGATGTTATCGAACGGTATTACATGTTTTGTAGATTTTAGAGAAGGAGGTGTTGATGGTGTGAATCTTTTAAGAAAGGCATTGGATAAGATGTCAATAAATTGTTTAATTTATGGTAGGTTTATGGATGAGAGTGAAATAGAATATATCTTTGAATTAGCAGATGGAGTTGGATTATCTAGTTATAAACAAATTACTATGAATAATAAGAAATATGTTGACAAATGCAAGCACGATTTAAAAAAAATGATTGCTTGTCATTGTGCTGAGAAAAGTCATGATCCTAATTTATTATATAATATGTTTAGAGAAAATTTAGTCGATGTAATCATTCATGGGACAAAATTAATGAGAAAAGATCTACTTAAAATTCAACAAGACCAAAAATCTTTAGTTTTATGTCCTCGTAGTAATGGATATTTTGGGGTTGGATTCCCTCCTATTACAGAAATATTGCAACTTGGTATTCCTATATCATTAGGAACAGATAATGTGATGGTGAATAATTTAGATTTATTTGAAGAAATGCGCTATTTGTACCGAATCTTGAGGGTGTTGGGGAATTATGATAAATCAATAAAGTTGACCTCAAGAGAGCTCTTAAAAATGATCACGATTAATGCTGCAAGAAATTTTCGAATAGAAAATAATTTTGGATCTATTTCAGAAGGAAAAGGAGCCGATTTCTTTTTAATAGACTTAGACGGACCAAATTATTATACTAATAACTTAAATAGAGACAATGTATTTGATATTATCGTTCAAAGAACAAAATCGGAAAATATTGCAAGAACTTATATAAAAGGGGAGGTTGTATTTGAAAGAAAATGAAAAACCTTATATTATTTTGAGTGCAGCTATGACAATTGATGGAAAAATTGCTTCAAAATCAGGAGATCCCGAACTATCAGATGAGGAAGATTGGAAGGAAGTCCATAAACTACGATCTCAAGTAAATGCAATTATGGTTGGAAAAGGTACAATCTTAAAAGATGACCCTAAGCTGCATATCAAATATCATAAACATCAAGGTTACTACAGGATTGTTATTGATAGTAATCTTACCATTCCTATTGAATCCAAAGTTATTTCTTTTCAACCAGAAATCTATCATACTATCATATGTACGACAGAGAATGTTTCAACTACTAAACTGAAGAAATATGAAGAAAATAATGTAAAGATCATCCAATCAGGGAAAGAAGAACAGGTAGATTTAAGAATTCTCATGCCACTTCTAAAAAATATTGGAATAAATACTATTTTACTAGAGGGAGGAGGAAATCTAAATTGGAGTTTTATAAAAAATGATTTAATTGATGAAATAAGATTATCCATAGCACCGTGTATTGTTGGAGGGAAAGATGCAACAAGTTTAGTAGAAGGTGTAGGATTTAATAGGATGAGTGAAGCAAAGAAATTTGATTTAATTGAATTAAGACGCAGAAAAAATTATGCTATTTTAACTTATAAAAGGAAACGGTAATGAGTCAAGGAGTTATAGATCATTTGAAAGATATTTCTCTTAGGAAATTAAAAGAGAAGGTGGCGGAAATAAAATCTCTCTCACCCCAAAATAATCGATTTATAATAACTTATTCAAAAAATTTCACCCTTTCGCTGTCTAATTATTGTCAAAATTTTTGTGGTTATTGTTTTTACAATTATCGAATTCCTAAAGATGCGGGGGCAGAAAATGTTGTATTACTTAGTAACGAACAGATTCAAGAAGTAATAAAAAAGGGAATTTCTTATAATTGTAAAGAAGCATTGATTATGTCTGGAGAAAGACCTGATAAGTTTAAAGAAGTGAAAGAGGAATTAGAAAAGAGGAATTGCAATGATTATATTGAATTTATTACTGATATTTCTAATAATTTATTAAAACATAACATATTACCTCATACAAATATAGGAATCCTCACTTTTGACGAATTAAAACGATTAAAGAATTATAACGCCAGTATGGGATTAATGCTCGAGAGTACTAGTCCAAAATTATTTAAGAAAGGTGGTGTCCATGAGCGATCACCAGGAAAGATCCCTGCAATCCGTATAGAACACATAAAGAATGCAGGAAAATTAAAAATACCTTTTACTACAGGTTTACTTATAGGAATTGGGGAATCTTTAGATGATAGAATAAAAGATTTATATTTAATTAAGCAAATCCATGACAAATATGGTCATATTCAAGAAGTAATTATCCAAAATTTCGTAGATAAACTAGGTATTTCATATAAGCCACAAGCAATGATTAAAACTGAAGAAGTTTTAAGAGTTGTTGGAATTGCGAAAATTATTTTTGAAAATAATATCGCTATACAAGTTCCGCCAAATTTAATATCGGGATATGAAAAAGAATTTATTGAAATGGGAATTGACGATTTTGGGGGAATTTCACCAGTTACATTAGACTATATAAATCCAGAGAATTTATGGCCTCATATTGATGAATTAAAAGACATTTGTGACTCTAACGGTTATTCCCTAAAAGAAAGACTCCCAATTTATGATGAATTTATAGAAAAAAATGGTTACTGCCCAGAAAATATTAAAAAAACAATTGATAATATACATTATTAATGATGGCTTCTCAGATTTTTAATCAAATAGATAGAGAAATAAAAGTAATTCTAAAAAAAGCATTAAATAATAATGAACTCTCTACTGAAGAAGCTTTAAAATTATTAAAAGTTCATGGTAGAGAATTTTTTGCTCTGCAGTATACAGCTAATGAAATTTGTGTGAAAAAAAAAGATGAAATTGTAACATTTGTTATTAATCGAAATATCAATTTTACAAACGTGTGTTTTCAAGGATGTAAATTCTGTTCGTTTAGTTTACCATCAAATCATAAAGATGCTTTTTTACTGAACTTAGATCAAATTAGAGATCGAGTAATTGAAGCAAAAAAATCAAATTGCACAGAAGTATGCATTCAAGGGGGAATAAATCCCAATTTAAACTTTGATTTTTATTTAAATATTCTCAAAGTGGTTAAAAAGATTGATAAAAATATGCACACTCATGCATTTTCTCCACAAGAAATCTTCTTCATGTCAAAACTTTATGGTACTTCAGTTGAAGATACATTAAAAGAATTAAAAAAAGCAGGATTAGATTCAATACCCGGAACTGCAGCAGAAATTTTAGTTGATGATATTCGAAAGATTATTTGTCCCAATAAGGTTTCTACTCAACAATGGGTTGATATAATCACTACAGCACACAATTTAAGTATTCCAACCACATCAACTATCATGTATGGGCATATAGAATCTAATAAAGATAGAATTGAACACTTGAATGTGTTAAGAAAAATTCAGAAGGAGACTAAAGGTTTTACAGAATTTGTACCTCTACCCTTTGTAAAAGAAAATCCTATTTTATCAAAATTGGAAGCTCATCCTTTAAATCCAAGTTATGGCATGGCAGATCTAAAATTATTTTGTGTATCCCGATTATTTTTCAATAATCAAATAGATAATTTACAGTGCTCTTGGCCAAAATTAGGGCCAAAATTTGCGCAAGTCTCACTGAATTATGGAGTAAATGATTTTGGGGGAACTTTGATCGAAGAAAATATATCTAAAAGCGCAGGAGCAGAATATGGTGAATATCTTCCTCCAGAAGAGATTATTAAAATAATAGAAGCTGCAGGAAAACACCCTGCGCAACGAGATACTTTATATAATATCATGAAATATTATTGAACATCAGCGAGTTTGTAAATATTCTAAAAAATAGCGTTGGGCAATGAGATCTGTATTAACCATGCCTAATACTTTTCCTTTTTCTACTACGGGCATAGCAGAAATCTGATATTGCTCTAGTTCTCGAACAATATCTACAATAGAAAAATCGGGCGAAGCAGTAATTACATTCTTTGTCATGACTTTTTCAAGAATAGCATCACAACTATTCGAGGCAACTGCGGCAGTTATATCCCAATCAGTTACGACTCCAACCAATCTTTCCTCAGATAGTACTGCTATTATCCCACTGTTTTCTTTTATCATTAAATCTGCAGCTTCTTGGATTCTGCTCTTTACATCAATAGTTGGAATTGATATCATTATGTCCTTTGCTGTACGTTCGCTTTCCTTTGCCGTTAAACGTTGGAGACTAATAATTTCCGCTGCAGTGCTAGGGAGCATATCAGGATTTGCTGCTAATAAATTTATTAATTCAATCATATTATGGTGAATCACATCTTCTCTATATTCTTCTCCAGCCAGTAGCCTTTGTTTTGAGAGTTCTATAAACTCTTCAGAATGATCGATTAACCATTTATCTACTTTTTTACGGTCTCCTAGAATTTCTTTAGGTATTTGTAAATTTTCTGGAGACTTAATTATATGTTCTTGAGCTGCAAAAATAACACCTCCAGAATTAACCAGATAATCATTAGCAATCATAACTCCCCTTTCTCTGTAAACAATTTGTTCCATTCTAGTTCGAGCTGCTTTTCTATTGGGATCTGGACTATAAGTATTTGCTCCCTCTACTATTAAGGACCACTTCCCCATTCGATCAACTGTAGTGGATGGGGATTCAGAAAGTCGAACTCCTAAGTAATTAAAAACTGGGGCTGCAGGAATCAAACAAAATGCATTTTCAAGAAGTAAATTATTTCGATTGGTTGAAAATTTAGTAGGATGTTTGTATCCTTCTGAAATAATATTTTTTTGAAAGTAATTGTTGGTTACGAGACTTTTTTCTTCCCATAACTTAAATAGATCATCTATAGGTAAACCAGATTCATTATATAAATACCCTTCAAGATCACTAATCCCGATTACATTAGCTTCCGGAATTCTTTCTTTCAGAATACGTGCTGCATGAGCTCCGACAGCTCCAAATCCTTGAATCAAAATTTTTAACTCATTTTTTTCAGGAATTTCTAAATTTGCAAATTGAGAGAGTACTCTCAACCTAGGTAGAATGTCTAGTAAAGTTTGTAGAGCAATTACAACCCCACCTGCAGCAGCTCCAAGTTCATCAATACGATTTCCACCCATATCAGCTGGTTTAGAAACTGCACTATCCAATCCATTTTCGATAGCAATTGTTTTCATATCCGCATCATTTGTACCAACATCTGGTCCTGGTACATAAATATCTTTATATTTTTTAATTAAACGCGCAAAACCGCGGATTATTTCATTATGATCTTCTGTTGAGAGATCTAGAGCAGCAACTATCCCTGCCTTCCCACCACCGTATGGAAGATTAGCTGCTGCGTTTTTAAGAGTCATACCACGAGCTAAATTATGGATATCTGAAGGTAATATATCGGGAAGCATTCTGATCCCTCCCATACTCGGTTTTCCCATACTTAAATTATCAACAACTAAATATCCGCCTATCTCCAATGGTGAATCCTCATCCCATATGCAAGCAACCAGATGTGGGCCTAATTTGTCAGCAACTATCCGAAGTCGAGACAATAAATGCTCATCTGTCTTACTAAACTCTAAATAACATTTTCCATTGTCCGTTTTAAGCCGATTTTTGAGAGTTGCTTCTGGCAACCGTTCTTTAATAAAGCTTTCCATTTTCTTTGGAATCATTATTTCCAATCTCGTAAGGTAATATATCTTAGCAATATCTTTAAGATTCTATAATTAAATAGATTTTCACTTTTGTTAATTTTATGGTTAATAAAATCTAATTTTTTTTATAGTTAAAACTATTTTAATAAGTAATCTTTTTAATCGAAAATTAGTAATGATGTTATTATGACAATATCAATCATCGCAACTGTTAAAATTCAAGAAGGTAAGATGGAGGAAGCAAAAGCGGCATTAAGGAAAATCATCCCAATAATTAAAGAATCTGAACCTGGTACTCTAGAGTATATTCCCCATGTTGTAAAGGAAAATCCGAATATTATTGTTTTTTATGAAAAATACGCTGATGAGGAAGCCCTCAAGGTACATGGTGCTAATTTGGGAAAGAATATGCGAGAATTTGGACCCTATTGTGTTCCAGAAAGACCAGTTATGCAAACTCTTCAAGAAATATAATTATTTTTTTTTATTATTTTTATTCATCTTGAATATAAGGTTTTCCAATAAGTAAACATATTTCAGCTTTTTTTACTTCTCTTCCTAAATAATTTATATGAGATATATTGTTTGTTATATTTTGCTTAATTATTTGTTTACTAAGAGCTTCAGCGTTATTACCGATAAATGTATGGAGCAAATCATCTTCAATTGAGAAGAAAAGAACATAAATTTTTCCTGTATATGGATTTGCATAGATTCTAAAATAACCTTTATCATCGGGAATATAATCTGGTATTAATTTATCTACAAAAATCGCATCGTTATCATTAATTTGAGGTATCTTTTGATTAGCTTTACCTTTAGCTTTAAATATAGATAATCCTTGATTTATTGGAGGTGTTTTTTTATATCTTGATATGTAATTTAGTTTTAGACTGTCCTTTAATTCTCTTACCCCACCAAATAACTTAACACTATGTTCAACCGTAAATAATATACCCATATCTAATTCAACTGCAATACTCGCCAGGAGCCCATTTATTCCAACAGAATCTAGATCCATTAATTCAACAACATTGGAAACACCAAAAAAGAGAGGTAATTGATCTGCTGGAGGAATTTTTTTATATAAAAAATAGGTTTCCAAAGAATTGGTAATACCGGGAGCAATTGGGGTTTCCAAGAGAGGATCAGCAATTAGTTTTTGAAATCCATAATTATACAATTTTTTTGCTAAACTTTGTAAATTTTCAATTCGTTTTTTCGGTTCTTTAGGATAGATTCCTTCTTTGATATTTGTTGGGAGAATAATAATCGGAATATCTTTGGGAATATCAATAAAATCTTTGTAATTTCCATTATCAAAACTAAGAATCATATCGATGTTCATATCTACAGCTTCTAAAATTTCAGAAGAATCCATAGAATCTATACTAAACAATATGTTAAAATTCTCTCTTAATAATTGGATAATTTGTTTAACTCTCAACGGATTTGGTCTATTTGACACACAGCCAATATCAATAATATCTGCTCCCGATTCAATATAATGCTTAGCCTTCTTTAATATACCTAGATCATTTTTTTCCGTGCAATTTACTATTTCAGCGATAATAGGTGGTGGCAAATTACTTCCAATAATTAATTCGGATTTTCTCTCATTAATATAGAATGTATTTAGACCTAAATTTTCTTTAGCTCTCTCATATTGTTCTTGAATAATTTGATTATAGAGATCTAACCCTGACTTCTCCATTAACTTGTTTGCGGGAATTGTATTGGACAGTTCGACATCCTCCAGGTTTGCAAATAATGTCGGGAGTTCTGACGCAAATTCAGGACCTTTTCTTATTTTAACAGAGAGCTTTTCTTCTAAAGGTTTTGAGTTCCATTGTACAAAACCTGGGAGTAAGACAATATCATAGTTAGAAATTATTTTAGATTTAAGAATTGTTTCAGTTAAAGATTCACTCAAAAATGCTGAAATGGAAATAGGAGCTTCTTCTATCTCAACAGTGTGAGTTTTAACAGTATTTATTATTTTTTTTATAATTGGATAACTTTGTTTTCCAGTGATGATAAGTATCTTAATCTAAATCACTCAGCAATTTATTTTTATCAAATGGAATAAAAATATTATCTAGAATTGAACCCGAAGCTTCTTTTATTTTTAAATTATCTATTATAGGCTTAAATCTTCCCCCTAAAAGCCCATTTGCTATAAAAGTGGCACCTTGAGCGGCACGCTTAGCTATTTGGCTATATGTATTCATTATTCTCACAGGTGCTACATCACGCAATCCTCTATCCATTCTATCTTCAAGATATCTGAGATCTGCACCTCTTCCGGCTAACAGTATCTCTCTAATTTTTTCCTTTTTTGAGAAGGAAGAGGAAATTCCAAAAACTGCTTTTTTTACACTTGAAATATAAGCTTTCAATGCAGTTTTCACTTGAGCATCATTTTCTGCTAATAATGTTATTTCTTTTAAACTCAGATCAGAAAATCCTGCAATTGAAGCGACTCCTCCTTTATAGATGTTTTCCTTATGTATATCCTTAATCAAATATGCTAATTCACCATCAAGACTCCCACAAGCCCGAAAACCCATAATATTAGAACCACCTATTCCATCAACTACTTGCCCGTTTTCAATTGCTAAAACAGCTGTAAAACCATATCCAATTTCTACCAGGATGAAATTTGATTCCTCTGGTGAAATTTGATATTTTTCAGTTTGATCTCTGATTCCCACAACAGCAGTACATAATTTATCAGCCGTTCCCATATCAACCTTATTAATTTTCCGATAATCTGGAACAGTAGGAAGATGTTTAACACCAGGTACGATAACAGCTTTAATTGGTTCGGCTTTAATTAGCCTTAAAATTTCTCCTAATCCCAAAAGTTTTTTTTGATCTTCTCGTTTAAACTTTAATAAAGTAAAGAAAATATCTTTCTCTGTTAATTCGTTTACATCTTTCAATGGGAGACCGAAACCACTTGGGGCAACCATTATATCGATTTTTTTAATTGATTTAATTAAATCTATGGCTTTTTGGGGTTCTTGAATTATTTCCTTAGAAGGTATTGATGTATCTAAAATAATCTCATTTCCTTTTAACGCGTAAAAATCCCATGACTTCGAACCGGGATCAACACCTAAAGCAGATAATTCTTGTTGAGTCAAATCAATTCAAGTTATTTACAAAATCTAAGAGTAGTATATGAATTTAGAAAATTTAATCAATATAAAGGTTATTCATTCTACTTTTAGATTTTAAGTTAAAATTATATATAATTCTATGAATTTCTAATTATAATTTAATTAAAAAAAATTAGCATAAAAAAATAAAATCAATTTAAATTTAGGTTGAATAATATGGCAGTAACTGTATGGGTTTGTAAAATTTGTGGAGAGGCTTATATATCAACAACAGATAAACCCGCGAGGTGCCCATTCTGCGGTGCATATGACAAATATCTTATGGATTCAAGAGAGTATGATGATACTGGTGATTGGGATGTTGAATTAAATGAGACTGATAAAGCTAATGCTGAAAAAGCTTTAGGAGTAGAAGTTTCTAATGCCTTATTTTATAAATGTGCTGAAAAGAAAGTAGGAGAAATTGATGGAAAAAAGTTGTTTAAGATCCTCGCTAAGGTTGAGTCAGAACATGCTAGTGTTTGGAAGAAAATTTTAAAGTTAGATAAGATTAAATGGGAACCCGCTGAGATATGTGATGAAGATTATAAAGCAGATTTAGAAGATTCTCATGCGCGTGAGGAGAGAGCAATCAAGTTTTATGGGGAAGCTGCTGCCGCAGCAAAAAATCCTCGGGTAAAAGAAATTTTTCAAGCCTTTGTCGAAGTTGAGACAGATCATCTACATCTTTCAGAAGAACGACTTTAAGAATCATCACACCTAAACTTCTCAAAATTTTTTTTAGATTTCTGTTTTTTTTATCATCAAGTTAGTTGCTTTAAAAATGGTCAAATATATGTTTTAGCACATATATTCTATTTTATACCATATTTTAAATTATATTTTAGGAACATGGTCGAGACAGAACAAGGATTTATCTTTAATATTCAAAGGATGTCTACTGAGGATGGTCCAGGGATTCGGACCACTGTGTTCTTCAAACAATGTCCATTAAAATGTGTATGGTGTCATAATCCAGAATCAATTTTAAAAGATAGACAACTGGAATGGTTCAAACATAAATGCATTGGATGTAACACTTGTATTGATATATGTAAATATAAGGCACTCTCGTTCAACGAAAGTGGATTGAAAATTGATAGAGATATATGTATAGGTTGTGGTGAGTGCTCTGATGAGTGTCCTAGTACTGCTCTACATATGTGGGGGGAATATTGGAATTTAGATGATTTGTTTTACGAAATTCAAAAAGATAAAATTTATTATACGCAATCTAAGGGAGGAATTACTGTTTCTGGGGGCGAACCTACGATTCAATCAGATTTTATCTTACAGTTACTTAAAAAGTGTAAAGAAAACAATATTCACACTGCTCTCGATACTTGTGGATATGCCCCAGAACATATTTACAGAAAACTATTACCCTATGTTGATCTTGTGTTATTTGACATCAAGGAATTTGATCTGGAAAAGCATCAAATATTTACGGGTATACCAAATAATTTAATCTTAAAGAATGCTGTTTGGGTTGCTGGGTATATAAATGAAAATAATAAACAGATTTGGGTAAGAACACCGATAATTCCTAATTATACCGCAACTGAAGAAAATATTAGAGGAATTGGACAATTTATTGTAAATGAATTGAATAATATCCCAGAAAGATGGGATTTACTAAGTTTTAATAGTCTATGTACTGAGAAATATTCCAGATTAGATCTAGATTGGATTCTTAAAGATGAGATACTAATGACAAAAGAACAAATGGAATATTTTCTTAGTATTGCATTAAGTACGGGTGCAAAAAATGTTCAATGGTCAGGTCTAACAAGAAGAAATGAAGATAATGATGACATTATTATAAAGCACATTTAAATAAAAAATAAATTAGAAAGGTACAAATTTCTTCGATCGATTATCAAAGATAAAATAATGTATTAGATCAGGATCTCTTTTTTTTTCACAGAAATTTTTATTAATCATTATTTCAAATTTTATAATTGAATTTGCTTTACTTTAATTAGATTAATTATTAAATTATATTTTTAAGTGGACATATCATTTTGTGATCTTTTAAATGAATAAAGCTAATATAAATCAAGATAACCAAAAAGAAAGACTAAGATTTCCTATTGCCAAACCTCATGATCTTTCTCCTCGTTCGAAATGGCTTAGAGATTATTATTTTAAGGGAATAAAACGAGAGTGGAATAACCAATTTATGCCATTTACAACAGGAACAGATTGGGATATTGTTTTTCATGAGGGAGATTTTTATGTATCACCTGAAGTATATTATTATATCCAGATATTGGGAAAAAATGACAAAGGTGTATTTGCTTCATCTTTTAGATCAATGGCTATAACAGTAGAATTATCAGATAACTTTTGGGAATTATCCCTTCCCGAACGAAGGGCTGTATTTTTCGAAAAAGTCATGCTTGATTATATTCCTCAAGAAATTATTTCTGAAAATGATTTAGTCGCAGGTGGAAGATTTAATACACAATTAAGCAGGTGCTTTAATAAGGAAGAAGCAAAAGAATATTGGAAAAAAAATATAAGAAACAGAGAAGCGGTTTTTAATTTTCATAAATCTGGTTTCGGAAATCTGGGAGCAACTTCAGGTCATATTATTCCGGATTATGAGACTATTGTTAAAGAAGGATTTAAATATAGATATCAAAAAGCTAAAAAAATATATGATAAGCTAAGTGAAGAGGAAAAAAACGGTTTAAAAGGAGAAGAACTTAGGGCAATGATGATATCGGCAGAAATTCCAAGAAAATTAGCAAAAAAGTACGCTGAAGAATGTCGAAAATTGAAAGTAGAAGCAACTAAACCTGAAAGAATTAAAGAACTCGAACAGATGGCAAAAAATTTAGAGAGAGTACCTTGGGAGCCTGCTGAAACTTTTTGGCAAGGACTTCAAGCAATTTGGCTTATTCATATGTTAGTAATGGCTGAAGAATCTTATCCCGGAGCAGGTCTTTCTTTTGGAAGAATTGATCAGTACTTATGGGATTTATATAAGAAGGATGTTATTGAGCAAAGGATAATTACAAAGGAGTTTGCAAAAGACATTTTAGGAAGTTTCTGGTTTCATTGTAATACTGTATACGACGCGATGATTAAAGCTGGCAAGCAAGGAATAACATCAGCATTTGGTCAAATTATAACACTCTCTGGTTGTGGTCCAAATGGAGAAGATTTAACAAATGAACTAACATACGTTATGCTTGAAGTTATAGATTCTTGGTACCCTAGCCTTGAGCCCAAACCGAATGTAAGGATTCATAGAAATACTCCTGATAAGCTTTTAGATATTTTAGTAGAAATGATTTCAAGAGCTCAAGGTTCCCCATTCATTCTAAATTTTGATGAGAGAAGTATTGCTGGTTTGATTAAGGAGGGTATACCCAAAGAAGAAGCATGGAATTATGGAGTAGTAGGCTGTTTAGAAAATACTATGCAAGGCAATGACAGAAGTGGGACCGTAAATTGTAATCCCAATTTAACGAAATCTATAGAATTAACATTGTGGAATGGGCAAAATATGCCTGGAAATATTATAACTACTAAAATTGGTGAAGAAATAGGCCCAAAATCAGGAGATCCCGAAAAATTTCAAACATGGGAAGAATTTTATAATGCTTGGAAAAAACAAATCAAATTTATCCTTAAATACACTGTAGATGTCAATAATTTATGTGAAGAACTTCGAGGAAATTATATTCGCACTCCATACTTATCATCAATGGTTAGGGGATGTATAGAGCAAGGTTTAGATATTACAAATGGGGGTCCCGAATTGAGATATGTTACTGTTGAAGGTGTGGGATTTGCGACAACAGTAGATTCATTATTATCAATTAAAAAGCTTGTATATGAAGATAAGAAATATACAATAGCACAGATCAAAAATGCCATTATTAATAATTTCAAAGGAAACGAAATAATGCAAACTTACTTAAAGAATAAAGCCCCTAAATATGGAAATGATGAAGATGATGCAGATAGATTAGCTAGAATGGTAATGGAAATATGGACAGAAGAATGTTGGAAATATAAAACACCAACCAATTACCAATATCGTCCGGGAATGTTATCATGGAACTATTGGGCAGGAGCAGATGCTAGTTATACAATAGCTACACCAAATGGGCGAAATAATGGATCATTTCTATCAAATGCTATTTGCCCTACTGATGGAGTTGATATAAAAGGACCCACAGCAGTTACTAATTCTGTTGGCAAAGTATTAGGAGGTAAAACTGAATCCGGTGAATATATCAATTGTTTACCAAATGGTGCAAGTCATACTATAACATTTAATCCTGCCTTAATTAGAGATCTGGAGCATAAAAATAAATTAAAAGCGTATTTAAGAGGTTATATTGAAAATGGGGGTACTGCTCTACAAATCAATATTCTAGATGGTGAGATGTTAAAAGATGCTCAAAAACACCCCGAGAATTATAAGAATCTTTTAGTTAGAATAACCGGTTATAACGCATATTTCACTGCTATTGGTAGAGAATTACAAAATGAGATCATCGCAAGAGAATCTCATAGAATTTAGAAATTTATATTAATTTTAATTAATAGTTAAATCTAAAAAAATTTTAATAATGACGACATCTGATAATATTGATAAAGCTGGTTGGATTTATGAATTTTCAGATAAACTTATTAAATTTACTCAACCAGATGTGATGGTAAAATTAGTATCAACTATAGATTCACGTGATTGGCCCCATATTACATTGATTACATCAAATCGGGCCATAAGCAGAGATCGAATAGTATGGGGACAATTCTTTATGGGTACAAGTAAGGAAAATGTGCAAAAAAATCCAAAAGAAGGATTATTATATATGACTGCAGAGCCTCCTTTCAAGTTCATCCAAGTAAAAGCTAAATTTGATCATACAAAAACCGAAGGAGATGACCTTGAATATTTTAATCGATCAGATTTTATGCGATATTTTACATATATAAATGTTTATAAAGTTTTTTATAACAAAGTTATGTCTGTGACTCCCATTAGAGATTTACCAGCTGGTGGTATACCAAAAAAAACTCTGAGAATCATTAAAAATGAAGCAAAAACCGGATTAGAAGAGAAACGATTAAATATTATAGGATACAAACTATTTACAAATCCGATAGGTGTTAGAGCGATTGCATATATTGATTCATCTGATGGTTATCCTATTATTATCCCAAATCTTCAACTCAATGCTGTTGATCATAATAGACTCTTTTTTCCTTTAACAGCTTTAAGAGAAGATTTGTTGCAGATTCCTGTTAATTCAAAAGTTGCGATAATTAGTGCTAATTTCGATATGGCTAGCCAAGTAGTAAAAGGAACATTTACTAGTATTCAAGAAGTCGAAGATATTGAATATGGATTAGTAGATATTGAAGAAATTTATAATAGTTCACCCCCTATTCCCGGTAAAATTTATCCTGAAATTGAAACCAGACCGAAAGTTACTAAATTTAGTCTCTAGTTTCTTTCTCTTTCATAGAGAAATTATAAATGACAAAATGAAGAAAATAACAACAGTAATACTATTAAATGAAAATGCTTGATTATCAAGATTTTGGGTTGAAGAAAGATAATTTATATGAAATTATTGCTACAACTTATTCTATAACCTCAGAAAATAAAGTCATTAAACCTAATGCTTCCTGTATGGGTATAAGAATGATAGAGGGAGATCAAATCCAGATATCGCCTTTATATAGCACCGCAACCTATAAAAACCTTAAAGAATATAGTATGATTGCTATTAACTTCGTTGATGATGTTTATTTATATGCTCTAGCAGCTTTAAAAGAGCCATTTTCTACTATTGGATTGACAGATTTTCCTTCGAATTATTATGATTTTAAATATTTAGAATCTCATAAGATGGATATACCTTATATAAAGAAGGCATGGGGAATACTAATAGGTGAGGTTTCGCATGAATTTCAAAAAACTAAGTCAGATGATTTTGGGGAAGCTATAATACCAGTATTTAATTTAAATGTTATTTATTCTGAAAAATTTCAAGAATCGAGTAAATTATTCAATAGAGCAGAAAATCTAGCTTTAGAAACAATTATTTTAGCAACCCGTTTAAAAATTGCCAAAGAAAACAAGAACCAACCTCTTCTTTCAAAAATCTATGTAAAAATAATCGATCATATGGAAAATATTGAAAGATTTGGAAAAAATAAAAATGCTCTAAAAACTAAAGAATTAGTTAATAAATATATAAGTAGAATAATAGGTTAATCCGATTATTTGACTATTGTATTTCTTGAATCTCTTCAATATACATAAGAGGATACTGCATTTCTTCGATCCAATCAATTTTTGCAATTACTTCAATATTCTCATATCTAAGAACTACTTCTGCGCGAATAATCTTTCCTGTGATCTCGTCATAATCAAATTCTGTGAATTTAGTACCTACAATTTTATCTCTATCCAAAATTATTCGGACAGATTTAACAAATGGTTGACAAGAGATAGCTGCTTCAAATCCTTTTTCTATAGGATCAATAATCTTCTCATCTGAACTTATAGGAATACCTGAGAGAATGTGATAAAGGGCACCAAGCTTAATACCAGTTTCAAAGCAAGCTCTCTCTCTTTTACTTAAATCGGGTGAAAAATATATTTTATCATTCGACTTAGGCATTTAAATCAATCAATATATTCGATTTTTGCTCCAGTATTATTCGGTTTACAGATATAGATATGACCTCCTCCATTTTTTTGATTTTTTTGAACAGCTTTTAAGAGATCATCTGCCTCCGTATCGGATTCTACGATTCCGATAACACTAGGTCCAAATGAGGACATTCCATATGCTTTTAAACCATAATCCTCAAAAAATTTTAATAGATTTTTAACGACATCATGTTGTAGATCTATTTCAATTTTTTTAAAACCTAAGCTCTGAATTCTTTTTAAACCTTCCCCAAAGCCTTTTAAATTGTTTTTAATTAAATTAGGAATGATCTTCATCAATATCTGATGAGATACCTCATTAACCTCGTGTTTTGGGATCGGAGCATAATTTTGAAAAACACTAATCTCCTCATCCCCATATGCTCCCTTCTTTAGATTAGGGATTACTAAAACAAACCTCCAATTTTCAGGGATAGCATGTCTTGAAATAGTCAGGGCAGGATTAACTGCGGTTGCAGCTGAGGATGGTAAAAATGTTTCTTTCTCTTTACCCTTCCCAAAGTCATGCCCACCATCTAAAATGAAACCTCCAGTTTCAAAACCTCTCCATCCAATTCCTGAAGTACCCCCTCTTTCTACGAGTTGGGTTAATTGTTCAGTGGTCAAACGATTAAGACTCTTTAATTTTGTTATTGCACAAGCTATTGCTAAAGATAATTGAGTTTTTGAGCCTAATCCTACATGTGAAGGAAAGTACCTTTTAAGTTTGAAGTGAAAATTTTTGTTACTTATATTAAACGTTTTAAAGACCTTCGATGCAATCTCATTGATTACTTCAATTGATTCTCGATAATATTTATGAGCTTCAATTTTAAATTCTTTTGCACTGTTGGAAGCTTCAAGTACTACATTAGGACGGTCTAACATAAGACCAATTCCTCCATCAACCCTACCTGTATAACCGTTCTCATCTATTAAAGAAAGATGTATTCGACAAGGTGTTGTAATTCTTAAAGAAGTCATATTAGTTTTTTGTAAAAGATATTTCAACTATAATTAAGAATTTTCAAAATAATTTAAATATATTATATACTTTAATTCATAGATTTTAGTGATTTAGAAGGATTTGAGCAATTTGAGCGATCTAGATCGATTAACAAGAAATTTAATAAAAAAAGGATATTCTGAAGCAGAAATTCCTGATAGATTTAGCAAAAGCAATATTGGAGGAATGCCAGAAAAAAGATATTAACAGAGTGTCAAACCCCTTTATTAGAGATATTTTAAATATTAATAAAGCTAATGTTTCAGTAGGCAAACAAGGTGTAGGTTGTAGGGGATCTGGAGATTTTTTTGTTCATAAATTAATAGCAGAATTATCAGAGACGGAATCAAAAGCGTATTTAGCTCCTTAATCTCTGGACGATGCCGGAGCAGTTCGTTTACAAGATAGTGTGGGATTTAAAAACAATAAATTTGATGAAAAAAGTTTAATTATCGTTTCAAAAATAGAGGGGATTCATTCTCGTCTAAGTGATTTCCCATTCATATGCGGATTTCATGTAGCTCGAGCATGTCTGAGAGATTTAAACTACGAATGTTTGACAAATTAGAAATTTGTAAATTTCCTGAAAAGTAAATTCAACGTCTGATTTCAATGAAAATTCCATGGAAAAATTAAAGTAGGGAGATATAAGAAATAGTGTATTATTCAGTTCTTTTCCTTTTGCGTCTAATTAATAGTAGAGTTGCAACGTTTATCACTACCCCTCCGCTAATAACCGAAATTAAAAAAATCAGTTCGATTGGAATTCGTCCTGTTCCTCTTAGAGAAAGAGGACATTTCATTAATGGAAAGTTGTCTTGACTTCCTGCAGTTCCAGCAATATTATACGGAATATCACCAATTCTATCGTTATCTTCATCTAATCCTGTATAATCGGACCAGTAATTCCCCATAGTTCCATTATCCCAATAATTATTAGAACCATGATCCAAAGCATTGAGCCCATTATTAGTAAAACAATTAAGATATATATTATTCTCATTACTTTCCTCATCTAGACATATCCCAAAAAGGTTGTCACTTACACTGTTTTTCGTTATTGTGTTGTTAAGACAAACCTCTAAATAAATCCCATACAACAAATTGTTATTTACGATGTTTCCCGAAAAAATATTATTTGTACTATTGTATATATATATCCCAAAATGGCTATGGTTTTTTACGGTGTTTTCCGAAATGGTATTATTATAACTATAGAATAACTGTATCCCAACAAGGTTATTATTATTTGCTGTATTTCCGGAAATGGTGTTATTATAACTATCATATAACTGTATCCCAAGCATGTTATTGTCATTTGCAGTGTTTCCCGAAATGGTGTTATCACTACTAGAAAGTAAGTATATCCCACCAAATGTATTGTTTTTTACAATGTTTCCCGAGATGGTGTTATAATAACTACCAGATAAAAAAATCCCACCCCCATTGTTATGTACGATATTTCCTGTTATTGTGTTGTTATAACCACCCCAGCTTAGATGTATCCCTAAATCATTAGATGAACAATCGTTATCAATTAATTGGGAATTATTAACATTCAATAAATAGATTCCAGCAACACACCCCCCTTCCGAATCGTATAAAGTACAGTTTTCAATCTTAAAGTAAACATCGGAATTTTCAATTAAGATGCAACTTCCCGAACCTCCACCATCTATCACCAAATCTTCTATGATATAAGGTTCGGAATATGTACCATTCCCAGTACAAATCCCCGCAGCCTTCGTAGCAGTCCAATTGTTGTCAATATGAATTTTTTTCGATACTGCTGAAATTTTTAAATTTTCGTGATTGAATTCGTCGTTATAAATCGAAGTAATGTGGCGATCTCTGGCAGTAATTCTTAGATTGTTGATAAAAATAGGTGAGAAAGGGATTAATATTCCTATTATTAAAATAATTGTTGTTTTTGTATTTTGATTTGATTTCATTTTATTTTCGCCAAAAGTGTATAAACTCTTAAATAGACTAATGATCGTTGAATATTTAAGACTATTGTCTTAAAGATTTTGAAAAGATAGTTCAAGATTAAATGAGTAATATATTTTAAAATCTTATTATTTATTATAAATTAATATAGATTGCGTTTTATACAGAAGGTTTTATAATTGAGTGATTTAGAAGGTTTAACTAGAAGGTTGATGGAAAAGGGTTTTTCAAAGGAAGAAATTATTTTACGGCTTGTTAATGAATACATGGATTTTAAAGACATTAATAAAGAGTCTGCAACCTCACTTGCTAAAGCGATTTATGAAGAGTGTAGGAAAAGTGATATAAAAACTGTTTCGGATCCCTTTGTGAGATATTTATTGGATATTAATAAAGCAAATGTGACAATTGGAAAACAAGGAGTGGGTTGTAGGGGCTCTGGTGATTTTTTTGTTCATAAACTCATTGCAGAGCTATCTGAGACAGAGAAAAGAGCATATTTGTCACCAAGCTCCTTAGATGACGCTGGTGCTGTGAAATTAAATGAGATTGAAGGATTTAAAGCTAATGGTGAATTAATCGTTGTATCCAAAATGGAAGGAA
>SMTZ1_10000772_pt1 | contig 30942 bp, 26 predicted proteins | sample DeeMarSWOR136_30_FD_25667 | JGI IMG/M metagenome (IMG submission 25667) | reverse complement strand
GGTACACGAAGAAGTACCCCTCTCGCTGCATAGCTTTTCGCAATAAGTCTCGCCGTGCACGTTGTTCGGCCGTTCCACCAGTGTAGGTGACGACGGAGCGTTCGCTCATCTCATCATAGTCACCCGGCATTTCAACCTCGCGACCGGTTTGAAGTTCGTAAAGACCCACATCTACCGCACATCCACGGTTATGTACCGAACCGCGCGATGGATCTGCCACGAACATTCGTTTGTCCGGCGGTGTGATATCCCAAAATAATTTGGTAACGGACCAAGGACGATAAGCGTCATAGACTATCAGGCCATAGCCTTGCTCCTTCAGCCATCTGTGAGCCGATAGAAGCGCCTCAGCTGCAGGACGTTGAAGAAATGCGCGTGGTTCGGGATACACTGCCTTACCAACAAAGTTGTTATCCGTGGCGTATCGGATATCGAGTTTGATCGTTGAATCAAGTTTGACCAGTTCTACTAATTCACTATCTCGATAGGGGCCACCTCCCGTCGGTGGGCCTACCTGTGCTTGAGGCATAACCTCGGCAACAGCGATTACGATCACGCAGCAAGTGGCTAAAAAACGAAATCGCTGTTTTACTCCTGATCTTCCAGTTTTCCTGTTCATCTTAACTCCCTGCTTTTTGTTTATATTATTGCATATCATGTAGTTTAGCGGAAATACCTGGCTTTACTTAAGCATAACCTGCGAAGGGATTAAATGCACAGAATTTCTAATTTATTCTTAACTTCTGGGAATGCACTGGCATCTGTTTTACGCCGGCGTCCCTACTTCAGATTGATGAATAGACAGTTATTACTATTTATATAAGTTAAGATAGTAACTAAATGATTACTCAAACTCATGCATCGCTTTCAGCAATACTAGTTCTATTGGTTTTTCACTCAATAAATGCCCAGCTTTCTCAACAATAATTAACTTAGATTTAGGCAATTTTTTATGTAACCGATATGCTGAAAACGGGGGACACACTATATCGTATCTTCCATTAACAATAATAGTTGATATGTTTTGAATTCTGTATGTATCTCTCAGCAATTGACCTTCTTCTAAAAAGCAACCATTACTTGCATAGTAGACTTCTAAAAGAGCATTTGTATAAATTTCATCTATATTTTTTTCTGATTCATAATATTCATCCAAAGACTCATCCTTAATATTTAAACCACATGCCTTATATTCATAACGAGAAAATAACTTGGCATATTTTTCCCGGTCAACTCTATCTTCACTCTGAATTAATTTAAGCATTTTGTCTATGGATGGAAAAATAGAATCAGGTAATGCATTTACGAAAGATTCATACGTATCAGGAAAAAACTTGGGAATGCCATTTCTGAAGTTATCTTCTTCCTCTTTGGACGCAAACCAAATGCCCCTTAATACCAAACTACTGACATTATCCGGATAGGTTTCAGCATAAGTGAGACTCAGAGTTGATCCCCAGGAGCCACCAAAAAGAATAATTTTTCCCAAATCTAATTTTTTTCTCAAACGTTCAATATCTTCCACAAGTTCTTGTGTGGTATTCTCCCGTATTTCAGCTTTCGGTCTTGATTTACCAGCGCCGCGCTGATCATGTAAAACGATAAGAAATTTATCTGGATTAAAAAATTGGCGCATGTAAGGTGAGCAACCGGCTCCTGGTCCACCATGAATGACAAAGACCGGCTTACCTTCCGGATTACCACATAACTCGTAGTATATCTCATGAATATCCGATACTTTTAAGTAATTAGTTAGAAAAGGTTCAATTTCTGGCCAGAGTATTCTTATATTTTTTGAGTTATGGTGATTCTCACAATTAATAGATAGTAAGAAAATTATAGATAAAAGGAGTGAAATTCTCGATATATTTCTCGTCATTTTTTTGTCTCCTGTTTTTACAACTTTCTGGTCAAATGGTTTATTGATATCCTGATTTAACAAGGTGAGGTGAACATGATAGAAAATACTAAAATTGAACCAAAACATGTTAGATGAACTAAAAAACTGTTGTTGTGAAATTCGGGTTGCTCGTCTGATTACATTGTATTTTTTACTATATGTTTTTTACACAAATTCTTTAATTTTTATTACTCAGAAGGAGTATATTCTTCTACCGTCGAGACTGACGGATGGGGAGGTTTTACGGTTAATGCACCACCAATATAATAAATTTTACTATTTATAACACAGGCGGAAGCTGCTCTTGGTATTGGCATGTTAGGCAAACTTATCCATGTATTCGCAGCCTGATCATATTTCTCAATAATAGGAAGAACATCGTAACCAGCCGCACCACTTATAGCATAAATTTTTCCATCCATCACACACGCAGCGGGACCAAATCTTTTTGTAGACATTTCAGCTTTCTTCGTCCATGTATCTGTCGCAGGATCATATTCTTCCACAGAAGATAGTATTTGGTTCGGCGATCCAAATGAGCCTCCAATGGCATAAATTTTATTATTCACTACGCTTGTGGCTAAGAAATATCGAGCTGTGAGCATATCCGATTTCTTGGTCCAGGTATCCGTCTTAGGATCATAAGCCTCAACACTATGAAGGGGGTAACGGACTTTTGAACCGCCTCCCATGGCATAAATAATACCGTCCACTACACTGGTGGCCAGACCCAATCTTGGTGTTGGCATATCGACTTTTTTTGTCCAGGCATCCATGGTCGGATCATATTCCTCTACTGTTGCAAGCCCGGGCTGCCCTTTGTTTACATATCCGCCGATAGCATAGATTTTTCCGTTGACTACACTCGCTGCCAGCTGGCGTCTGCCCGTAGGCATGGGCGCTTTGGTTGTCCAGGTGTCTGTTGATGGATCATATACTTCGACCGTTGTTAAGCCCGGGGCATCAGCTATTGGATAACCACCAATAACGTAAATCTTTCCATTTGCCACACAGGTGGCATGACCCATCCGTGCCGTTGGCATATCGGATTTTCGGATCCAGCTGTCCCTTTGTTGACAACTTAAGAATGTCAAAATTAATAATTGAAATAGTACCGATTTGTTATAATGGAACGACCTTTTACCTTTCTTGTTAGAAGACATTACTTCCTCCTTTTCATTGGAAGAAATACTTACTAATCCCTTATATAATGTTTAAACTGCATTATACTTTTTATAATCTCACCAGAACTGCCTTGAAAGTCCATTCCACACCATAAACCAATATCGGTGGTGCTGTGATTCGCAAAGTATCATTTGAGATTTTGAAGAATCTGATTTGATCCGTCCCAACCCAGTTTGGGAATTTTGCGCCATGTAAATGATGGACTACACTCGAATTATCATCTTCTATTTTATATGTACCACAATAGGCATCGAATCCCTCAAAAGCAGCCTTAAGTTCTTCAGGAGTACCTTTCATCATATCACCTGATGCGAAATTCGGTCTGTCAGGATTCATAAGTAAAACAGACATGATTCCCTTGGAATCATACATTAGCATACCATATAAATTCTCACTGTAGGGATACATAACATTCCCATGAGTACTGTTGCCAGTCAATGAAATAAATTTCCAGGTTCCTACTAGTTTACTACCTTGAGATGAAGTATTTTTCTCATTTGAACAATTAAATTCAATACCTGCGGTGATGAATGCTATGATGAGAATAATACTTCTTTTACTCAATAACGATTTCATCATTCGAATCCTTCATTTAAACAATAAAATATTCAGTTAGATGGAAAGGGATGGTCTAGATTACGTATTCGCCGGGCGATCTTCCATTGCATAAGAATTAAATCCATCAGAATATTTCTGGATTAGTCGATAAACCTCCTCAATGGATTCTCAATAGGTGCCTCTTCCTTGTATTGTATAGGGAATTGGTACGGATTCACTTAAATCGGTCAACGTCGCGTATGAAAAAACAAATTATATCTTAAATATTCGTTAGTCAAAAGAAAATGAAAAATTATAGTTTTTCGGATAGGAATACTTTTTCCTCTTGTCTGTCTAAACTTATCGGGGGCTTTATAGCATAAATATATTAGGTTGCAACTCTATTAAAAATATATACCCTTTTTGCATTTTATATGTATGCATTGCTGCTAACTTAACATACTACGGTTCAGAGTAATAAACTCAGAAAGTGACAGGGTAATCTTAAATATATTAAATTTAGTTATATAAAATGCTTCTCATTATTCCAGATTTCTTTAAAATCATCCTTAAAGTTTTTGCATAAAAAAAGCGTCAAATTGTTTTCATATGGCATACAATATTGACATCGTATAATTTCGATTGGTTCTACAGACTCAAAGTTGTCAACGTGATCCTCGATTTGCCCACCAAGAAGCAGAACGGTATTCATGGATTTTCCAGCATGCTTCCACCCCCAGATCCAATAATTATTATGCAGGCATAAAACCTGGGGCACAGGATATTTTTTTTGATAATATTCTAAAGCAGCCGCTTCCCCATAATTTTGAGTGAATACAACAGCATCAGTTTTTTCAGTATCAGGCAGGGATTCATACACCTCTGATACCTGTTTTGCCATGTTCTCCCAGCCAAACATATCTGCATAATGTTGAGGAAGCTCATTGAGTTCTTTCGACTCTGTATTCGCCGGTGTTAAGCCAAGTGCCTGGTTAAATTTTATGAAGGTTTGTACAGGAAGCATTGGAAGGGCTAACGGAATAATAACGATCCCAATACCTATCAACAGGACAAACAAGATGCTTAACCATTTTTTAAAAGTACGTTCGACAAACAAGGCACCGCCAGCCATGATCATAGGAATGGTGGGAGAGAGATACTCCGGTTTACTATGCCAGTTGATGATTAATATCAGCAATGTAGTAAATCCAATGATGGTAACAGGACGATATTGTTTCAGATCTTTGTTCCAGACTATACCAAAAATACCAAATAACCAGAGAATAAATCCAAAGGGTGACATTAATAAAAATTGGTCACTCAAAAAAATAATCGGATTCATACCCCCATATTTCCATTTTGAAGCATTGTGCATGAATTCCAAATGAGCAAAATTATTTTGTATATTCCAGATAAGGTATGGGGAAAAGCATAGAAATGCAATTAATGCTGTGACATATGGCCACTTTGTTTTTAAGTAAACTCTTAAATCAGTTAATAGGATCGCTAATGCTAATCCTATGGCAAACCATCCCATGCTAATTTTATTTAAGAGACCTAATCCTACGATAAAGCCCATTGAAATCCAATATTTCGGTTTTTGCGTTTTTACTAGTTTGATGAATATCCATGCTCCTAAAGTCCATAAGAAAATATCTATACTGTTCATGGAATAAAGATTATTTATGGCCAGGAGGATCGGACATACTGTAATACTAATCCCGGTCAGGATTAAGGCAATTTTACCACCTTTCAATTCCCGGACAATCAGTCCGGCAAGGTATATGGAAAAAGCACCGAAAAGTGCAGGCAAAAATCTAATTGCAATCAGCGAATCTCCGAACAGGAATCGATTTACATTCAATATCCATATAGACAATGGTGGATGATCTACATACCCGATATCCAGATGGTTAGCACAAGCAAGATAGTAAAATTCATCGCGAAAGATGCCATAAGCAAATACAGTGTTACTTAGGATATGGATGAATAGTTTGAGTAAAACAAAGCTAAGGATAATCCACAGACTATAATTTTCTTTTTTAAAAATTTTGTAGTTTTTTTCCATTTTTTATTCCTCTAATCTGATAATTCTGTACTTTATTATTCATGGTTATTATTTTCTTATATGTACTAATCTTTTCCTTCTAAGAGTTAACGGCATTGAGTGTAGATGCCTTACCTGGTCACTCTCTTACTCTTCAAGATCACCTATCCAGAATCTTCACCTACAAATCACTCAGCCCTCGAGATCAACGGCAGTGAACGATTAGCTGGTCTGATTCAGCGCGCGGCTCGTATAGCATGATAGCAGTTTATTTTTCTCCACCAGCGTAGGTTATTAACTTCAAAAACTGACGAAACAGCTTCAGCCTTCAGTCTCTCTAGATTAATTGGATCTAGCCTGCCAATACGATCTTGGACCAGAGGCCAGGCAAATGCCCAATTTACAGCATCTCTTGGATTTCTATATATACCTTTCAAGGGAAGCGTACTCACTTTGATATCACCAAAACCGGCTTGTCTTAGAACCTGGCGGACACGCCTTACATCCGCCCACATCGCTTCATCCAATGACACTTCGAATTGTTCCTCCTCACCCTCGAGGTATTTCTCCAATACTTTGAAAACAGCAGAATAGGATGGATCCTCTTTTTCACTGCTCCATGCTGATGCAATAAATCGGCCCCCCAGACGCAGAACCCTACGAGCCTCCCTGAGTGCAATTGAAATATCCGAGAAATGTGACAAACTGAGCCCACAGGTTACAAGATCGAAATAATTGCCTATAAAAGGTAGCTGATGAGCGTCCCCAACAATAAAGGGAATTTTTCCCCCAGACAAACTTTGTGCTGTTCTAAGCACGCCTAGCGAAATGTCAACACCGATAATGAAAATGTTGGCATGCGTGATCTTTCGCGCGATCAGACCTGTACCAGTCGCAAGGTCTATAATTCGCTCCGGACCTTGGATTCTCGCCAGGTTAATGATTTCATCAGCCATGGGTCTAATGGTGGGCTCTATGACGGAAGAATATTTGTGTGAATAATGCTCGTACGCATTTGCGATTCGTTTATCAGATTGATCATTCATAGGATTTAGTGTAAAAATAGTCTAGCTAAGGTCTAAAATCACTTGCGCAAAGACGTAGAAGCACTGAACGCCAATTTACCAATGAACTTAATTAATTCTCTGAATCCTAAAAACCGCAAAGTCCTTTACATCAAGTGAATTTTAATTGTTAAGTGTTTAATTTTTTTGATAATATTAACAATATTATGTAAATGTTTAATGGTCTTTATTTAATTCTTCAAGCACCCTCTTTGCCCTACTATAATTTGGGTTCACTTCAAGAGATTTTTTTATATATTTATTTGCTGATTCTTCATTCCCCATATCCAAATAACATTCCCCTAATAAACAGTAACTTCTCGCTGTGTTTGGATAAATCTCTATGATAGTTTTAAATATTGTTATCGATTCTTCCAATTGATTTTTTTGCTTTCTTTGAAAAGCCACATCGAATAAAGTTTCTTCGGGAGGATCTATTTTAAATCCATATTTTATCGTTTGGTTTTGATAATATTTAATGATTGTTTCTAATCCTTCTTCCTTTAAATTTTCTGGAATTTTAAAATCAGGAAAAAGAGCTTTTAATCCATTGTTTAAGCTAGAAAAAGGAACATGCCCATCGTTCTCGATAAGATTAAAATTCCATTGCAAATTATCTGAAGCATTTGTTTGAAATATGTTTTTAAACATTGGTATAACATCCAATAGTTCATTATAATCATTTTCTCCATATGAAATATATAAAAACCTATTTTTTAGCGTATCATTTTGCAAAAAATGTTCCATTTTTTTCTTAAGATAATCTGGACAATACCATAGCGCGGGGCTGGAAGGAATATATGCATTAAATAAATCAGGTTTGGTTATAAATGTATAAAGTGCAGCCAGACCTGTATATGATTGTCCCATTAGTACCCTATAATTTTCAACTCGATAATTCTTGTTTATAAATGGTATTAATTCTTGGTCTAAAAAATTTATGAATAGGTCAGCATCTTCTGGATTTCCTTGAACACATGGCGTGCATTTATGAGCACGACCTGTGTTTGATACACCAATAAGAATCATTTGAGGAATTCTTTCATAACCCAATCTATCTAATGTCAAAGAAGCGTTCGCAAATGAGGATATATATTGTCCACTTAATAAATAAACAACAGGGTATTTTTTATTGCATTTTTCATAGTTAGAGGGAAGATGCTCTAGAAAAGTAAAATCTTCTCCAAGAATTTTGGAGTAGAATTTTCTATATTTTCCTATGACTACATCGTCCCCATCTTCTTGGGTAAAGCTGAAGTTTGGTAATAGAAGTAATAGTAAGATAATAATTCTTAAAAAATGAAATAAATGTAGTTTCATATTTGACCTCCTTCTTCCCGGTAGTGAATTTGTATTTTCACCTGTCGCCAGTTTCACCTGATGCGGGATTTCAGGGCACTTAAATTGCCATTTTAGAGAGTTTTTAATGACCACCAAAACCGGAAATCGAGCACCCGCCCCACAATCAGGTGGAGGCATTGTTAGGCACAAATTAATATATAATTAGTTATTAGGAAAATTCTCCAAAAAATGCTCATGTTGCATGACAAATTCCATATACATGGCTCTTCTGTCTTAATCTTTAGGGCCACTCATTCCTGATGTATAACAAATCATGGCTTTCCATAAATCTTATTTCTATACTGCAGATGATGCTCAATTTTTTCTTGACTTTCTGTATTAAAATGAAGTAAAATTTAATTACATTCTTAGCACTTATTTTTATTCACCACATAATGGAGGAAAGTATCATGAAATTAAACGCACCTACAAAAAATTTTTGGTGGATCTCAGTAATTCTTGCTGTCATCGCAGTTGTAGCACAATTTGTAACGATTCCTTTCGTTTCTGCATATGCATTCTGGATCATCACCCTCGGCTTTATCGTGCTCGTTTTAAGCACAGTTTTAAAGGGAATGTAGTCAATTAATCTATTTGGAGACTCGTCATCTAGCACATGACGAGTCTCTATCTTCCAATATATCCTCTTTCTACTTTTTCATATAAATTTTTTTATACAGGAGGGATCCTACAAGTTAATTACCAGCTTGCTGTTATATGGTTCCGGTTTACGCTTTTTAGAGTGCTTAGCTTCTCTTCTATCTAGTGAATATCTGCTCGCTATCAACTTCAAATATGAAATTATCACCAGCTCCGTTTATATTCACTCCCTGATTCTTCGTTCTTCAAATTTCCATCCATCTATTTTGTGACCTAACGATGAGTATTGAGCCGCGCCGCAAGGACTGGCCTGCACTCATACACTTCTCGTAAAAGATCAACGTGTTTAGGTGTCGGCTCGAATACTTGGTTATACGGTTTAATATGTGTTACATCTCAAATCACAAGCTTTATTGCTTCCAATAAAAATTTATCCCTCTTGCCATGTGTCTCCATCTGATTCAAGCTCATACAAATGCTGATGTCTTTTTCGGGGCAGTAAAATACATCACAATCATACGCTCCACCATGACCATAAAAAGTGAGCCCATGGATCAATCTTTTCATTATTCCCAAGCCATAATCATAATCACTACCACCTCTTCCTTCATCAGCCACTGCAAACATCTGTTTAATTGTTGATTCCTCCTTGAACAATTTACCATCAACTAATGCCCTTAAAAAATTATTCAGCTCTTCACATGTGGATACTATTCCACCTCCTCCCCAATCAAACGATGTATTCACCTCAGTAACTAAATCCAAAGTGCTGAAAAAAGCATGTGAAATGGGTTTGTCTCCCCTCGGCTCCTCATAATATTCTAAATACCTGTTTCCCATTTTTAATGGATCAAAAATACGCTTTTTCAACTGAGCATGATAAGTCTCTCCTGTCACTTGTTCGATTATCATCGCCAAAAGAACATAGTTTACATCACTGTAATTAAAATCTTCGCCAGGTGGAAACATTGCCTTATGATTTGTTTGATACTCATAATACTTTCCCAGTATCTTTTCTGGACTATATTGCATGTTTGGGTGTTCAAGTACGTCAGGAATAAATCTCGAATCCTCCATATAATCTTTTATCCCACTCCTATGACTCAGCAAATGTTCCACTGTAATTTGACGACCAAATGAAATCCCGTTATAAATATGTAAACTATCCAATTTGACAGTCGGATTGTCTAAAAATTTGTCAATAGTATCATCCAGCTTGAAATATCCATCTTCAAACAACTGTAAAATTAATGTTGCAGTGAACATTTTCCCAATGCTGGCAATCTTGATCTTGTGATCTGTTGTCATGGCCTCTTGTTTTCCATCTGCCTTACCAGCAGCACCTTTCCATTTTATTTTGGGACTTTCCACTAGCAATACAGCATTATAAATTGGATCTTCACTTTCACTATCAATCACACTATCGACAAGGGCTTGGAGTTTTGTTGCTACTTCATTTCTTTCTATTTGTTTTTCCGACGAACACCAAATTGCTGTAATTAGTATAAGCACTGATATTATGAAATGATCCACCTTACATCGTTGATGCTTCATAATGTCTACCATATTTAATAAAGTTCGATATTCATTGGTAATTTGGATTGAAAGATTTGTTACCGTATAATCGGGCGGATGAGGAGCGCCCGCAGGGCGTCTGTTCGATCCGCTGGTTGTGAGGCGCTTTGCGCCGAACAAACAGTGGATTCTCCTCATCCGCCCGATTGTCGAGGGCGCGAAGCGTCCTCGACAACAAGTAAGTATACAATTTTTCTGTATAGCACAACTTTATTGAGAATATATCTATATTTATCTAATATACGATAAATACATTTGTTTATATTTAACTAATCGGGTATTTTCTGAGTGTTATCCAGAAAACCTGTTAAATATTAAAATATAAATGTTGTTCAACAGATATTCAATTGAATTATTTGCAACATCATCCAAAATGATTGATGGGAAAAATTATCTCCCATCGAAAAAATGCGGTGCACTAAAGTTGAGTATAGTTACTCTGTATCGGCGAGTTTAAACAGACTTTCTTTTGTTTAGATACATTTTTAGATATTTACCAGTGTAGGATTCTGAGTTTTTAATAATATCCCGGGGTATCCCTTCTGCCACAATAAATCCTCCGGCATCCCCTCCTTCCGGACCCAGATCGATGATCCAGTCAGCCTGCTGAATGATATCAAGATGATGCTCTATCATTAACACTGAGGCCCCTCTTTCTATCAATTGGTTTATGGCCTGCAGGAGTTTATGAATATCATCAAAATGTAAACCGGTGGTGGGTTCATCCATTATGAATAAAACATTACGATGACTTTGCCTGCTCAGATGGGCTGCTAATTTTACTCGCTGGGCTTCTCCGCCAGATAAGGTGGTAGCTGATTGTCCAAGTTTAATATACCCCAGACCGACCTGTTGGAGAACTTGAATTTTTCGAATAATTTGCTGGTGATCCTTGAAAAAATCTAAAGCCTGCTCTACCGTAAGCTCAAGGATGTCATATATATTTTTATTCTTATAGTAAACATTCAAGACTTCCGGTTTAAAACGCTTTCCTTTACAGGAATCACATTGTAAATGTACATCCGCCATGAACTGCATTTCAATCCTGATTTGACCCGCCCCCTCGCAGGTATCGCATCGTCCGCCGGTAACATTAAATGAAAAATGTCCAGGGGTAAAACCGGTAGCTCGTGCCCGGGTGGTCTTTGCATACAGCTTTCTAATTTCATCAAATCCCTTGATGTAAGTAATGGGATTACTTCTGGGGGTTCTCCCTATGGGAGACTGATCAATCATTTCTATTTTGTAAATATTTTTTAATCCTCTGATTTCATCATGAGCACCTACCTTGCCTTTGTGCTCGCCTCGCTGACTTAAATAGCCTTGATATAAAACGTCTTCCACCAATGTGCTTTTACCCGAACCTGATACTCCGGTTACTACTACCATCATTCCCAATGGAATTCCAACATTGAGATTTTTTAAATTATTGGCAAAAGCATTTATGATAGTAATAGCGTTGCCGTTGCCTCTCCGGTATTGAGACTTGATTGAAATTTCTTTTTCATTCCTTAAGTATTGGGAAGTTAGACTTTTTTTATTAATCAATAATCCCTTGTATCCCCCGGCATATATAATCTCTCCTCCATTTTCCCCGGCTGCCGGTCCGAGATCAATCACGTGCTGGGCATGCTCAATTACCAGTCGGTCGTGTTCAACAATCAGTGCTGTGTTACCCATGTCTGCTAAGGATTGAAGAATTTTTATCAAACGATTGGTATCCCGTGAATGAAGACCAATGGTCGGTTCATCCAAAATATATAAAGTTCCGGTAAGTGATGTACCCAATGCAGTGGCCAGGTTAATTCTCTGGAATTCCCCTCCACTCAGGGTATTGGCCCTCCTGTCTAAGTTCAGGTAGTCTAATCCTACCTCCATAAGATAGTTTAATCGGTTATTGATTTCCTTTAACAGCTGATCTGCAATTTGAATTTGCCTTTTTGATAGAGGGAGATGAGAGAAAAACTGATAAATTTCACCAATTTTCATTTTTGTCAGTTCAGAGATATCTTTATCTCCAATTGTGATAGCCAGTGCTTCAGGACGCAGACGCTTACCGTGACAACTTGTACAGGTAAAGTAACTCCGAAATCGGCTAATGAGTACACGAACATGAACTTTATATTTTTTCTTTTCCAGTCTCTTAAAAAAACCTCTCACCCCGATAAAATGTCTATTCCCATTTATAATTAATTCTTGCTGATCAGGGGACAGATTTTGAAATGGTATTTCCATTGAAATTCCATAGTTGGGAGCAGCATGTGCTAATTTTGTAAGAATATGTCGATATGCCGGACTGTTCCAGGGGGCGATAGCACCTTCCTGCAAAGTTTTCCCCGGGTCGGGAACAATTTTATTAAGGTCCAGATCCATCATGTCACCAAAACCCTGGCATCCTTCACAGGCACCAAATGGATTGTTGAATGAAAAAAGTCTTGGTTGGGGCTCTATCATCTTCGTCCCACATTTACTACAGATAAAATTTTGATTGAAGTGCGTTATTTCACCTTCTTCTGTGATCAATCCGAGTGCACCTTCTCCTTCGTGAAACGCCTGCTCAATGGAATCTATAAGTCGAAATCTATCTAGGGTCTTAGTTTTTTTTTGCCGGTCCACTACAACATAAGCTGGTTCCTGCTGAATATTGAATACCTGCTCTCTTAGATCGATCAATCTACCTGCTTGCCACACTCTCACAAAACCACGAGACATTATAACTTCTTTGAGATGTTGAGTATTCCCCATGAGATCTTGAGGAACCGGGAAGCTTATGTAGAAAATTTTTCCATCAGTCATTTTACCTATGATATTTAACACATCATCTGGCTGGTCTTTTTTTATAAGATGCTGACATTTATAGCAATGAATTATACCGATCCGGGCGAATAATAGCCGTAAATAATCATAAATTTCAGTAACAGTCCCAACAGTTGAACGAGGATTTCCGGATGGCGCTTTTTGTTGAATAGCAATGGCAGGGTGAATACCGTTAATGGTATCCACTTCTGGTTTGGGCATTTTTTCCAGAAATTGTCTGGCATAAGCAGATAAAGATTCCACATAACGGCGTTGTCCTTCTGCATATATGGTATCAAACGCCAGGCTTGATTTACCTGATCCACTGGGACCGGTTATGACCACTAACTTTTCCCTGGGAATTTTTAGATCAATATTCTTTAGGTTATGTTGACGTGCACCTTTTATTTCGATGTAGTTTGTCATAAAATATTATTATATTATTATCTTGTTGAAAATTGATCTTAATTTTAATTTAATAACAGTCGAGTATAAACTTAACTATTTAATTGTTTTCTTTTTTCGTGAGAATGTAAAATTTTAATCTTTTTCTCAATACCAAATTTAACTATTGATACCTTTGAGTTTATTGTTTTATTGAATTTTTTTGTAAATTATTAGCATGAAAAGTATACTGGAAATTGAATCCAATAAAAAAGTAAAAATTATAAGTATTGCCGGTGGAAAAGGTGTTCGTCGGGGTCTGGCACAAATGGGAGTTGGAATCGGTAGTGTGGTTATCATTAAAAGAAACGCTCCTTTTGCAGGCCCACTGGTAATTGAGAACCATGGGACCAGTATCGCTATTGGCAGGGGAGTGGCAAATAAAATAATGGTTGAAGAAGTATGAGAATTGCCCTGGTAGGACAACCTAATTCTGGAAAAAGTACCATCTTTAATGCGGTTGCTGGATATAAATCGGCCACCTCAAATCTTCCCGGAACAACCGTAAAGTATACCGAGAGTAAAGTTCGTTTGAATGGGAAAGTCTATGAGTTGGTGGATTTTCCGGGGACATATTCATTATCTTCAACCAATGAGGCGGAATTTGAGGTGGGTAAATATTTAATTGAAGGGGATTTTGATCTCATTATAAACATCATCGATGCTTCACAGCTTGGAAGGAGTTTACCATTAACACTGGAATTGTTAGAAATAGGAATTCCTATTGTCGTTGCCCTGAATATGATCGATGAGGCTTCCCGTAAAGGCATAGAAATCAATGTTGATCTTCTCACAAATCAGCTTGGAGTTCCCATTCAGACTACCATTGCCAGTAAAAATATTGGGGTACGGGAACTTTTTATTCTTGCTAGAAAAGTTATCGAAGCTGAATTACCGATCAGGCAGAAAAAGATTAAATGTCAACGGGATGTAGAAGAAGTTATCGAAGAAATGGAAGAAGTTGTCAATCAAAAAATACCGCTTTCATCACCCTATCCCCCTCGTTTTCTGGCAATTAAGTTACTGGAGGATGATGATTACTATCGAAGCTTCGCCACGGGCAGAAATGGTGTTCATATATCAAACACGATCAGTAAACTACAGATGAAACTGGTTTCTCTTCGAGGGAAACCACAGGATAGCGTCATGGTGTTAGAACGCCATGCAATCGCTATGGATATTTATAATCAGGTTGTTAAGGTTGGAACACCGCAAAAAGACTGGCGGGAAATAATCGACAACGTTGTCATGCATAAATATGCCGGCTATTTTATCCTGATAGTTATATTGTTAACATTTTTTTATGGTGTATTTGAACTTGGTGCAGTTATTGAAGAATTTTTACTTACTGGCTTTGAGCAGGTTAATAATAACCTACCTCAATATTTTATTCCAGATAGTCTACTGTTTTATTTTATCAAATCAGGTTTATGGGGAATAGGTGGTGGTGTTGCCATTGTTCTACCATACCTTATCCCGTTCTTAATTGGTTTAACCCTTTTGGAAGATATTGGTTATTTGCCACGGGTCGCTTATTTAATGGATGCCTTTATGCACCGAATCGGTTTACATGGTACCTCCATTGTTCCGGCAGTTCTTGGTTATGGATGTAATGTACCGGCAGTAATGGCCATTCGTATTCTCCCCTCCAGACGTGATAAAATAATCTCAGCAATTATTGCCAGTATGGTACCATGTTCTGCCCGCTCTATAGTGATTTTTGGTCTTATTGCTTTTTATCTGGGACCATTTTGGGCTTTTATGATTTATGTATTTAATATTGTTATAATTGCTTTAACCGGGAAAATATTATCTATTTTAATGCCGGAAATTTCACCGGGGATGGTCCTGGAAATACCACCATATCGATTCCCCTCCTTTCAGGTTATCCGGAAAAAAACCTGGTTTCGGATAAAAGAGTTCATTATGGTGGCCTGGCCAATCCTGATTTTGGGAAGTATCATACTGGGCATGCTAGAATATTTCAATATCGTTGAAATAATTGATCAGGTATTATCTCCTTTAACTGCTATACTCGGACTGCCTGTGGCAGTCGGAACAACCCTGATTTTTGGAGTCTTACGCAAGGAATTAGCCTTAATTATGCTGACCCAGGCAATTGGTACAACAAATGTGGCTTCCGTTATGTCTATCAATCAGATAGTGACCTTTACTGTATTCATCACCTTTTATATCCCTTGTGTTGCTACTATGGCAGTATTGGTAAGGGAAGTGGGTAAATCTTGGATGCTGTTCCTGCTGGTTTTTACCTTGATATTGGCGACAGTATTGTCGCTAACTATCCATATCTTGGGAAATTTTTTCTTCTAAGATATGATGAAAATATATCCCATAATATTTTTTGGGAGGCTGAGTTTTACATAGTTAATCTGTTGTGCCGGAAAGGTCCAAAATGATTAAAACTTGATACTTTAATTAAAAAATGTTATGCTCACACACATGTAGGAGCAGCATTCTTTTCCAGCTAACGTAGACCTTTTACCTTAAGGCATCCATCCAGAAAAATAAATTCAGGGCCAGTAATAATTCATCTTTATTTATATATATTATTTTCTGTCTATAAAAACTCATACAGCGGATTGGTAAATAAAATCTATCTTTCATTTAATTTGTAATATTGGTGTTATTCCATATTTAACTTGCAAATTATCTAAAAACCTGCATAGATTTGATGCTATATTTAGCGTACAAATCAATTGTATTGCCTTAATTTGAAAAAATCAAGTCTATGAGTTTGATTTTTAGTGAGTTTTCTGTTAATTTTAATTAAAATAATACAGAGCAGCGATGACGGATAAATTATTTTATAATGATCCCAATATATTTGAGTTTGAGGCAAAGTTAGTCTCATCTGTTTCAATTGAGGGCAGATATGGGGCAGTTCTTGATCGAACCTATTTTTACCCGGAGGGAGGTGGACAACCGGCTGACACGGGTTGGCTGAACGATATAAGAGTAATCGATGTACAAAAGCAAAATGAGCAGATCATTCATTTCACAGAGAATCCAGTTTCGGAAAATATGATTGTTGGGAAAATTGATAAAGATCGTAGGTTAGATTTTATGCAACAACACACCGGACAGCATGTGCTTTCTCAGGCACTTCTTCGGACTGGTGGTTATAATACGGTCTCTGTTCACATGGGTGAGAATTACCTTGCCATAGAAATTGATACTGAGTCGGTCCCAGAAGAAAAATTGGTAGAAGTGGAAATACTAGCAAACAAGACAGTGAATGACAATCTACCAATAAAAATCCATTGGATAAATGCTGATCAGGTAGATCGATATAAGATACGAAGACCTCCCCCTGATGTAGGAAAAATCAGATTGATTGAAGTTGAAGGGTTCGATGTCGCCGCATGTGGCGGCCTGCATGTATCACGCACCGGAGAGATTGGCTTAATCAAAATCATCGCTCAGGAGAAAATCCGGGCAAGGACAAGGATCCATGCATTAGTCGGTCATCGTGCTTATCAAGATTATGATAATAAATTGAAATTAGTTCAGGCACTGATGCAATCACTTACCTGTGGTGAAAAAGATATTTTAAGACGTGTTGAAGATCTAGAAAAACAGCTGAAAGAATTGAAGGCCTCTAACTTTAGTCTGCAAAGTGAATTTATGCTAATAGTTGCTGAAAAAGATTTAAGGAAAGCTGAAGAGATAAACGGAAAGAAATTTTTTTATCATGCTTTTGAAAATACCGATAGAAACCTGCTGAAGTGCTATATTGATGAGATTCTGAAGGAACCTGATAGAATAGTAGCTGCCTTTAGTTTATCGGGCGAAAAAATTCAATGGATGATAGCACATTCTGTATTATCGGAAATTAATTTGCCTTTATTAATTAAACCGCTGCTTTCTCATATTGATGGCAAAGGTGGTGGCAGTGGAAATTTCATGCAAGGAGGGGGTAATAAACCATCGGGAATTTCTGAATTTATTGAGAAATTTAAACATACCTTAAAGGAGGAATTAATTTAGATGAGTGACGTACGTGGTTTGATAATTCAATCAAGACTAGATCATATTGAAAATTTAGGCGATGGTAACGCCTATGCGCAAATTATGCAGAAACTCGCTGAACCGGTCAGACAGGCTATTGGTGAACAGGTATTTCTAACTAATTTATATCCTTTCCATCTGCTCAAGGATCTTGATATGGTCATCGGGGAATCATTAAATGAACCACTGGAATCAATATTCAAACACATTGGTGAAAAATATGCTGAATTAATTTTAGATCGCTATTTTTACAATTATATTGTCTCAAAAGACCCTCAGAAGTTCCTTGGTCAATTAGGAAATTTATATCAATACCTGTGGAATTTTGGTAAGTACTCTTATCATAAAATTAATGATAAATCTGCTAAAATAATCTTCGAATATGACGAAGATATTCATAAACCTTATTGCTGGTTTATGCAATCATTAATCAGAAGAGGTGTGGAAATCTGTGGTGGTGGGTCTGTGAATCTAATAGAAACAGAGTGCGAAGCAGATGATGGTGAGGCTTGTCAGTATCAATTGGCATGGAAATAGAAACGATTACATAATCTAATAAGAACAATAACAAAGTTTTTTTCTTAGAGAATAGAAAGAATATGCAGGATAGTCAGGATTATACAGTTGTTATAGGGGATATTAGCGGATCAAAACGATTAAACGGTATGGACCGTTACCAGACCCAGTTATTTGTGAAATCTGCTATTGTTCAGGTAAATGAAGAGTTTAAATCCACCATTGAAGCACCTGCAACAATTACCAAGGGAGACGAATTTCAAGCCTTATTGACATCTCCCGGGGATGCTTTTCGATTAATCAGAATATTACAGAAGATGGTTTTTCCTATCTGTATCCGTTACGGAATTGGAATTGGGAATATTTACCGCATGGGGGGGATTTTGCCAATTGAAATGGATGGTCCTGCTTTTCACAGGGCCAATAGAGCTTTGACCTTTTCCAAGAAGAGTAAAACGACTATGTGGTTGGTGAGTGACAGGAGAGAGGTTGATCAGCTGATGAATACAGTTTTTTCGCTGATATCAGCAATTAAGTCACGTTGGAATGAACGTCATTTCAAATTATACTGGGCTTATCAGGAGCTGGGAACATATAAACTGGTAGCAGAGAAGGAAAATGTTACTCCCCAGGCAATTTTTGATGTGTTAAAGAACACCAGGGCTATAGATGTCATTAATGCTGAAAAAAATCTGGAAAAGGCATTCGAGCAATTTCTACCTGAATTAATTTCTGATATTTAAGAAGAAGTGTCTGGATAAACAGGCTTATTGTTATAATGATGATAGAATTGTCTCATCCCATATATCAGTCCAATAAAACCAATTCCTAAAACAAGAGGGGATACGTGACCTCCCCACAGGTATATTCCGTTAAGTTTATCCTGATCAATATTATAAAATATTAAAGCAGCGGCGTTATTTGTGGCATGACCAATAACTGAGGGAACAATGCTGTTGGAGCGCCAGGCAAGTATTCCTAATATAATACCGAGTAAAAAAATTTGAATAGCCCAGTAAATCATACCATGAATGATTGTCCAGGCCAGACTGGCATAAATAACCGCACGAGTGACATCCTGATATTTTTCTAACGAGATCTGTAAAAATCCCCTGATAATAGATTCTTCCACTAAAGCAGCTGCTAATACTGCACCCACTGTTAATATGAAAAAATCGCCTGCGGAACTAATACGCAAGGCCTCTGCAATTTCTCCCAACAGTTCCGGGGCAGGAATGATCAGACTGATAAGCCGATCCAATTCATCTCCGATCACGCTGATCCCAAATCCAATAACAAAACTCCAAAGATAAAGATAGGAGGGAATATTATTCCAGCGAAAAATAGTCGTCAGAGAAAGACGGCGATATTTAATATAAAGTACAGGTATTATAATTAAACCGATTTCACCAAATGTAATCAACGCTTTAAGTAACATTGAATCACTTTTTATCTGTTCAGGACTCGGCACAAATAACCATATCAATGATTGGGTAATGATCACAACAAAAACAAAGCTGATGATAATGATAAAAAATGCTTCAATAGGTCTGGGATATTGCTCTTTCTCTTGCATAAACTATAGTCAGTAAAAATTGAAAGATTCTCATTAATTATAAAGTTTCAATATTAAGGAAAAAAACATTAATTAAAAACTTATTTTTTAGGGAATGCTATTCATAACTTTGAGTGGCAAGATAATTCAATAATATACCGGCAGCAACAGCCACGTTAAGTGATTCTCCCTTACCATATTGAGGGATACGTGCAACGAGATCAACCATTTTCCTGATAGATGGAGAGATACCTTCTGACTCACTTCCCAAACATATTGCTAATGGAAAATTTGATTTGATGTGATGCAGTAGTCGGCCGGTATGAGATGAGGTCCCGATGAGGGAAAAATTCTTATCTTTTAATTTTTTTATCCATTCCGACAAATCTGCTACTTTAATACAAACAATTCTAAAAACGGATCCCATTGATGCTCTTAAAGTTTTGGGATTGAAAACTTCAGCGCAATCATTCGAACTGATGATTAATTGAGCGCCGAACCAATCAGCCGTTCTGATAATTGTACCGAAATTTCCCGGATCTCTAATACCTTCTGTTAATAATACCATGTGAATGTTGTTTAGACTGACACCTGATTCGTTATACCAGGCAGGTATGGCCATAATTAACAAAATGCCCTGGGAATTTTCGGTGGCGGATAGTTTTTTAAAATCTTTACTTGATAATATCTGGGGGGTGATGTTCTTTTTTTGTAATAGATCTGAAAATATGGATGAAGAATTATGTTGCTGGAAACTTTTATCGAAAAAGACTGCCTCTACTTGCCAGTTCGATTGTAGAGCTTCAAGCGAAAAGCGTTTGCCTTCCACCATAAAAAGTTGCCATTCTTTACGGAATTTTTTCTGGTGTAATTTCAGGTACTTTTGCCAGGAAGCCATGAGCTTGATTTAAATGTGATCGATGAGCTGTTCAATTAATTTTTTTGTTTCTTCTTCATACTCCGGGGGAACAAAAATGAACGCTTCATTGCCAGCTAAATTCGTTCCCGAAAAACCATAGGCAGTAGCCACACCATCCTGGGAAATTGAATAGGGAATCTTCTTTTTATTTAAAACTTCCGAGATCATTTCGGCATAAAGAATTCCGGGTAAAGGGCCCAGTTTTATCCATTTTTCTTTATTTTCTTTTGATTTTTTTTGCATAAATTACTCCAATTGGGTATGTAGCGATAATGATAGCAAGTCAGTAAATTTATTGATAAGGGAAATGGTCAAAATGTTTTACTTAATCCGTAAACCTGATCGATATTTAAGACAAAGAGTAATCCATTGCCTGGGGCATCAAGCGATCCCACAATTTGTTCGATTGCTTGTATAGTAGATTTAACAAGATCTTCGGGAATAACTGTTAAAATGGTTTTATTAGCAAGGCGGCTTCCCTGCAATAAATTTTTAAATCCGGCAAATATGGGAATATCCCGTGCTAGTATCGAACCCATGCCAACACTGTCTAATACAGTCGCTCCAGTAATGTTTAATTCTAAAAAAGCTTCCAGTATTTCTTCGAGATACTCTTCTTTGTTCAGGATAAAAACTAATAATTTCATGAGGCAATCTCGAAATATTTTTCTTCCTCATTTTTTAACAGCCTGTATGCATCATCTGTAGTGGAAACTTTTAAGAGATTTTCCCGCAATTGTTCTTTGGAAATGAGACGTGAGATCCTGCTTAAAAGTCGAATATGCATGCCGGGATTCTCTTCCGGACCAACTAATAGAAAAACAATTTTGACAGGTTTATTATCAATTGAGTTAAAATCTATACCCGTTTGATGAATACCAAGAGCGATAGCAAAATCTTTACATTCATTCTTTTTACAATGTGGAATGGCAACTTCTCTCCCAATCCCGGTAGTCATAATTTTTTCTCTGTCCAGAATTGCCGTAAAAACTGCTTCTTTATCTTTGAATATTTGTTTTGAAAATAATACTTCAATCAATTCACGGATGACATCTTCTTTTGAGTTTTTCTCTAATGAGATTTTTATGTAGTCTGGTCTAAGGACGTCTACCAGTTTCATTTTTACCTCCAGTCGGAAATCATGAAATTTAGGGAATTCAAAGCTCAATACAAATAAAAATTGACAAAATATGTCTGAACTTCCTGTATATTTTTAGTTAAACACCAATGGCCAGTCTCGATCTGATAAAAGTAGAAAACAGAACTTCTGGTTAAAGGTTATATCATAAATCTTCTTGATTAACCTGGGGTAAGCTGTTAATTTACTTTAAGTAATATCAAGGAGATAAATCTTTATGCGAACTCTTCGTCTGGCTTTAGCCCAAATAAATCCTGTGGTTGGTAACCTGGACGGAAATTATAAAAAAATATTACATTATGTGGATAAGGCAAAGGAGTATGAGGCTGATATTATTGCTTTTCCGGAACTCTGCCTCACTGGCTATCCCCCGGAAGATCTACTTTTAAAACCCGAGTTTATTGAAGATAATATTCATTATTTACAGCAATTGGCCACTCATTCAAGTAATATGGCCATTGTTGTCGGTTTTGTTGATAAAGATGATGATATTTACAATGCCGCGGCTGTTTTGTATAATAAACAGATTGCCGGTATCTATCGCAAAATATTTTTACCAAACTATGGAGTTTTCGATGAAAATAGATATTTCCAATCTGGTCGCGAGGTTCAAATCTTCTTTTTGAATGGTATTAAAATTGGAATAAATATATGTGAGGATATCTGGTATCCAGGAGGTCCTACCCGGGATCAGGCCCTTACAGGAGGAGCCGAGGTTGTTATTAATATTTCATCTTCTCCCTATCGATTGGCGAAGGCTCACTCCCGATACAGGATGCTTGCTACGCGTGCAGAAGATAATGAAGTAATTGTAGCATATGTGAATACGGTAGGTGGCCAAGATGAGTTGGTATTTGATGGGAACAGTATGGTTATCTCGGAAAAAGGAAGGCTCCTCTGCAAAGCCCCTTCATTTGAAGAACATTTATTAACCACCACATTACATCCCGAGAATGTATTCAATCAACGAATTCATGATCCCCGCCGGCGTAAAGAAAAATTATATATTACCGCTGATAGACAGATTATTCAGATTGACCTGGGAAAATTATCTGGCAAGAGAATGAACCCTTTTCCAGAAAGTGGAGTTACTAAATTCCTTGAAAAAATTCCTGAGGTATACAAAGCTTTACAAACTGGTTTGAGAGACTATGTAAAAAAGAATGATTTTGAAAAGGTGGTTATTGGTATTTCGGGCGGAATAGACTCCGCCCTGGTGGTAGCAATTGCTGTTGATGCATTGGGGAAAGAGAACGTAGTAGGAGTTTCCATGCCGAGTGATTTTACCACTGTTGCCAGCCGAAACGATGCGAAAAAGTTGGCGAAGAATTTTAAAATCACCTTTTTTGAAATTCCTCTTCAGCCATCTTTTGAGAATTTACTGAACCAATTAAAACCAATATTTAAAGACTTATCTTTCGATATCACCGAAGAAAATATGCAGGCTCGAATTAGAGGAAACATACTTATGTCCTTATCAAATAAATTTGGCTGGTTAGTTCTGGCTACCGGGAATAAAAGTGAGATCAGTGTGGGTTATTGCACTTTGTATGGAGATATGGTTGGTGGTTTTTCTGTGATAAAAGATGTCTATAAAACCATGGTTTATGATTTAGCAAAATACCGAAACAGCTTGGCGGAATTTGACATAATACCGGAGAGTATCATTCAGAAAGCACCTTCTGCAGAGTTAAAGCCGGACCAGAAAGATACCGATTCGTTACCGCCCTATGATATTCTAGATCCCATTCTGCGAGCATATGTAGAACAGGATCAGTCTCCAGAAAAAATAGCCAGTATGGGTTTTGATTTGGATATTGTCAACAAAATCATTCAGATGGTAGATAGAAACGAATACAAACGAAGACAAGCTGCTCCTGGAATAAAAATTACCCATCGAGCTTTCGGAAAAGATCGCCGTTTTCCCATAACTAATCATTACAATAAATGATAAATATATTTGGGGATAAATTCTTGCAATAGGTGAAGAATGAAATTTTTTCATCAATTCTATTTGAAAAACAGCTTATTATGTATAAATTAATAAGAATTTTTTTAATTCATATTATCATGATAGGAGGTTGGTTATGTTTAGATTTTTAGGATATTTCAGCCTGGTATTATTACTGTTTATTACGATTTCCGGAGTTAATTTATTCGCTCAGCAAGATATTGAGAGTCTTTTGAACGCGATTGAAAATGAGATGAGCCAACTGCGCCAAAATCAATATGATCTCCTGGTTCCTGATAATTTTGAGAGTGCTGAAAAAGAGTTTCAGAGAGCCAAGCAAGATTTTGAAGCGGGTAAAAACATCCGGGAAATTCAGGAAAGATTGGAAAGAGCAGGAAAGTATTTAAAGGTAGTGAGTAATATCGGGAAAGAGGGTGAACTCATTTTCAAGGATGTTCTGGTGGCAAGGCAGGATGCGCTAGTAGCCCAGGCGCCGAATTATGCGTTGGCCGAATTTGAGGAAGCTGAAAAACAGTTCAAAGATGCCAGCCGCCGTCTGGAAAAGGGTGATTCAAAGAGTGCCCGTGATAAAACGATTAAAGTTGAACAAGCCTATCGGCAAGCAGAACTGAAAGCCATTAAAGAGAGCATTATTGGAGAGGTGAGGAATTTGTTAAAAGAAGCTGAAGATAAAAAGGTAAAAAATAATGCGCCGGTTACCCTGGCCGAGGCAAATAAATTATATAATGAGGTATTAACAATTTTAAATAGTAACCGCTATGCGAAATCAAATGCGGGTGAGACGGCAAATGAGGCGGCATACCAAGCCAGACATTCCATCAATTTAGCTGGAATCATAGAAGAATTTAAAAAAGATGATAAAAATTGGGAAAAACTCATTCGCACTTTTGAAAGCCGTATGGATAAAATTTCCAATCAGCTAGGATTTAGAGGGCGCTATGATAAAGGATATGCGGAAACTGAAAATGATATCGTTCTCGCTATCGAAAATATCCAGGAAGAAAATAAGACGCTGAAGTCGGATTTAAATCTCCTGCAGGAACAGAATGATTCACTTAACAAGAAAATAGAGAAATACGAAAGAACGGTGGTAACCGAGTTGGAGCGCAAACAGAAACGGGAAGAAAAGATTCGAAAAATAGAGTCAATTTTTACCAAAGATGAAGCCCAGGTGATTCTCATTGAAAATCAGATGGTTATCCGGTTGTACGGACTAACTTTCGCTTCCGGTTCGACGGTAATTACCCCAGAGCATTTTATGTTACTAACAAAAGTGATGCGTGCATTAAGGGAATTCTCAAAACAAAAATATCTTATTACTGGCCATACAGATGATCAAGGAAATGATACATACAATTTGTCTCTTTCAGAAAATCGAGCAGCGGCAGTGAGATCTTATCTTGAAGCCAACATGGGATTACCTTCAGAACAATTTGAGAGTATCGGGTATGGAGAAAGCCGTCCCATTGCCAGTAATAAAACGGCAGATGGTCGCCGGTTAAACAGGAGAATCGAAATCATCATCGGTTTTGAAGGTTGATTCTCTGCATTTATCTAAAATTGTTCTTTTTCATCATTCAGGATTGACAATAGCCCGTTGAAGGCATTCTTCTTCGGGCTTTTATTTAATTACCCGAAAAATTTTTGTTACTTAAAGCAAAGTTTTATGTTGGAAATTTCCCCCTTTTCTTATAGAAACTGTTGTAGACTGGATGAATTTAAAAAGTTGTTACTTATATTACTGCCTTGAGCTGTAGTATTTAATTAAACAGTCTAGCTGATAATAAATCGAATTTCCGGTAACCTTGTAATGTGATAGCCTTTATAGTTATAAAAAATATGGGTGAATGAAACAATAGGAGCGTATCAATGAAAATTGTGAGAATGATTGTGGTATTTATTTTTTTATTTTATACTGGTGTTATGAGTCAACCACCTTTTCAAGCCAATCAGAAATATCTCAGTTTTGAAATCACCACCACTCCTTACCTCTCTGGGGGGTATTTTTTACAGGACAAACTAGCATTGGAAGCCGGGATTGGTTTAGCATTTATGGGCGAAGATAATAGCAATGGATTTGGACTCTCTTTAGGATTGGATATGTACTCCCCAGGTGAGCCTCTCACAACTTTCTGGGGAGGAAATGTTAAGTACGAGATTAATCCAAATGCTCTGGACGAGGCCTTCTGGGAGGGTTCACGGCTAAGTTTAGGTGGTCATTGGGGAGTCAATATTTTTGTAGTAAAGAGTTTTGCTGTTGCAGGTATCATTGGTCTTGAGTTCCAATTAAATTCTCCAAAAGATGTTGACAACTCAACTAATCTGACCACTTTTACATCAGGATTAAAAGCAAGATTATTCCTGTAATTTTGTAGATTTGAAGGATGAAATTGTTATAATGAAAATCTTTAATAAAATTTTATGAAGTTGTCTCAATTTTTTTTTATATATAAATGAAATCATGAATGTCCGGTTAAGATCGGTAAATTATGGAAACTTATCCCCGATCTCTTCTTATGAAGCAGGGGTGTCCGGTTAAGTGATCGAATGACCATATGATAGCAAAGTAATAATAGCATTTAAATCTAAGAATTATTTAGGGAGCTTCATTTTCAGCTGATAGAATTAACCCACTCCATAATCCCCTCCCTCCCATCTGCCACCGGACAGGTATGCATAAGGGAGGAGAAAGGGGTGAGTTCATTTGATTTATGAGTATTCACAAATGTTAATAATTTTTCATTAATTTTAACTATTGATACAGCCCCATTTAGGGTGAGTTATTAATTCAAGTCGATTATGAAAGATATTCTTCCAATTTTATATATTCTTTAGTCTTATATATGGTAACAAATTTTAAACCGGACATCATAATATGAAATAAATACTTTTCAAGAACTTTGATGTTTATAGAATTCAAAGTACGATTTAAATGAGATAGTAGATTCAAAATAAATAAGCAGTTTACTTCAAATAGTATGAAGTAATATTGTGAAATTATTATGAAAGTAGACTCTTGGATACATTAAAAGCTATTTTACTCGGCATCATACAGGGTTTGTCCGAATTTCTACCCATCAGCAGTTCTGGGCATCTGGTAATTGCCGAGCACCTGCTCAATTTTCAGGAGGGTGGATTGGCATTCGAAGTATTTGTGCATTTCGGATCACTCATTGCGGTTTTGCTGGTATTCCGAAAGGATATCATGGAAATGATTCGGGCATTACCTGATATATTTCGATTGAAATCTCCCCAAATACCTGAGGAAAGAAAGAATTTCGCTTTTTTGGATATCTACATTATTATCGCTTCGATTCCGGCTGCATTGATCGGAGTATTGTTGGAAGATACGATCGAGAATATTTTTGAGAACCATCGCCTGGCTCTATCAATGCTTTTCGTGACTGGCGTGATTATGTGGAGTGCAAGATATACCCATGAAAAGCGTGATCGAATGAATGGTCTGCAAGCAGTCCTTATCGGAATAGCTCAGGCATGTGCTATTATTCCGGGAATATCACGTTCCGGTTCAACTATTGTTACCGGACTTTGGCTCGGGATACCTCGGGATATGGTCGCTAAATTTTCATTCATACTATCTGTTCCGGTTATTTTAGGAGCTACCTTTCTCAAATTGGTAGATCTAATCGAATATCCCCTACCGAAATCTGAATTGCTGAATCTTATCATCGCCAGTGTAACGGCAATGCTCTCAGGCTATTTGGCTATTCTGTGGATATTAGATATTATTAAAAAACAGAAATTGGAATGGTTCGGAGTCTACTGTATTTTCATTGCCACTATTGGATTACTGCTTGTTTAAGTTTTATGATTCTTCCAATGTAATTGTCGTTTCTGATTGTTGAAAAAACGGACATCAGGATTTGTATTCCACTATCTTTAGATTTTTCACCTTTTACTTTCATTTGCTTCAAAACATAAATTCATAGTTTTCCTGCATTTGAAATCAACAGAAAATCACTTCCCTTTTCCTTACCATACTTACCCGTAGGTATAAAACTTTTTAAATTTTTACTAATATCTCCTCCCAAAGTGTCGAGTAATACAAATATGGTGATGAAAAAAGAGTCAAAATACGGGTTTTCGTTTTATGGGAAAATTTCATAATATCAATAATATCAAGAACTTAACCTATTTGGCATTAAATTTGAATATTCATATACTGAAATGCGCATCTATCAAAGTGTATTTAAAAGGGAGGAAAGCTATGGGTTAAAGGATCTTTTAGATAGATAAATGTTGAACCTTAACTAATTTTTATTTCAACTAATTCATTGTTCTAATTAATTAATCTTTATTAAGGAGGATTTATAATGGGTCAGCAGCAATTATTGCTCATCGTGTTAGGTATCATCATTGTTGGTATTGCGATTGCAGTTGGTGTGAATATGTTCCAGCAGAGCGCAGTCGATTCCAACCGTCAGAATGTAATCAGTGATCTATCAAACCTGGGTGCTAAAGCGCAACGATACTATCGTACACCCACCGAATTGGGTGGTGGTGCTCAGACTTTTGCCAGATTCAAATTAGGTCGGTTGGATACTGCCAATGCCAATGGTAGTTACCGGGTATTTACATCAGCTCCCACTGGTGCTGATGATGAACCTGCACCGACAACCACCAATACTGAAGTTGCAACTACTTTCACTGGGGATACAGTTTATATCGCGGGTTGGGGTAATGAAAAAGGCGACGACGCCAACTATCCGGTTAAGGCGTATATTGCTATTTCTTCTTCTACCATGCAGACCAGTATTGAGAACTAAATAAAAAAAACGTGAAAGGGCGGGCCCAGCGCCCGCCTTTTTTTTAACAGGGAGTTAGTTAAATGCCTGAATTCAGATTTCAAGGAATTGCTAATAACGGAAGAGCCGTCCAAGGAGTTATTTCCGCCGACACTGCCAGTGAGGCCAAGAAAAAAATCAAAAAGATGGCCAGTCAGCACAAGGTTAAACTGGGTAAAATCCAGAAACGAAAGACTTATATCTATAAGATTCAGAAGAATGGAGAAAAGCCAGTTAGTGGTGAACAGAAAGCCTTTACTAAACTGGAAGTTAACCAGGCCTTAACCAAATTAGGTTATAATGTCATCCGGATACAACCGAAGATCGGTTTTCTTTCTTTAAAACCCCCTATGGCAGACTTGGTTACCTTTGTAAGGTTAAGTGCTGATCTGCTTCGTGAGAAACTCCCTTTTAATGAAGTCTTACAATTGCTTGCCAGCGATCTGAATAATCCGGTATTACGTGATGCGGTAAGACAAATCAACAATGATTTACGGGCTGGTAAAGACAGTGAAGAAGCCTTTCTGAAACAGGAAAAAGTATTAGGTAAATTCACCGCCCGTATGCTGGGTCTGGCGTCCAAGAGTGGTACCATGGCAGAGATGTATGAAAGTACCGCCAAGTTTCTGGAAAGGAACGCTGAGTTCAAAAAAAATATGCGTCAAGCACTTATTATGCCAATGTTCACCTTGCTGATTCTCTTCGGGGCATGCATCTTTTATGTTGCTTATATTTTCCCGGAGACGGCAAAGCTTTTCCTGAAACTTGGAAGTGAACTTCCCCCCATGACCAAAGCCACCCTTGATTTTAGCGACTTCTTGCTTGCCAATATGCCAATTTTTATGATTGTATTTACGGTCTCTGCTGGGGGACTCCTCTATTTCCTGAGAACCCCTAAGGGGAGATTTCTCAAAGACAAATATATCCTTAAATTACCTATGATTGGCGGAATTGTGCATAAAACCACTATCGAAATCTTTTGCCGGGTATTTTATTCATTATATAGTGGTTCAGGTGAGAATATTGATGCAATCCGTCTAGCCTCTGAAGCTTGCGGTAATAAATATTTCGAGGATCAAGTAAAAACAATATCTATTCCCCTGATGTTACGGGAAGGTAGGGGATTGGTAGATTCATTTAAAGAATCAGGTGTTTTTACTCCCACTGCATTATCTCGTTTTAATTCCGGAGCGGAAACCGGTACGGTAAAAATGACCGCAATGCAAATTGCCAATTATTATGAAAAGGAAACGGTATATAAATTGAAGAATGCAGTGGATTTTGTGCAGATTATGGTTGCCATGATTATTATGGTGGTAATGACTGCATTGACGCTGGTTTCCTCAGAAACAGCATTAGTTTCTCCAAAATCTCCTCTGGGATAAACAAAAGTATATGTATGAGTAGCTTATGAATAATCAGATAGATATCAGTGATCGTCTGGGTGTAACCCTGATAAAAAATGGTGTGGTGAATTCTACCACAATGGAAAAAGCCATCAAACTACGAGACAGCGGACAGAGAGATGGTAGAACCTTGGCTCAGATCCTGGTACAAGATTTCAGTGTCGATCATGACAGTGTTTTCCAGCAGGTTACCCAGCTTTATGGATTTAGAGAAGTAACGCTTGAAAAAGAAAACATTGATGATAACCGCATTAATTTCATGCGCAAAATGCTTGATCCGCTTCCGGAAGCGTTACGGAATCTAATGAAAGAACAGAAAATTCTGGTATATAAATACGATGAATATCGGCCTTACGTTTTAATCATTCTGGCCTCGGATCCCACTAATAAAAATATTACCCAAATTGCCAGATCAATAGGTGCCAAGCGATATGAAGTATGCTATGTGAAAATCCACGAACTGGAATCTCTGATTGAAAAAATTTATCCGGAAGAGAATCTTTATCTAAAAGAAATGGATGATATGGCCCTCGAGATAGAGGGGGGAGAAGTTGATGAATCCCTGGATGAAGAGGCCATTGAAGCTGAAATAAATAAAAGTTTACTGGTTAATCTGGTGGAAGGAATGCTGGTTGAAGCAGTCAGACGTGGGGCCAGTGACATTCATATCATCCCCAAGGGACCGAAAACATCCGAAATCCATTTCCGGGTGGACGGTGCGTTGAGGTTGTGGCCTGTTCAGGAAGGGGTACGGCCGGAATCCCTGGCAGCGGTGGTCAAAGACAGATCGAAGAATGTTGACCGTTTTGAACGGGAAAGGTCGCAGGACGGTTTCATCCAGCGTAAAGTGAACGGATATAATATTCGTTATCGAGTCTCGGTTATTCCCATTGTGGGAAAAGAGTTCACTCAAAAGCTAGAAAGTATTGTTATCCGAATTCTGGATGACCGAAAGGTGATTACAGATCTTGATAAACTTGGATTTCAGGGATCTGCCAAAGAATTTTTTATCAAGGCCATTTCTAAACCACAGGGGATGATCATTGTCACAGGTCCTACGGGAAGTGGTAAATCGACAACCCTTATTGCCGCACTGAGTTATATTATGCGGCC
>SMTZ1_10000986_pt1 | contig 30948 bp, 27 predicted proteins | sample DeeMarSWOR136_30_FD_25667 | JGI IMG/M metagenome (IMG submission 25667) | reverse complement strand
AGGAGTATTCAAATCAGGATCTCCTATTCCTAAAGGGATAAAATCTATTCCTTTCTTCCTCCCTTTAGCTATTAATTGTTCGATCTCAACAAAAATATAGGTAGGCAGTCTTTTTACTCTTTCAGCATATTCCAGTGTAAAAACACCATCATTTAATTTTAGGTTTTGAAATATGTAGAATTAAACATTTTCAAAAAATTTAAAATTTTTCAGTTTGGTTCTTTTAGTTGATTAAAATATCAACTAAAAAAAAGAGTAGAGTATGTTAAACCAACTCTTTCTTATGCATTTGGAGTTCTTGTTTATAAGTATTAATTCGTGTTTGTAGATAACTCAGAGAAGATGTTTCATTTTGATTCCTAAGGTTTTTTGATATCATTTCTAAAATTTTTATAGAATTCTGTAGTATTGTTTTCCTATCGTCAATTTCTCTTATCAAAAAAAGATCCCTTAATCTCGTCTTAGTATTAATAATTCATTTGTATGCCTATTCTAAAAAATTATGAGAGTCAAAGAAATTTATGAATTTTTTCTCAGATTCTTTTTCTATAAAAAATTTTCTCAAAATCTAATTAAATCATGTATTTTTTAATCAATTAACTTTAAAATGCTAAATTGAGAAAAATAATGACTGAAAAATTGTGGAATAAAGTAGCAGGAACAATTGTTAAAGCAGGCGTCTTCCCTGTTCCTATTAGTGATAGTTTAATAGAATTATTAAAAGAACTAATAACTGAGGAGCAAGCCGAATTCTTATTAATATTTTCAAAACCCTCCATGTCACTTGAACAAATAAAAGAACGAACCGATATGGATGAAGAATCCATCCTTAAAATGCTTGACACTTTAATGTACAATGGAATAATTATTGGGACAAAGAGTAGGAGCACTGGAAAAATGATATACCGTCTCATGGGCACCTTTCCAGGTATATTTGAATATACAAATTTACGAGGAGAAACTGATGAAAAACACGTCAAATTAGCAAAAATGTTCCAAAAATTATTTTCTGAAAGGAGTAAGATGAATGAGAGTAATCGTGAAGCAATGATAAACATATTTAACACTTTACCTCCTACTGATAGAACTCTTCCTGTCGAAAAGGAAGTCGAGGTAGGAACTGAAGCTGTAATGCCTTTTGAGGATGTTAGAAAATATGTTGAAGAATATGATGATCTTGCTGTAGCTCACTGTTATTGTCGTCATCATAAAGATCTTTTAAATGATCCATGTAAATTGGGAGCTTCGAAAAATAACTGTTTTCTTTTTGATAAAAGTGCCGTTTTTGCAATTGAGAAGAACTTTGCGAGCCCAGTTTCCAAAGAAGAAGCAATTAAAATCTTTAGAGAAGCTGAAGATCAAGGTTTAGTCCATAAAGTATTCCATGTTCATTCAGATACTAATCGGGGAATAGAAGCAATATGTAATTGTTGTAAGTGTTGTTGTGGAATTATAGGGATGTATAGGGGTGGAATTGCTCCATTGCATACAATGTCTTCTTATGTTGCTGAGGTAGATGAAGAATTATGCGAAGGATGTGCAACCTGCCTCGAAATGTGCCCAATGGAAACGATCTACGCTGAGAATAATAAAGCTATCGTTGATCAGGAAAAATGTATTGGATGTGGGGTATGTGCTCATCATTGTCCTGAAGAAGCAATACATCTAAAAAGAACTGGTCCAAGAGATGTGTTAATTTCTCCAATATAAACAAAATCAAATAAATAAATAATTGTCTAATAATAGATTTGAATTTAATTTGAAATACTAAATAATATTTTTATTTCACTTTTCTTTAATTCCTTTTATTAATCACATTAAAATGAATCTAATTTATTAGTGAAAGATATTGAGTGAAAAAAAAGTAGTATTAATAGAAGAGAATGAAGAACAAACAATCACGACAATCAAGTTGAACCGTTTAGAGAAAAGAAATGCTCTAAATTGGGAAGTAATAAATGCTTTAGAAGACGCGATTGAAAAAGCAGAGCGTTCAAAAACTAGAGTTATTATTATTACAGGAGCAGCAAATTATTTTAGTGCGGGAATTGACCTAAATACGCTAGCAGGACAAGATAGTTCTGGAGAGGAGCGAGGAGCTGATCTCAATACACCACCCCATTTTCGATATCATTTATATACTCGATTCCAACCATTAGTTGTAAAACTTGGAAAAATAGAAAAACCATTTATAGCAAGAATTGAAGGTTTTTGCTTAGGTATGGGCTTTGAGTTAGCTCTTGCCTGTGATTTCAGATTTTGCACAGAGAATGCCAGCTTTAGTATGCCAGAAGTTAAGGTAGGCATAATTCCAGATGTTTCAGGAACAACCAGACTTACTCGATTATGCGGGATATCCCATGCGAAAGATATTGCATTAACGGGAAGGACATTTGATGGCATAGAAGCATTTAGAATGGGTGTTGTGAATGGTGTCGCTAAAGATAGGGAAAGTTTAGACACATTGGTAAAGAAATACGCGGATGAATTAATTGGGAGCGCTCCCCTTGCTGTGGGGATGGGAAAAAGGTTAATTGATTCTATTTATGGCAAACATCTTGAATTCGGGTTAGAAATGGAGGGACTCGTAAACTCCCAATTATTAACATCAAAAGATTTTATGACTGGAGTAATGGCAAGAATACAAAAGAAGAAACCAGAGTGGAAGGGTAATTAATTATTATTAAAATATTATTTTCTAAATTTTATTGAAGATCCAGGTTATTTCATGAACAAATGTTGATTGCATCTTTACTTAATTGGCCAATAGATGAAAAATCAGATAAATAAAATGATAATTTGATATAAAATCAAATTTTATAAATTTATTTTATTGAGGTTTTTAATTATCGTTTCACGCATCGAGAGTGGTTGAAGCTGAATTTCCTCAGAGATCCATATCTTCTTCAATATTTCATCACGTGAAATCTCTAATCTTATATCATAAGCAATTTCTTTGTCCATCTCAATTCATTAATGAAATTACTTGTATTTAAATTCATGTTTAATGAAAAATAGACCTATAGATCTATTATTAATCCCTTAATATAAGCGATAATCGCCTCTTTAATCGGGTTTTGTACACTTTCTTCGATTTATACCTCTTTATTTAAAGATTAATAAATGAATTATAGACTTCTATTTAGGAGCTAGGAAATTATAAAAAATTAATAAAGGCAGTAAAAATATTAGAATTCGAATCTAAACTTAATCTATTCATAATATTTTATTTTTCAAACAACTATCAAATCATTAAATTAAAATTCGTGTGACTATTTATTATAACACAAGATAAATTATTTTTATAAATATAGTAGTCTGCTTAAAATTTATTTGTTAAATTGTTTAATCAACAGTTCTTTTTGATTTAGATGATAGATATTGATGAGAAAGACCTTAATAAATTAAGTATAGATAAGATAACTCAACTCTTTATGGACGTTATTAACGAGCAAAATATAGTTTTAATTGAAGGCATTGAATTTCTTGTACAGGAAAATTTCGATAATTTTGAAAAAAATTTACAGTATGTAATTGATACTGATTCAGAGGTTAAAATTAAGAAGAAATTTGAATCTAGAATATTCAAATCGAAATTAATGTTTTCTAAAAAAGATAGATTAAAGGTTTTTAATAAAATAAATGATATAAAGAATATTGGGGAATTCATGGCAAATAAACTAATGTTATATAGGGTCGTTTTCCCAGATGAGGAATTCAAATCACAAATTCAAAGTATTCTTAAATCTTTAAAATTAATTTCAAATAAAGTCTCTGATGCCGTTAAATCAATTGGAACCGATCTAAGTAAGGCTTATGATATCTGTGAAGAAGTTAAAGAAGAAAGGCGGAAAATGAGAACAGAAGAATTTCAAATATTGAATCGACTTTATAATTATGACATGGATTATTTATCAAGGACCTTCTTATATCTAAAAGAATTGATAGAAAATATAATGATGTTAGCCGATCACCTTAAAAACTTTGCGGAATACATCCAGTTTTTAGCAACAAAATATCTAATTTTTGATTAAAAATATATATTTATGACATGATATGGCTACTGATACTAATTTAATTTTAATCATAGTTTTAATAGTAATGGCGGTGGGATTAGCTTTCTCAATCGGCGCTAACGATGAAACTCTTGCTTCCATGGTAGGTGCTGGTATCCTTAAATTTAAAATAGCATTAATAGTAGGGGGCTTCGCAATAGGTGGTGGTATGATTCTTTTTAGCGGAGGTTTCGTTCCAGAAACAGTAGGTAAGAGTCTTTTAGGTGAAGGCTTAGAAGAAAAATATACTAATATTATGCTTTTAACAGTCTTGATAAGTAGTATAATCTGGTTAGTGGTAGGTAGTTTTGCTGGCATTCCCTTGAGTAGTACACATTCTTTAATTGGGAGTATAGTTGGAGTAGTTATAATATATGCAATTTTCCATGGTGGAGTTGATCTTAATACCGCATTTAACTATGATAAATTAAGAGATGTAGTGTTAAGCTGGTTTATATCCCCCTTATCTGGTTTATTAATAACCTATATTCTCTTTAAAATAAGTGTTAAGTTATTTTTATCACGCCTGAGAGGTCTAGAACAGATTGAAAAATCTGAAAAATTTTTTAAATGGTTGTTGTTTTTTGCAGTTTTATTTGCTGAAATCTGGGTTGGTGCTAATTCTGGGGAGGCTTTAGGAATTCTTTTAGGCCTTAGAGAAAATAATTCAATAAGTAATGGTCAATACATTACATTTGCTATTATATGTGGTATTTTTGCTTTCCTTGGTATTTATTTTGCTGCACGATATGTAATTAAAAATTTGGCTTCCCATATGATAGAAACTCGTCCTAGCGAGGGATTCATAATTCAAATAAGTTCTGCTCTAATTTTAATGATTGCTACGCTTCTAGCGCTCCCTATTAGTCACTCTCATGTAATAGTATTTTGTATTATTGGACTAAGTATTGCTCAAAAGAAAGAAGTAGATTATAAAGGTTTGGGTAAAATGGGACTTTATTGGTTTCTAACATTCCCAGTGGCTGCTATTTTAGCAGGATCTTTATATTTTATTCTATATTCATTTGGATTATCATAATAAATTATACAAAAATATATATATTATATAAAATAGATTAGACTTTATAAGAATTGAAACAAGATGGTGGTTTAAATAGGTTCATTAATTGAATTTTTGAAAAGAAAAACAGTTGTTAATGCTTTGGAAAAATCCGTCAAACATGCTCAGATAGTTCAGGAAACTGTAAAGAATTTAGACGTAGGTTTACAGATTTTATTGAATGAAAAAGATACTAAAAAATCCCATGAATTATTTCATAAAGTTGATGTTTTAGAAAGAGATGCTGATAACTTGAGAAGAGAAATCCAAGGAGATATCTCAAGAGGTGAATTAAACCCAAGTGTTAGACAAGATTTATCTCATCTAATAAAGAGGATGGATGACGTTGCTAATTGCTGTACGGGTGTTGCTCGTAGAATTAATACAATTCCAATTAAATTTTGGAACGAAAGTAGTAGAGAAACAATTGATATAATCTTGGAAATGATGAAAACTACTGTTGATTGTGCTCAATATTTAGATAAAATTGTTATTGATTTGTTGGAAAACCGAAAAAAAATAAATGAATATGCCAATCAAATAAATCAATTTGAGCATGCAGTAGATTTGCTTAATATTAAATTAAGGAAAAATCTTCAAGAAACTAATTATACAGTGAATTACTTTACAATATTTACAGCGGGGAACGTTTTTGATATTATAGAAGCAATATCTGACTCAATTGAAGGTGTTGCAGATTATATCTTGGTACTACTAACAAGTGCTGAAAAATTGTGAGATTTAGTAAAAGATTAGCTCTACTTCTAGCTATCAATTTTGTCACTTAAAACTATAAATTAATAAGCTTATTCAATTCAGAATTTAGACCATCTAATTCGTCTATATTATGTGAGCATGATTTTATTCATCATGACCAACATCTCTAAAAAATCTAGCCTAAACCTGACTTAAACTAAACTAGATTATTTATTATAATTTCTGAGATATCTCCAGCATATTCACCCGTTCTTCTGATACTTTCAACAATATAACCTATAGCTATTGAAGTTTCAGCATCATTAGTTGAGTTGAGACTAATTTTTTCAGTAGCTTGAATTAATTCCTCAATCAATTCTATGTTTTCGTTAGCTAAATTAATATTTTTCTGGAGCCAGGCATCTAGACTCATGTTTAAAAGTTGTAATGATATATTACTTGCATTTAAAATAGCATCTAACAATTCTTTCCCTATATTTTTGTCAGCTACTAATAAAGTGTTTTTGGCAATTCGAACTGCATGATCTGCGGTTCTTTCTAATAACCTGCTAATTTGCTGAAAGTGGCTTGCTTGTTCTAGTGTTATTCCTAATTTCTGGCAAAGAATAATGTCTCTTAGCACGATATGAGATTGTCGACCAATTAACCAGTGTAATCTATCTACATCATTATCTCTTTTTATTACTTCTTTTGCCATCTCTTTGTCTCCTGATTGCAAAGCTTTTATTGCATCTTCATGCATACTTTGGACCAAAATGTACATACGTCTTATAGTTTTCTCGAATGGCATCTCCCTAGGATTAACTAAATCTTTAATAAGTATGTAATTATTAGATTCCTCGACAATTTCAGGACCTATTGCAATTTGGGTGAAATTAGTTATACATTCTCTAATATAGGGTTTAAATTTTCTACTCGATTTAATCTCAATTCTTGAAAAACCCATAATATAAACTCCAATTAGAATACGGAATAAAAAATTCCCATCTTCAATTCCATCTACATCAATTTCTTTAGTTTTTAGTACTTTTTCAGTATCAATTTGTGGTGTTATTAACAAATTACCGTCTGGTTGACTTAAAATTCCTAATGTATCGTTTTTTTGAACTCCATGTTTATCAATCCACACTTTTGGAAGTGATATAATATAACTAGATCCTCCTGTTTTCTGGACCTTACGACTCTCAATATGAAAACTCATCATTATTACTTAGTTTAATTTTCTAATTATAATATCGATTTATATCTATATAGAAATAAAAATATGAAAAAAGTGACTATTTCCTTATATAGTGATAATATTAACTAATTTTAAATAATTGTCTATATATTCTATATATTCTTTATATATAAATCAATTATTTTAAATACATAAATGTAATTTATAGGGATTATTTCATGTTTATTTGAATTACTTTAACCAAATGAAGAGTTAAGAGAAAAATTTTCTATATAGATTATATATTGTAAATAAATCATCATATTATATGTCGAAATGTCTTTTATTTTTACTTTTATTTTTTGAATTAACAAAAATTTATGTGAATAAATAATGGAAAGAAGAAAATCGACAATATTAGCGTCTATCGCAATTTTTGCTTGTTTTATTGTTACCTGGGGAATTCAAGGTGCAATATTAGTTGATCTAACATCGATAGAAGGTAACACTGGTGGAAATGAAATAATATATATTGATGTTTCAGGTTCTACTACTTGTTTTCCTGTAATTGAAGAAGCTGCAAATATTTATATGGATAATCATAGCAATTATGATATTCGCGTATCCTCTGGTGGTTCTAGTACTGGAGTTAAAAATGCGGGACTCGGCATTTCTGAAATTGGGATGGCTTCTCGTGCAGTAAAATCAACTGAAAATGAGACCTATGATTATGAACTTATTCAATATATTTTTGCTTCTGATGGTATTGCAATAATTTTTGACTTTGATTCTGTGCACGGAGTTTTAAACCTTACTGTTGAACAAGTATTTCTTATCTATAATGGTACTTATACTGATTGGGCTGATGTTGGTGGCACTCCTGGAACTATTGATGTAGTTACTAGAGCAGAAGGATCTGGAACAAGAACTAGCTTTGAAGAACTTATACAATATAACGGGGAAGAATTAATAGATAATCTGGGATATATAGGATATGTAGGTAGTTATACCACTTATCCTGATAATCCTGCAGTTGCTAGTTACGTTGCTACACATCCAGGCTCTATTGGTTATGTAGGATTAGCTTTTATTAATCCACTAGAGCACATAGCTGTACCTATTAGTGAAAATGGAGTAGACTACTATAATCCTACAATTTCTAATGTAAAATCAGGGAATTATCCTGTTTCAAGAAATTTATATCTAATTACGCGGGGATTACCAAATGCAGGTACTCAAGCTTTTATAGATTTCATTTATGGACCAATTGGTCAAAATATTGTTGAAGCAGAGGGTTTTGTAAGCCTTTATTAAAAGATTTAAATAAATATTGTTAACTTTTTAACTTTTTTTTTATTTGTAAAAAATTTATGAGCACAATGCTATATATCTTATATATCTTATATATATCTATAAGGTAATGTAGAGATTATGGAGAAATTGATTTTATTGAGCCAAATTTTTAATATTTTAATAAGAAAAATATTAATTGCATATCTTTAATTTCCGGTTCTGATAGACGATTAATATATTATTAAACCGAAGCCTGATAAATTATGGCCACAGAGCTAGTTTATGAAGAGGATCTGGAACAACTTGAAGTAAAAAGATTTTCATTCAAAGAATTCTTTAACTCAGATAATAGTGTAAGATTGATACTTTTTATTTGTGCTTTTATCGCTGTAATTTTCATGGTTTTTATAATATATTTCTTATTTACTACAGGAGGTAATTTTTTCTCACATGTATCATTAAAAGAATTTTTCACGGGAAGAATTTGGTTTCCTACAGCAGGATACTATGGTGCATATTTACTAATTCTAGGTACAATTCTAGTCTCGATTGGAGCCATGATAATAGCTATTCCATTAGGAATTGCGTGTGCAATTTTTATAGCAGAAATTGCTCCTCCTAGGTTTAGGAAATATCTAAAACTTGGAGTAGAATTGCTTTCAGGGATTCCATCTGTGGTATATGGTTATTTTGGATTTACCTTGTTAAATCCATGGATCATGAGAACTTTTAATCTCTCCTCGGGAGATACTTGGCTCTCAGGATCAATTATTTTGGCTATCATGGCTTTACCCACAATCGTTAGTGTATGTGAGGATGCTATTAGTTCGGTTCCGAATGAGTATCGGGAGGCTTCATTAGCGATGGGATCAACGAAATGGCAAACTATAAGCAAAGCAATTTTACCTGCCGCAATGTCTGGTATAACGGCAGGAATTATTTTAGGCTTAGGTAGAGCAATTGGAGAAACAATTGCTGTAGTAATGGTAACTGGAAATCGCTTAGTACAGCCAAATCCCATAACGAATTTGTTTTCAGGAATAAGAACAATTACAGCTGCAATCACACTTGAATTAGGAGAAGCAACTGATCTCCACGTAGAAGGGTTATTTGCCTTAGCCATAATCTTATTTTTAATGACCTTCGTTATCAATTCAATAGCAAATGTGATACTAGGAAGATTAAAGAAGAAATTCCAAGGAAAGCAAAAAAAGAAGAATTTTCGTAAAAAATTCTATTCCCCCTCACGAAAAGAAACAATATTAAAATCGTTTCTTCTTCATCATCGTAAATTAATTATATATGGAATCTTTATAGGATTCTTTACCTGGGTTTTTTTTACTTGGTTTGGGTTCTATGCAATATATATTTCAGGCGGTATTGTTGGGTCTTTTTATCTACTAAGAATTATATCAACAAAAAGGCAACAAATGTTTTGGTATGGTCTAATAATATCCGCCAGTGTACTTGTTTTACTTACATTAGGTTTAATTATATACTTTATAGTTTCAAGAGGTTTCCCTGTAATTATAGAAAAGGATTTTTTAACAGGATATCCCAGAGGAGAGACTGGGGGAATTTTGCCTGCAATTATAGGTACTTTCTATTTAGTTGCTTGTGCTATTGTATTTGCTGTTCCTATAGGGATTTTCTCAGGGATTTATCTATCAGAATATTCTAAAGGAGGAAAAGTCACTAAAATTATTAGAGCTGCTATTGATAATTTAAATGGAACGCCATCAATAGTATTTGGATTATTTGGTTATTTGTTTTTTGTCTTAACGTTAGATTTCGGTCTATCAATATGGGCTGGAGGGCTCACTTTAGGATTAATGATATTACCAGCCATTATTAGAACAACTGAAGAAGCTGTAAAGGCTATTCCCCAATCTTTTCGAGAAGGTAGTTTAGCATTAGGTTCAACTAAATGGCAAAGTATATATAAGATTGTTTTGCCCTCTGCTATACCTGGGATTATTACAGGAATTATTTTAGGAATGGGTAGAGCTGCTGGCGAAACAGCCCCAATAATGTTTACAGCTGCTGTATTTACATCAAGAAGCCTACCAAAATCCTGGAATGAGTCAACTATGGCTCTTTCTTTTCATATATATATATTAGTGTTGTCATATTGGAGTCCAGAAGCGGATACAACTGTTGCAGGATCTGCTTTAACTTTATTATTAGTTGTTTTTATCCTTTATGGCTCCGCTTTTGTAATAAGAAATTACTATCAGAAAAAAAAACAGTGGTGATTGGGAGTAATGAAAGCATTAAGTAAGAATAAACAAAATATATCAAACCATATCATTATGAGTGAAAATGATTTTATTTTAGAAACGAAATTACTTAATCTATGGTACGGTGATAACCCTGCATTAATTAATATTGATTTAAGGATTAAAAGAAATCATGTAACTGCTATTATTGGGCCCTCAGGATGTGGAAAAAGTACCTTAATAAGAACTCTTAATAGGATGAATGATATAATAGAAGGGTGTAAGGTAACAGGAGAAGTCATATTTCATGGAAAAAATATATACGCAAATAAAGCAAATGTCATGCAATATAGGAAACAAATTGGCATGATTTTCCAAAAGCCTAATCCTTTCCCTATGTCTGTTTACAATAATATTGCTTATGGGCCTAGAGTTCATAAAATACATAATCCAAATCTTTTAGACGAAATTGTCAATAAAAGTCTAAAAAGAGCTGTATTATGGGATGAAGTTAAGGATCGGTTGAAAGATTCTGCTATGGGATTGTCTGGTGGACAACAACAAAGATTATGCATCGCAAGAGCTTTAGCAATCGAACCAGAAGTATTATTGATGGATGAACCCACCTCTGCACTTGATCCAATTGCAACAAGTAAAATTGAAGATCTAATACTTGAATTAAAGAAAAAATATACGGTAATAATTGTTACCCATAATATGCAGCAAGCAGCAAGAATAAGCGATTATACAGGTTTTATGTATTTAGGAAAAATGATTGAATTTGGAGAAACTGAACAAATTTTTGAAAATCCAAGAGAAAAGTTGACAGAAAATTACATTACAGGTAGATTCGGGTAGGAGAAAAAGAAATGACTCAAAAAATGCATAGGGAAATCTATGAGTTAAAAAATGATGTAATGGAATTAGGAAACTTAGCTTTAGCAATGTTGGAAGATTCGATGAAAGCTTTAGTAAAACAAGACGTAGAGCTAGCAAGAATAACAGAAAAAAAGAAGCATAATATAAGGAAACTTGATACTGATATTGAAGCGAATGCTTTACGTATTATAGCTTTACATCAACCAATGGCTACAGATTTAAGAACATTGGCAACAATTTTAAAATTGATAACATATCTCACAAGGTTAGGACGATATGGAAAAGATATAGCTTCCATTGTAGAAGAAATATCCAATAAACCCTATCCTGCTTCATTTGTCAATTTAAAGCATATGTGGGAACATGTAAATACTTTGGTCACTGATGCATTAAAAGCATTTAAAAATTCAGATATAAAATACATAAAAGGCTTTAAAGAGAGAGACGATGAAGTTGATGAAATGAGATGGTCAATTTTTAGAGAATGTATCACCTATATGATCGAAGATCCCAAATTAATAACAATATGTGCTCATTTCATGATGATCGCTCGCTATTTAGAAAGATGTGGAGATCATGCATGTAAGATTGCTGAAAAAGTACATTACATGGTTACTGGTGAACACATAGAAATTTCTTAAGTATATAATCAAAAATTAGAGAGATTAAAAAAATGCCTAAAATTGTAAAAGAATTAATAAAATTTGAAAATTTAAAAGAAGTTGAGAAGGATATCATCGAATATTTGTCAAACAATAAAGAGATTGGTTTTACGATCAGTGAGTTAGAGTATAACTTAATGATCTTGAAAAAGAATTGGATTAATTTAGGTGGTAAATTCCTTCTTTACAGTATTTTGAAAGATTTAGTGAAAAGAAATGAAATAAGTAATATTATTTCGAAGGGAAAAGAATATTTTTTTAAGTAATTTTCCTTCATTGGTTATTAAAAATACTATAATCGCTTCTTTATCTTTTTGCGACTGTTAACATTATAATATAATCTGCAACATCTTCAGCATTATCAGTCACAGCTTCTAAAGTTGAGACACAATTATGAATCTCTATTGCACTGAACGGATTAATATCGGGATTATTTGATACTAGGATCCTATTTATTCCGTGACGCAAATCATCGCACTGATGTTCAAGAATATTTACTTGTTCACCCAATTGATGAATTTCTTCTTCTTTAGCAGTTAGTAATTTATTTACCATGATATTTACATTTTTAACTGCATCAACTGAGATTCTAGCCATTTCTAAATACTTTTTGTGTACTTCTTCATCTAATTTCATAAAATCTGTATGATTCATGTATATAAATATTCTTGCTCCAGCATTAGCAGCATTTGCAATGTCATCAATTCTTTGAGTAAGATGTATTAAATTTTCACGTATAGTTGGCTTGATCTCTGCTTTTGAAATCATATTCAAAATATTTCTTCTGATTCCATCAGCTTGGTGTTCTATCTCATCTACCCGAAAAAATACTTTTAAAGCAAGATCTATATTTCTTTCAACAAGTAAATAAGACACAGCTTTTTCAAATTCAACAACACACTCGAGAACTTTTTGCATATGAACCAAGGTTTTATTTATTGCACTCTCTTCATTCCTAGACTTAAACCATTCGAATAAAGAACTCACTTCCATAATTACCTCTTTTTTTATTTAATTTTTATTAATTTTATTCTAGTTTAAATATTTCATTTATAATTTCTTTTCCTGGATGCTTAAATACGATACCTAATTCCTTAGGAAAATAAATTGTCACTTCCGAATTCTCCACAAAAGAATTATGAACTTCACTCGTCGCTGGGATCGTAACTACAATTATTTTTTTTTTACCATTTATATTGATAAGGACCTCAAATCTATAAAAAACACCCATAAATTTACGTCGAATGATTTTTCCCAAAAGAGCATTCTTTTTCTCTTTTACACGATCTCCAAGCCTTATTTTAAAATGATTTGCTCGAACGACTAATAGTACCTCATCTCCATGATTAATATCATGATATATATCTTCTCTGACAAAAGCAGCATACATATCCTCAAATCCTAAATCAAGTGGCATAGGAACTGAGTCTTCATGGATTTGAGCAAAAAACATATCTCCCTGTTTTGATTTTTTATGTATATCCCATGTAGGTTCTTTGTTTTTTATACATATCCCCTCAAAATAATTTATTTCACTCATAAAGTTTGCCACAAAAAGATTATTTGGATGATAGTAGATCTCATGAGGTGTTCCAATTTGAATAAGTTTGCCCTCATTCATAATTGCTATACGGTCTGCAACCATCATTGCTTCTTGTTCATCATTCGTCACATGTATTACAGTTAAATTTAATTCTTTAGATTTGGCCATTTGTAGTAATTCTCTCCTTAAACTCATCCTAAGACCCGCATCAAGTGCTTTTAATGGTTCATCAAGTATTAATAGCTTTGTTTGTTCTAAATTTAATAGAGCTCGACATAAAGCTACTCTTTGTTTCATCCCGCCACTTAATTCTTCTGGAAAAGCATCGTTCCTTCCAGTAAGGAGCGTCATCATTAACACTTGTTCCACAAGAGTTTGAGTTTGTGTAGAATCACGAGCATGAACACGACCACTGTAAGAAATATTTTTTACTACGTTCATATGAGGAAATAAAGCATAGTTTTCAAACATAAATCCCAAATTTCTTTCTCCTGAAGTTTTATCTGTAACCTTTTTTCCATTAAAAATGATATCACCTGAATCTGGTTTTATTAAACCAGTAACTATTTTTAAAAGTGTTGTTTTACCTGCGCCAGTAGGACCAAGAATAATAAAATATTCTTTATCTTTTATTTCAAGGGAAATATTCTTAAGAGCTTTAAATCTCCTAAAGGATTTCGAAATATTTTTTAATTCTATACGAACCATTTAATAATCACCATTTTTATGTCAAAGATAATTCATTAAATAGGTTTTCAGGGGTTTTAAATACATGTATATCATTTAAATGAATACCTACAATAATTTCTTCTCCTATAGTAAAACTTTCCTCAAAATTCCCTGGTTTTATAGATAAAAATCTATCTCCATTATCTAACTTCAAATAAAATCTTTTTGTTGCTCCAATGAACCTAGATGCTTCAAGATCTGCTCTAAAGTTCTGCATGTTAGTCCAATCATAGGGACTTCCCTCAAAATCATAATCTAATGGAAATAAATATACATCTTCATAACGAAAGGAAATAACAATATTATCATCTAGATTAAATTTATTATTGAAATTAATACATTCTATTTTTGGACCTCCTAAACGAATCCAAATATTCATTTTATTATCTTCAAGCAATTTCAATACAAATCCTTGTAAAAAATTTGTTTCTCCTAGGAAATTTGCTACAAATATACTGTTAGGATTTTCATATAATTCATATGGAGTCCCCATTTGAAGAATTTGCCCTGATCTCATAATAATTATTTTATCCGCTATTGCCAATGCTTCCTCTTGATTGTGGGTAACATGAATTGCTGTAAGACCTAAGTCTTTAATCAAATTTCTCAATTCATGCCGAAAAACTTTAGATACTTTTGGATCTAATGAACCTAAGGGTTCATCCATAATCAAAATTTTTGCTCCTGTAGCAATAGCCCTAGCAATTCCTAGTTTCTGTAAACCAGGATTACCAAAAATACTTGGATATTCATCAACGTAGTCTAATAAACCCACTTTATTTAATGCTTTTTCAGCCTCTTCTATGATATAATCATCATTATATCCACGCATTTCCAAACCAAAGGTAACATTTTCCCACACAGTTAAATGGTCAAAAATTTCAAAATGCTGAAAAATAAAACCCATATCTCTATCTTCAGGAGGAATTCCTTCTACATCTTTTCCGCCAATTAAAACCTTTCCTTTAGTAGGATTTTCAAGACCAGCTATCATTCTTAGAGTGGTAGTTTTTCCACATCCAGTTGGTCCAAGTAGAAAAACATAATCTCCATCATCAATCTTTAATGAAATGTTATCTACAGCAAGAACTTTTCCATCATTAAATGTCTTCGTAACATTCACCAATTCAATAGATGGCATTATTATGAACCTCCGTTTTTAGTAACTGTTCTTAAAGCAAAAATTAAAATGGCACTAAATACAATAACTATAACGCTTGCAAAGACTGCACTAGGGAATGCATTAGATTCTACCCAATCTACAATTAATACTGGTACTGTTCGAATATTTCCCATGACTACAATTGTAGCTCCTGTTTCTCCCAAAGAGCGAGTAAATACCATAATACATCCCGCTATGATTCCTTGCTTAATATTTGGAAGAGTTATTCTCCTGAATACTGTTAAATTAGATGCTCCAAGAGTCCTAGCAGCTTCTTCCACTCCCTTATTTGAACTTTCTAAAACTCCGATAATTGGGCGTACCATATAAGGAAAAGTGAAGGCTATATGAACAAACAGAATCATATAAAATCCCGATTGAAAAACACCTAAACCTATCGGTCCCCAAAACATAAAAGTTGCAAATCCTAAAGCCGCCGAAGGTATAGCTATAGGAATGTCTAGTATTATATCTAAAAATGTAATCACTTTACCCCACTTTCGTTTCGTGATAATAAATGCAAAGGGTATACCAAAAATGAGATTTATCACAACAGCTAGCGCACCAATCTGTATCGAATTTATGAAACTCACATATAAATAAGCCCATTTGTAATCTTGACCTAGAAATAACTCCTCTACAAAATCTTCCCCTATGATTTGAGTTGTAATATAAAATGCAGGGACTAAGATTATAACAAATAAAATGGATAACGCCATTACGTCTCGAAAGAATCGAAAATATTTATGGCTAAAAATTCTCTCAATCCTTGGCCAAACAGATTTTATAGGAAAACCCGTTTTTCTAGTTAGAATTTTTATTGAAAAAAGCAAAATTAAAGAAATTGATATCAGAATTCCTGCTAATAGCGAAGCAGAGGGCAATTCTAATTGTCTTCTAAATCCAACAATCATTATGGGTGCTGTTTCTACTAATCCTGATAAAATGATAGTAGCTCCTGTTTCACCAAGACTTCTTGTAAACGCAAGAATACCTCCAGCAATTATCCCTTCTTTCATCATAGGGAGGGTAATTGTTCTGAATACAGTCAATCCTGGGGCTCCAAGAGTTCTAGCAGCATCTTCGTATAAAGTGTCCACCTTTTCAAGAACAATTTTCATGTTACGTACGATATAGGGGAATGTAAAAACAACATGCCCAAAAATTATGAGGGAAAATCCCGGTTCAATTCCAAATATTCCCCAAAAAAGCAAGACTGAAAAACCCAAAGCACTTGTGGGAACTGCCATTGGCAGATCTACTAATGCATCAAGAATATTCTTACCTCTAAAGTTATATCTAGCTAAAATTATGGAAATTGGAAGAGCTATTACAATATCGATTCCTACTGCAATACCCGCAATAGAAAAAGAATATCCAAGGGATCTTAAGATATTTTTCCACTGAAGATTTCCGATTAAGTCATCATTAAAAACATCATTTTTAATAGCAGGAATATTCAGAAAAATTGTAGAAAATATGTTAATGATTGGACCAATGATGACTAAAATAAAGAAAATTAACGTAATTGCATCTAAACTCTTTCTATAAACTGGTTTTGAGAAAAATTTATCTATTTTTAAGCTAATCGGTAGGCTATTTTCAGTTTCTATTAATTCAATATTTTTTTTTTTCACATTTTCACCAAATAGGATTTAATAGTTCTTACGCCGTAGCTCTACAAAGTAACCAAAGATCTGGGATTTTTAATAATACCTCTCCATCTATTGGGGTGTTTAGCTCAGGAACAGTTAGATTGAAAGCAATCCCATTAGATTCATAGTTAAATACCTCTGGATCTAATGAAATTGAAGAATTAATAGGTCTAAAGCCATATTCAAGAGCAGATTCAACCGTCTTTGTCTTTTGTAGATAATTTAGAAAGGCTTTTGCTACCTCTTTCTGGTCATCATCGATCCAATCGGCATTTAAAATGCAAAATGGATGATCACTATATAATGTGCCTTCCTCAGGATAGATCGCAATAACTTTACCTCCTGTAGAGGTGCTTGAAATATCTCGTATCAAATTTTCATATAACATAACAATGTTTAATGAACTTGGTCCTTCATTTTTCATATAACGAGCTAAGAAACCTGTTGATGTGCCGTATGTTATAGCACTTGATTCAAATTGTTTTAGCCATTGTTGATTACTAGAGTTGGTAAGATCTGCCATTGTTAAATTCTCTGAAGGTGTTCCAGAAGCAGCAGATAACGCCATAATTACACTCATAAAACCTGAATTTGATAATCGAGGATCAGTGTGTGCCATTTTAATATTCACATTAGGATTTAAAATTAAATTATGTACATCCGAAAAACCTTTAATATTATAAGTCTGGTTAAAAGCTTCCCAAGTAGCGATCACTATTGGTGAATATATTATTTTAACCGCAGCACTAATATTTACTATTTCAACGCTACTTTTAGTTAAATCAGCCCATTTCGTATTTAATAATGGCATCCATATAGAGCTTGCTGGGCTCCAAATTGTAGGAAAAATCTCTCTATTCAAAATTCCAATTATCGAATTTGCTGATCCATATGGATGCATATCAATTGATATTTCTTCATCAGGATGAGTACTTTTCCATTCACTCATGAAATTCGTGTATGCAATTGTCATCCAACTAGCTTTTTCGGAGCTATATATAATCGTTATGTGAGTTTTTTCTCCTCTGCTACTGAGAATAAAATTTGTAGAAATACTTCCTATGAGAAAACCCAAAGCAAAAATTATTATTATAGTGCTTTTATTACGTTTCTTAACTTTACGGATTCGACTCATAATTTATGGAGCATCCCTAATTTCCTTTATATAAATGAGTTAATGTAATTGTCTACTAAAGCAAAAATGATACCAGTTGTTATCCCTATAAGTAGAGCTATCAAAAATATGATTCGTCGATTCATGGAAGCTTTCTATTATATATATATTTTTTATCTTCCTAATTATGGGCTTTAACTTTAATAGGATAATTCTATACCTTTAATTAAATAATCCTATATACCCTATATATGCTATATAGAACTATATATATCAACTGAAGTTTAATTCGATACATCTTAGAAATATTAATAGGTGTGATAAAACCAAATAAGATTATATTAAAGTCTGACCTATAACACTCTTATGAGGTGTCTTCCCTAACATTTTTAAAAGAGTTGGAACAATATCAGTTATTTTACAGTAGGGAATTTGTTTATGTGGAATATCCAAAGATCCACCAATAACCAATGGAACATTCATGCATTCTCTTATACCCATATCATGATTATAGATATTTTTGTTGCCTCTTTTCCCATTTTTTAGATTATAAACTACAGATCCATCATTACTCAGAATTATATCTGCACTTCTAGGATTTTTAAAATGACGAGGTATTAAATCGGGGTAAATTGGATAATCAAGGTGATATGTGGCACTGAGCCATTCTTGAATGGTATGAAATTTATTGTCCAATAATTTACTAGCACTTTCGTCGTTTAAGTAACCAAAAATATCGCAAGTATCGTTTTCCATTATATATTTCGTTTTATAATCATTTCCAATACCGGAATATTCAATAGTACCCGATTTTATTTTGTTAGATTTAATAATTTTTTTTTTTAAATGAATAACTCCCCTATTAACTGTATTTTTTTCGTCTCTAAAGTACATTAAATGGCTACCATCAATTTTGAATAAACTCTCCAATAGATTTATCTTTTTAGGCCCATAATTTTCCAGTTCTTTAACAGAAGGATGAGGCCAACTATTTCCTAAATCTGGATTGGTCTTCCCCTTGAAGTTAAAGAACCCAATTCCATCATATTTAGCCAAATTCATATTTCCTCTTAAATTCCTTCGAGGATGATAATGAGTTAGCTTATTTACTTTAAAAAAATCATGTATAGTCCCATATCTCTCTGCCTTATAATTTCCATGATCTGCAGTAATTGCAATCGCAGTATCATCTAAATATCCCATTTTATCTAAATCTTCAACTAATATCCCTATTACTTTATCGATATGTAAAATATTCAGTTTATAGATCTGTGAATCAGACCCAAAGATATGTAGCAAAATATCAGGTGTCATAAACCATAATAATGAGGCAATGGGAGGTTCAGGATCTTTAACATATTTTATAGGCTTCTTATAAGTGTCAATTAATTTCTTCACTAAACCGGTATCCGCTCTAGCCATCATTTTTTTTATATTTCGGGAATAATATAAGGTTAGATAATACATAGCAAGTTTAGTTTTTCTTTCGGGGAAAAAATAGCTTGATCCTCGGTTGACAAACTGAGCTATACTAGCAGTCTTCCCATCTCCCACCATTTCAAGAATAGTTTTACATCTGTTTCCTAGATCTTTGTTAAGCTTATATATTTGTAGGTTTCTTGCAGCATAATCTCTTAAAAACGGCGGAGCAACATCACGTCCCATCCAATTCATTAATGGAACGCCATGACAGTTTTCTTTACGATAATCACCAGTGTATGTCCCTGTAATTAATGATACCTGAGTAGGATAGGTAATCGGAGGAAAATCGGTTATACAATTCTTGGAATAAATCCCATTTTCCATCAGTTTCTTTATGTTAGGAAGCAATCCCTTTTCTATAAAATTAAATAGATGGTCAGATCTTACGTTATCAATTATGCAGTAGATAATTCTATTTAACCTATTCATAATATTAGAAATCTTAACGTGGGAATTATAATATTCCCGTAAATAAAAAATATGATATTATCAAATATTAGAAAACAAGGAGGTGCCTATAAAACTATATACAAAACTTGCTATTTGTTATAGTAGAAAAGGATGAAAATTCAAATCAGAAAGAATGTGGATATATTCTTGGAGAAAACTTCTTATAAGCATTTTAAAAAATGAATAAATGATTATAGAATTGAAGAAAATAAGGGAAAATAGCCCCCGGTGGGACTTGAACCCACGACCGGCAGATTACAAGTCTGCTGCTCTACCACTAAGCCACGGAGGCGAAAATATAGAATTTTTTTATTCTATATTTTATATGAAAATATTATAAATTTTTAATTTTGTGGTTTCGGGGCGTTTAAAAATCAACACAAATAGTTAAAAGTTAACTTGAACTATTTTTCATAAATTATTAAATATTAACTTTGAGAGGAAAAATGCCGTTTACAAAAGAAGATGTTGTTAAATTGGCCTTTAAGATATATAAGAGAGGAGAGAGCATGGAGAAATCCATTTGGGATTTAGCTCAGCTATGTGTGACCATTAACAAAAATGTTAAAAATGGATATGATATTAAACCATTAGAGACAGACAATCTTGTTTTATTAATACGGGATGATGTAAACGGGGAGATAATTCAACCTCCCGAAGATGAAATAAAGGAAGTTGCAAGCATAATAGCCGGAGAAAATCCAAGTAAAAGCGAGTTGGATTGGTTCCGCGCCGAAAAACAGCTTCTTTTAGATGAGATTAAGAATATAATCGCTCAAAATAGAAACAGTTAAGGTAATTTCGAAATAAATTAACTAAGTCTACTTCTTTTAATACAATTTAGAGTTTTAAAGAAGTAAAAATCCTATTAAAGTAGGAATAGTTGGTATTATAATAGATATTATACTACTTATTAATAGTTGACAATTAAATTATCATTATTTATGGGATTATAAATTGCCGAGTCCAAAAAAGGGAAGGAATAAGAAAGCTGAAGATAAAACTCAAACGTCATTATTTTCCTTTGTTGATGAAAAAGAACAGGGGAAGAAAGAACCAAAAGAGGAACCTAAGAAAGAGAAAGTTAAACCTCCAGAAGAAGAAAAACCACCTAAAAGAGTTTTAACAGCTAAAAAAGAAGAAACTACTGAAACTTTACCAAAGGAAAAACCTGAAACAAAAAAACTCTCTCAACTCTCCTTCTTCACAGAAAAAGATGAGTCGTTTGGATTAAAGGAAAGCAATATAAAATTAGAAAAAGTCCTTAGAGAAGGGGTAACCTCAAAATATATCCGTTATTTGATTGCAAAGGAAGACATAGTTGAGAATTTAGAAAGAGGTTTATTACTGGATGTTGATTATGATGGCGGTCAAAATAAAGCATTTTGTAAATTCTATGATCTTGACACCGATGAAATAAAGATTTGGATTGATACAACCGATCATGAACCATATTGTTTAAGTAAGGAACCAATATCAGAGTTAAAAGGATTAACTTTTAATGACAAAACTGAAAAGAAAGTTAAATTAACAGATTATGAAGGTTTCAAGCGATTTGAAGAAATAAAACGTTTTGATTTATTGGAAGATAAAGAAATTAAAATGACAAAGATTTATGGTAAGACACCTACAAACATAGGTGGTTCGGGAATTAATATTCGGAATATCTTAGGGGGAAACGAAAAGAAAGCATGGGAAGCTGATATCCGCTATCACTTAAATTATATCTTTGATACCCAGTTAATCCCTGGGTTAATATATACCATCAAAAATGGAAAACTCGAAATATTAAATTTTGAAAAAATTGATGATAATTCTAAAAAAATGACTAACGAGCTTCGAACTCTATTTAAAAACGAAACTCCAGAAATCCAAGAATTTTCTGAGAAATTTTTTGATATCTTTATTACACCTATCCCTGAGGTCAAGCGTGTGGCTATGGATATTGAGGTTAAAATAGGTGAAAGAGACTATAAAATTCCTGATCCAACTTTAGCTAACCAAGAAGTTATAAGTGTGTCGTTTGTAGCTACTGATGGATTAAAAGTAGTATATATGCTCGATCGAGAAGATTATACATTTGAAAAGCTTCATGAAGATTTTCCCTCTGATGCACGAATTATTCTCTTTAAAACTGAAAAGGATTTAATTGTAGAAACCTTTCGACTGTTATGGAACTATCCTGTCGTTATAACTTTTAACGGTGATAATTTTGATTTAAACTATCTATCCCATCGAGCGGATAGATTGAAGATTAGTCGAGATCTGAATCCTATTCATGTAAAGCGAGGTTTTGGAATATTATCAAAAGCAGAATGTGATTTAAGAAGCGGTATCCACATTGATCTTTTCAATTTATTCTTTAATCGAAGTATTTCAGGATACGCATTTGGGGGTGTATACGAGAGTGCTTCACTTAATGCCATTAGTGCTGCTCTACTCGGAGAAGAAAAATATCAACATGACGAAATAATTCATGAAATGGAATATGATATTCTTTCATGGTATAATCTTAAGGATTCTATATTAACATTAGATCTTACAAAGTTTAACAACTCACTAGTTTGGAATTTGATAATTCTCCTATGTAGAATAACAAAGATGCCCATTCATGATATGGTTCGTAGACAAATTTCAACTTGGATACAAAACATTTTTTATTTCGAACATCGGAGGAAAAATTCTCTAATTCCACGTAGATCTGAAATAGCAGAATTGAAAAAAGGAGGTATTTTATCATCCAAAGCTGATGATGAGAAATTTATGGGCGCTTACGTCGTACCTCCTGTCCCTGGAATTCACTATGATGTAGTAGTGATGGATTTCGCAAGCCTATATCCTTCTATAATAAAAGAATATAATCTTTCATATGAAACAGTCTTATGTCCTCATGAGGATGATGAAGATAATCTAGTAAAAGGAACTCCTTATCACATATGTACCCATAAAATGGGGATCTTTGCATATGTAGTTGGATTTTTCCGTGATATCAGAGTAAAATATTTTAAACCAAAATCAGGGGATAAAAGCTTATCAGAAAAACAGCGTAATTATTACCAAACTATACAACAAGCTCTTAAAGTTTTTATTAATGGAAGCTATGGTGTATTTGGATCACAAAATTTCCCATTATTTTGCTTACCAGTAGCAGAAAGCACTACAGGAATAGGACAATATTCCATTAAACAAACAATCAAAAAAGCTGAAGAATTAGGTGTAGAGGTTTTATATGGTGATACCGACAGTGTGTTTCTTAAAAATCCTACTAAGGATCAGATGAAAGAAATTTCAGATTGGAGTAAGAAAGAATTAGATTTAGACTTAGAAGAAGAAAAAACCTATCAGTTTTTAGCTCTTTCAGATAGAAAGAAAAATTATATAGGAATATATAAAGGTACAAAATATACAGATATTAAAGGATTAGTAGCTAAAAAGAAGAATACACCCGAATTTATTAAAAAAATTTTTAGTGACTTGATTGAAATCTTAAAACACATTACGAATGATGATGAATTTGCAAAAGCACGAAATCAAATCATAGAAATAGTAAAATCCAATCTTAAAAAAATTGGAAAACCAGACACATTTTCTTTAGAAGATTACGCGATAAATATTGGTTTACAAAAAAATTTGAGGAGCTATACTAAAGTTATACCTCAACATGTTAAAGCTGCAATAGAATTAAAAGAGGCAACGGGAAAAGAATATCAAAAAGGGGAAACAATCAGTTTTATTAAGAGTAAAGGACCAATTGGAGCAAAAGCTATTGAGTTAGCGAAACTCCAAGATATTGATATAAAAAAGTATAAAGAACTTTTAATATCTGCGCTGGAACAAGTTTTTGATGCTCTTGGGATAACCTTTGAGGAAGTGAAGGGAATTAAAAAGATGGACGCGTTTTTCTAAATTAATTAAAAAAATAAAAAAGAAAAAATAAAATTTTAATTATTACCTACTTCTTACTGAATTCGTTTGGATTTCCTCCAGTTTCAAGATATTCAGCATATTTTTTTAAACTTTTTAATAGCATCTCTCCTGCCATTCCAAGTATGGGTTCCTGACTTGCATCGTCAAATTCAGCCCATATAGTAGCTTCAATAATATCTCCTCTTGGTTTTAAGACGTATCCTAAACTTGTCATTGGACTACCCTCTTGAGTTGCCGACAAACTTTCAGGAGGATTTGTTTCTATACGAGTTGATGTTATATCACCAACATTCGTTTTAAAAAAATAATTACCTGCTCCTAATTCTTTAACTTCATTAACAACAATATTCCACCTAGGATAGTCGTTGTCATCATCAATAATCTTAAAAATCTTTTCTTGAGAGGCGGAAATATCTACACTTCTTTCTACACGTGGCATAAATAGATCACTTTTTGAATTTCAAAGAAATTTGTTAAAATCTTTAGAACAAGATTATTTATAAAACTTTATGTTTTTATTAAATACCTTTAGAAGAGATAATAAAATGAGACCATTGTCAAGGCACTAAAAATGGGATTCAGAATATTATCGTCAATCTTCTGATTAGAAAAATCGATTATAAAGAATGTTGTTGCCCCTGTGAATGAAATTATGAAAATTTCAAATAGAGTTAGCGAACTTTCAAACAACCATAAAGAAAGGCAAGCTATTATAAAGGAGGTTAAAAATCCTGCAATATAACCTACAATGGTTTTTTCAGAGGATTTAGGAAAATGAACTTTACCAAATCGAAGTCCAAATATAGAGGCAGCACCATCTCCTAATGTTGCAATGAGAGTAGCTGCTACAAAAATACCGAATGGAAAAACAAAAATAGGGGCAAACGATAAAGCAAGTGCTAGTGGTTTTATATAATTGTAATTTTCATTTCGTTTCATAGTCTTTCCTAATATTTTTAAAACATTGTCAGGGATTAAATGAAATAAGTTATGGTTTTCAAATATATAAGATAATCTGATGTAATCTAATGCTCCAAAGATTAGTATACCTGAATAACCTGCTGTTAATATTAAAAATCGACCAAATTGTGGACCTGTAATTCCCCATACCTCACCAGCATTCAATAAACCATCCCATATATAAACGGCAAAAATCCAAAGAAAAATAATGATTCCTGCAGGAAATAAATGTAAAGCTTTTCGGTGAATATCAGTTTTAATTTTTTGAGATATTAGATTGTTCATGTTCTCTTCATTTTCTCGAAACTTATTTAAAAAGTTCTCAATATTTCTTTTTCCCTTAATATCTGGAATATTTCTTTGTACAACTCGGTGTTGATAAAATAGAATCAAGAAAATCAAAAAGGGAGTAAAAATGCAAATAAAAAACATCGAAAGTATTTGAAAAAAACAAAAATTATGATTTCCTATAGATAGATATAAGGGATATATTAAACCTGCGACAATCCATAAGAAGAAAGTTAGAATACAGTTGATAAAATTATGTTCTATAGGAAATTTGTGATTTAGCTTAATAGCATAATATAATAAGCCAGATCCACATGAAATAAAAAGAATTGTTACTGGCAATAATAATATGTTATAAGCCATGATATCTTTTAGTAAAATGCTATTTTAAAAATATCTTTTGAAAAAAATCATTTACCTGAAATATAAAAAAAGAATTGGAGTTAAATCATATGAACTTCTTTTTTCAAATTTTTCTTAATAAACTCCCCTAGTTTTTCAGTTGCTTCCTGACCTTCTGGTCCCCATACAGCAAACATTTGAAACATATGAATCATATCTTCCCATATATCTAAAATAACATCAACTCCAGCTGCTTTTGCTTTTTCTGCAATTCGAGTTGCATCGCTTAGCAAAATTTCTGCACTACCTACTTGTATTAACATAGGTGGCATTCCTTTGAGATCAGCATATAATGGAGAAATATAAGGATTTTTGGGATCATTTTCTCCTACATATAACGAAGATAAAAAGAAAAGGTCGCTAACATTAGCAAGTGGATCTACTTTAGCTTTTGTTCTGATTGATTCACCACTCATAAGTAAATCTGCCCAAGGTGAGAGAATAATTGCTGCGGCAGGTAATGTCATCCTGGTGTCTCTCAAGTACAAAAGCGTTGCGAGTGTTAAACCCCCTCCAGCTGATTCACCTCCGATTATTATATTTTCAGGATAAATTCCTTCACTATCAATTAACCATTTGTAAGCAGCAACAGCATCTTCTAAAGCTGCAGGATAGGGATTTTCAGGTGCTCTACGGTAATCTAATAATAAAACTCGTGAATTTGATACCCGAGAAATCCTTGAACCAAATTCTTTATGTGATTTAATTGAACCCATAACATAACCTCCCCCATGCAAATATAGAACAACAAAATCATCTTCAACTTCAGGTGTGCTTATCCAGGCGGCAGGGACACCATTAATATCAATTTCCTCAATTTTTACATCGTTTGGAATGGGTATCATAGCTTCTAATTGATCAAAATTAGCGCGGTTTTCTTCTACCCTTTTTTTTGTAGCAATTTCTCCTTGTTGGAAAAACATTTTTATAACTCTTTCCATACCTTTGCTAACCATTTGATATTTCCCTCTTTAATATTTCTAAAATAAATTTTAGTAAAAATAATTAGTTATTCTGAGTAAAAAAAGATATCTGAAAAAAAAAGGAATTAAAAAATTATTTAATTTCTGAGAGCTCGATACCTTTAGTCTCCTTAAGAAACAGGTATGCTATAGGAATAACAATAAAATGACCCATAACAAAAATTATAAACGTTGTACCTAAACCTACAAATAAAATAATTACTCCACTTAATATTAATCCCACTGTACCACCAATTCCTCCAATTAAACTCCTAAAACCAATACCAGTTCCTCTTCTATCAGTGGGTAACATTTCTATTGTAAGTAACCTAATAATCCCTATTGCTCCCCAAGTAGATATATGCGTTAAAGAATATCCAAGTAAGACAATATAGAAAGCACTTTCCGTATTATGAGCTCCAAAAACCCAGATTAATACTGATATGGGTGCTAAAGCTGACCATAAATATAATAATGGTTTCCTTCCAATTCGATCTGCCAGAAAACCGTTAATAGCGTACGCAATAATTACCGCGAAAATGACTAAGAAGAATACTAGAGTTATTTGGTCCTGCGTCAAAGTTCCAACATCATCCATATATTTTTCAAATAAACCTATGTATATTCCCGAAATTCCCCGAAGAAAAACTATTAATAATAGGAAGGTATATGAATTGCGACTTTCCGTTTTAAAGATGGAAGCTATATCTTCCTTGAACGATCTTGGTTCTATTGCCCCACTTTCTCTCATCAACTGATATCTCTTCGTCTCTTTTAATGTAAAATAAATGATAATACATAATGGAAAACCGATTATCATGGGAAAAAATGTCATTCCCTGCCAAAATGAATCAGTTTCTTTTATAAAAATAAAACGAGATATTACCATTATAATAGGACCTAATAATCCTGCCATTAAAATAATATTTGAATAATAAGCTCGTTTATTTGGCTTGACTTCTTCGTTGATATAAATCAACCAAATATCACTGCTAAAAAAAAATGATAAGAAAAACACAACTACCTAATTTATCAGATAGATAATGACTAAAAAATAAGAAGTACATACCAATAGAAACTGCACCAGATGCAAAAGCCATTATAGAATTCTGAACATTTTCTGATTTACCACTCAAAAAAGTTTCCGCTATGACTGAAGGAATCGCTCCAGGAAATACGGTTGCATACGAGTCAAGGATTTGTACTAACATTAAAATGAAAATCATGTATAAAAAATATTTCCTTGTTCTTTCTGTAGTCTTTTCTTTATTTATTTCAGACATAAAAACACTTTTTAATAATATCCCGAGATAATATTTAAAGAATAATTCATCTTGAAGATATATAAACCTTTAACTTTCCAGCTTATTATCCCCCAATTATAAGAAAAAAGTCAAAAGAATTAGATTATAAATTTGATAATTAAAAAAAGTCCGATAGCTATTAGTGCTATTGCGACACTTATAATAATTGCCATCCCAGTTGGCTTTAGAATATCAATTCCTGCATTCCATTGGATAATTGTGATAAATAAAATAATGATTCCAAATGCTATCATGATCAATCCAGCCCCAATCAAAACAAAACTTGATTTTGTAGAATCTTTCATAATTACTCATATCCTCTATTAGTATTAGAAAAACATAATAATAAAATTAATGTAAAAAATATCTAAAAATTAAAGTGTACTGTAAAATAAATAAAAAATAGTTATAATCCTGTTAACAGGATATCATCAATAGCTTTATGAACTTTCTTTACGTTTTCTTCTCCAAGAGCCTTTTCTACTCCTAATTTCAGGTCTAGAAGGGTGCTAAAAGCTTTAACAATAGTATTTTGAATTACGTTATTAAACCCACTTTTATCACCTTTGATATCTTTAAATTCTTCAACTCTATCAAGCATTACTTTCTCATATTCTTCTGCAGTTGTAGTTCGAAGTTCTACTAGCTTACGTATCTTCATTCCCTCTTCGGAGTCAACAACTTCTTCTGGCATTTAAGTTTCACCCTCCTCCTTTTTAATTCCACCATTACGAGCTACTTCTGGTTCAATTTCTACTACTGCTTGACCGGTTGTAGTATCAAATTCATTTTTTATTTTCGCAGTGATTTCCTTTGCAATTTGTTTTTCAATTTCAGGCCTGTGAATTGTGTTCATCGTACAGAAACTTATCTCTTTAACCGTTTCATCTGGCATCGCAACACCAAAGTGAACAATACATCTTTTCGCTCTTTCAAGATCCATATTATATGCATCTTGGAAGTGCATGCTGGAAAGCAACAATGCGCCGTAACTGAATGAGCTTATACTTTCCCAATCTCCACGCATTAATACTCTACTGAATAATTCCATGAGTTTTCCTGGTTTTTTCATGTATTGTAGTACACCAAGTAAGAATCGCGCTCGAAGTTGAGTTTTATCAAGAAAATTTAGTCCCTTATCAAGAGTTTTACCAAAATCTCCTAATAAATCTTCAAAAATTCTAATCGGTTTCTTTTCTTTGTTTTTGATTTTAGCCCAAAATCGATTTGCGAAATCTATTACTTTTAATGGATCAAAATAGTCCATTATTGGTGCCATCTCTCCTGAATCGGGGTCTACTATCATGTATGAAGCGAAACCGCAGTCAGGATGGCATGTAAACTCAATAGGTTCAACATCCGCTAAATAAGCTATTACTCTCCCAAACTCCACTATAGTTGTAAGTGGATACCATGCGTTCTCCATGCTAACCTTTCCACCAGTTTGTCTCTCAATTGCTTTAAGAACATCTGCATTTGTTATTCTCAATTCCTCACGCTCTTCAAATGCAATTCGACCGCATAAGGAAACTGGTTGAAAGGTAATACCACGTACAGTATCAATATTATCGATTGCATATTGGATGATATTTCCAACTTCGATATCTGTAACTCCCTTGGCTATTGTTGCTACTAATACAATAGAATTAAGTCCCGCTTTTCGACAATTATCAATAACTCTCTGTTTATATGACATTAAGTTTTTAATTCCCCTAGTCTTTTCGTATGTTGAATCATTAATTCCATCAAATTGAAAGTATAATGTGTCTAAGCCCATTTCCTTACATTTCTTGGTAAATTCTAAACCACCATTTTTCTTTTGAAATCCATAACCATTAGTAGCTACTATGACTTCCTTGAATCCATGATCCTTAGCCATTTTACAGATTTCAGGAAAATCTTTCCTCACTGTTGGCTCACCACCGGTAAACATAATAGCAACTGCGGGGATTGGTTTACTTCTAAAGTGTGCCATTACTCTATCGATTTCCTCTAGAGTTGGTTCAACTAAATAACCCGACTGAAGTACGTTCGCATAGCAAAAATTACAGTTAAAATTGCACCTATTTGTGAGATCAATTAAAGCTAATGAACATGTTGATATATGTTGTTCACAGAGTCCACAATTATATGGACAACCTCTTGGGTCATCTCCTATAAAATCTGGAGGATTTGTTTCACCATCCTTATCAAATTGCCAAATAATATTCCCATCTTTATCTCTTATAGCATAATGTGTCCATTTATAATACTTAGCAGAACTACTAATTAAATCCCTAAAATCACCATGATCCTCGCATGTCTTCCTCATCCAAATTTGTTCATTCTCTTCATAAATTTCTGCTGAAATCGGTTGTAGACACTCAGGACATACACTCATCGTTTTACGATAATATGGTTCATTGACATATTCATCATCGTCTAAGTGGTACATTTTCTTTGCTCCAAATCTATTATTTATTAATAATATTTTATTCAAATATGTATTTATACAAAGTTAGAAGTATTACTTTAAAAATCTTTTTCTACTTTTCCAACTTTTGCGAGTATTATTTGTAAATAAACTTAAAAAATGCCTTCTCTTGTTCCCTACCATCATTCTATGGCTATTTATTTTTAAATATAGGTTTTCTTTTTTCGAAAAAAGCTTTTAAACCCTCTTGAAAATCTTGAGTTCCAGCAGCTTTTACAATTTGCTCCGCTTCTCTCTCTAGATGAGTATCTAAATCATTATTATAAGATTCTCTTAAGAGTTTTTTGGTAAAAGCAAACGCCATTGGCGCTCCAAGACTCAATTCGATAGTAAGCTTTTTAACTTTTTCCATAAAAAGTTCTGAACTAATAACTTTATTCACTAAATTATAATTTAAAGCTTCTTTAGCATTGAGTGTTCTGTGAAGAAAAAACATTTCATTTGCTAAGCTTA
>SMTZ1_10000779_pt1 | contig 30949 bp, 25 predicted proteins | sample DeeMarSWOR136_30_FD_25667 | JGI IMG/M metagenome (IMG submission 25667) | reverse complement strand
ATTGTGGCAATGCCGATCCGCTGGCATTCGCGCACAAGCTGGACTGGGGCCGAGAGCCACAGCACGATGCTGACCAGTGGAAGCGCGATATTGATACACTGGCGAGCCAGAAAAACGTGATCTGCAAGATCAGCGGGATCATTGCTCGCGTTCCGAAGGGCAAGGCGAGTGCTGGAGCGCCACTGCACGTATGGACCAATCTACTCCGCGAAATTGTGCGAAAACGATCTTCTGACGAGAGGCGCAGGCTTTTCTGGAGTAACGCACATCGCTTCTACGGCCTTTCGTGATATGTCCCTGCCGATAACTCTGCCCCTGTTTATCTACAGGTCTCATGTACGACCATTGTTCCTCATTGAGGTGATCGTAATCTAAGGAATGTGCGCACCGTACATTGAATACGTGCGCGCAAAATCGGCGTTTTCTGGCCAAAATCAAGGGTGGTCGGAAGAAAAGAAATGTGCGTTTGGAGCCACTTTCTACCCAATGAAAGAAGAGCATTAGGTTGATGGCTTTCCCGGAAGAGATATGATTCCGTAATTGACCAGTGAAAGAGCACGTCCACCACATGGCAGATGGGCTCTTGCTGGCCCCAAGACTCAGTCACCGAATCTCAGACAGTCGCGGCTGCTTCGACAGGCAATCCGTTGGCCACCTTCGGAGATTGTCGTTTCATCAAGTAGACGTTCAAATCGTCAGAGGCCAAGTATTGCTGGGCGCACGGGTCCATGCTATTCTGTTGACCATGATGCTTCAGGAATTCAAAAAGAGGCAATTGGCTTTTACTACTTCCTGTACGAAACATCTAAATCTAGCACTCTCTGTTGCGCTGATTCACGGACTTTGTGCAATCTTTCCCGGCAGAACCGCCCTTGGCAGTTGGGAGGACCGTTTCGCCCAGCCCCCGGCCGATGCTCGCATCTTGAAGATCATCCACAGCTGGCCCGACCGGCCCGACGCCCAGGGCCAATATATCCGCAGGCTCCGCTCGCAAGGCTTCGGAGGCGTGGTCTGCAGCGTCTCCTTCGATCAATACCTCGAAAGCGACACCAAGTGGCTCGCCTTCGTCCGCGCCGTCAAAGAGGCAAAGAAGGCTGCCTTTGCGATGTGGTTATACGATGAGCGAGGTTATCCGTCCGGCAATGCTGGCGGCATCACATTGCGCGATCACCCGGAGTGGGAAGCACGCGGCCTGCTCATCGCCGATGCTGAATCGCAGGGTGGACCCGTGACGCTGGAACTTCCACCAGGCAAACTTGTGCTGGCGGGAGCATTTGCGGTTCGCGATGGCAACATCGACATAATGAGGAAAATGGATCTCGCTGCGCAGATCGGCGACGGCAGACTGACCTGGCAGGCACCGGCGGGCCGTTGGCGTGTGATGGTGATTACAGAGAACCGTCTCTATGAAGGCACGCATGCGGAAGGCAACCTTCATGCTAAGATTCCGTATATCAACCTTCTCATGCCGGAGCCGACGGCCCGCTTTGTCGATGTGACCTACGGTGGTTATGCCAAGCACCTCGGCGACGACCTTGGCAAATATTTCATGGCCACGTTTACCGATGAACCGTCGTTGATGAGTCTTTTCTTGAGGCCGATGCCGTATCGTCCACTGCCTTGGGCGTCGAATCTGCCGACCGAGTTCAGGAAGCGCCGCGGCTATCCTCTGGACGCCGCGATTCTCCCAGCCTTGGTGGTTGATGCGGGTTCTGCCGGTCAGAAGATCCGCTATGATTTCTGGTTGACGATCGGCGAGCTCGTTTCGGAGAACTACTTCGGCCAGATTCAAACTCGCTGCCGCCAATACGGCATCCCTTCAGGCGGGCATTTGCTGGCCGAAGAAGGTATTGTCGGGCATGTCCCACTCTACGGCGATTTTTTCCGTTGCATCCGTCGGCTCGATGCGCCGAGCATTGATTGCTTGACCAGCATTCCGCCGGAGGTGCCGTGGTTTATTGCTCGCCTGCTCAGCAGTGCCGCCGAACTTGAAGGCCGGTCTCTTGTCATGAGCGAGACTTCGGATCACGGCCAGCGCTACCGGCCGGCTGGTGACAGGCGGCCCAGGCGTGTGGTGACGGAGGCCGAGATCCGCGGTACCTGCAATCGCCTGATTGTCGCGGGGGTCAACTGCATCACCAGTTACTACAGCTTCGCAGAATTGTCCGACGAGCAGTTGTGCCGGATCAACGAGTGGGTGGGCCGCTGCTGTACGGCACTGCGTGGTGGGCGCCAGGTTGCGGACATTGCCGTGCTCTATCCCACAGAAAGCCTCTGGACCAAGTTCGTCCCTTCCCGCCACTGGAGCAAAGAGGCAGCCGCTGCAGCGCGGATTGAAAGTCTCTACCGTGCTGCCGCCGAGAGTCTCTTCGCCGCGCAGCGGGACTTTACGTTCATTGACAGCCGCGCGCTCAGAGAAGCGACCGTGGAATCGTCCGCGCTGGTGCACGGCCAGCTCCGTTGGCGAGTGGTAGTCCTGCCGGGCGTGGACACCATGCCGCTCGCGGCCTGGGAGAATCTCGCCGGGTTCGTCCGCCAGGGCGGCGCGGTGATTACGCTCAGCGCTCTGCCGACCAACAGAGAAAGCGAATTCCCATCCGCTCGCGTCCAGTCGCTGGCGAAGGAAATCTTCGGCGAATGCCGGACTGGTTCTTCAGCCGCGCGTGAGCCACAATCCCGCGTGAATGCCGCGGGCGGCACCGGCATCTACCTTCCTCTCGGCCTGGAAAGCCTGCTCCCGCTGGTGCTCGATGGCCTGTTGGAACCAGATGTGGAAGTGTCCGAAGCCAAGTCGCCGCTACGAGTCACGCACCGTCGCTTGGACAACCGCGAAGTCTATTTCGTCATCAATGACAGTGCAAAGCCGTGGACGGGACAGGTGAATTTCGCCGCGACCGGGACCGGTGAACGCTGGAATCCCGCTACCGGCCAGAGAGAGGAGGCCTTGACTACCAGCGCCGCCCAGATGAGTCTGGAACCATATGGCGCTGCCCTTTTCCGCTTCACCTCCGCGAAACCACCCCGGCGAGGCACCATCACCGGCGGGGGATTGCCGAACCTCGTCCTGAGGCCCGTAGCGGGAGCGGAGCCGACCATGGGGCATGGTGAGTTTGTTCGCGCGGAACTTGCGCCGGATGCTGCTCACTCCCGCGCCGGTTTTCCTGCCTGGCAAGCCGCCGCTGTCCTGACCAAGGGCAAAGTGGACACACATCTGTTCCTCCAGTTCCACTACTCCCAGTCGCTGGACCTGAGCGATGCCGACTGTCTCGCCATAGAAACCTGGGTGCCCGACGGCCAATCTACGCCGAGCCAGGTCTTGGTGATACTCCACGAAGAGGGCGGCGGCGACTTCATCGCGGAAACGGGCCGTTCCCTGGCCGCCCCGGGCCGGGAACGCACCTTCGTTACGCTGAGTCGTTTTCAGCTTGCCGGCTGGTCGAAAGATGCTGATGGTGTTCTGGACCCAAAACGCGTGGGCGACATCCGCATCGGCTGGGGCGGCTACTTCGGAGCGGAACACGAAAAAGTACAATTCAGCGTGGCACTGCCGCAGGTTGGCACCGTGATACGCAACAAAAAATGAACGATGTTGCGTTCGTGAAATGCACAGGGTTCACAATCTAATTCTAGCCTGACATGGGTGATGCTGAGACTGGCAAGCGTCCGTCGGACCGCCTCGCAGCCACTGAATACGAGCCAAAACAAGGGCTCCCGAAAAACCTCGTCGATAAACACAAGCCACAGGTCCTCACGGCGAACCTATGAATTGACAAGTCTTTCGCCCTCCGAAACCGCCCCGAGGATCCATATAGGAAAACCCATCCGCGAAAGAAGGTTTCTCTGTCAACCTACCGTGTTGTGTGCATCAAGTGCATGATAACCAAATCCTTGGTGCAACCGAAAATTATAAATAGTAGTACCCCCGAATTTTAACGTGGTCTTCACCGTCACGTACCGTAGCGAAGGCCACATCTTGCACAGAAAGGCCGGGGTGAAAATGAAAAGTGAGAGTACTAACAAAGATTGATTTTCAAAGTCGCAGAATCAGTCAGATATCAGACTTCACAGAACTGGTGGAAATGCTGTTTCCTGGTAATCGCAACCAGCAGCATGCGGCAGCGTGCATATTCTTTGAGTTGAAGTGGGCCAACCGCATAGTGCCCAACTTAGCCTACATTGAATGCAGGTACAATGTGTCAAGACGGATCCTGCAACGAGCGAGAGCCAAACTTGCGAGGCTCGGACTCATTGAGCACGTGGGCTATCTGAACAGCCGCTACGGGGGGCAGCATGGGTGGAGGTTGTCCTCTCACTTTGGTCAAGCCCTGAGCCGTCTGGCGGTGAAGTGTGTGGAGTTCAAAAGAACGGACACCGGCTCAACGGCAAAGGACAGGCTGTTGCTGCAATTCGCCGATGCCCGAAGAACTGCAGGACCTGCGATCAAAGAGAAGAACGGAGGTGAATGAAATTGGCTTCCAGAGAATCACGGTTGCGTACCGTGCTGGTGCTCTGTGCACTCGTGGTCGTCATCGTCAACCTGGTCATGACGATACGCGTCGCTGCTGATATACAGGTATTGGTGGGAGATGAATGGAAACGGTCGCCCTTGTCTTGCCGAGCGATACCGACACGGTTTGTAATGGATGAACCCGAGTGTGCCGACAAGTTGCTCAGGTCGATGAACATCACGAATGTCCGGGTTCTATCTGTTGCGGGAGGCAGCTCAACAGAACTTCCTCACCTCAACTCATCAAGGCCAATAAGTCCTCATACACCGAGTGATTTGCCTTCGCGATAATGTCCAAGTACTCTCGCCGGGCGCGTTGATCCTCGGTTTGTCTTAGGACCGACGCTAAGGGCTCCTTTTGCAGCTGGCGACACAGGTCTTCTGCGAATCCGGGGACGGCAGAGTAGATCTCTTCAACGCAAGTACGAGCTTCGTCAATATGCTCGGTCGTGCTCAGTTCGTAGGCCAAGTGATCCTCGTTTAGATGCCCTAGGAGTTCTTCTCCCTTTGGCCCGTTCGCACGAAGCAGCGTAGAGATCCATTCGCCGATCTTGCCGAGAAACGAATCTCCCGACCGATTGAGCCTACCTGCCAAGATTTCCATATCGAGATGACTACATAGCTTCTTTGAGCTTTCTGGATCAATGGTGTGAATTTCCCTAAGGTCAAAGATCGCCATCCAGATGTCACCGAACATCCGACCTAGCACTCTCTCCCTTTCTAAGTCAAGGTGCGTCAAGAGTTCTCGACCGGCTGCCGGACTGGCACGAAAAAAGGTGGCAAGACATTCACCGATCACCGACCAGAATATTAGTTCTTCGTTCAAGTTGTGCGCCAGCTTCTCTTTGTCCATCAATCGGCAGAGCTCCTCTGCCAAATCAGCTCTGGCAAAGTAGACGTGCCGAACGCATGCGTCCACAAGCAATGCTTTCTTAGTCTCACTCAACCGCGCGGCGAGATCGTCCTTACAGAGTTCCCACAAGCCGATCCCAATATCCGGGTCTCCGATAAGGATCATGCAGAGGAGTTTGCCAACTGCTGGCAGATCCTCGGCTTGACTGAGGCTCGCGGCCAGTTCGGGAACATCAAGAATGCCGTACAACTCCTCGGGAAAGTCTTCATCGACGTTACGGATTATGTCAACACACTCGATGACCTCCTGAATATCCTTTGTACGACTCAGCTTTGCTGCTAGACTCTGCTTACCGAGCTGCCAAAGCTTTCGGCCGACCCTCCTGTTTTCCTGCGCCACCTCAAGGATTTCTTGGGCAATACCTCGAACGTCTGCCATTTCATTGAGTGTCTCTGCTCGCTCAGCCGTATGCCAAGCCTTCGGCCCTTCCTCCCACCTTGTCCACAAGTCCGAACTGAGCAACAGACGCAACAAATCATCGGTCACCTCTGGTTCAACGCGGATTCTGAGACTGTCGCAATTCGGCCCATGAAGTTCCGTAGTTGACTGCTGCATATGCGTGGCCAGGAGATGCTCTTGGAACTTCCAAAAATGGATATGTTCTGAGGCGACTTGTTCACCGAGCTTGATCCAAGCGTTCTTCCCACCGCCCGTTGACTTTGGCACAAAGATGGTCCGCACGCCGTTTCTGAGCTTCAGAGGTATAGCCTTGTACTTGTCAGCATGGCGCTTTCGCCTTTTTTCTTTGTCTTTCAAGTGGTAGTAGTATGCGACTATCCTTCCGTAGGTTGGATCACTGGCGTATAGAGGAAAGGAGGCATCTGTGAGTCCAGTCCTATGGCCATCGCCCGCACTGCTGCAGCCCAGCTGGTGGTGTGCCAAAACACTTAGTGCAAAGAGATAGCAATAGTACCTAAAGGAATGTCTACGCGGGTCCACTCTGTAGACTTCCCATTCATCGTCATCATCTGCAAAACGGATCAGCACAAACCGAATGGCTTCTTCAATCTCACCGCCCGGGTCGACTATCCAAGCGATCTGCCTAGCGGGATGCGTAGGCGACCTTCTTTTCGTGTTACGTGTCATCTCCGTGTCTACAAGCACAAATGAAAAAATTTCTGTCTTTTTTTTGCGGACCTGAAAAGGTCCCGTGCAAGGATAGACTATACCATATAAACCTATACACCTCAATTAGCAACGAGTACTGCAGATGCACCCCATAGGTTCGGAAGTTTGTTCGGAAGTGCTTGTTAAATAAGGACTTATGGAAATTTTTCCATCGAACAACCGCTTGTTATTGCGGTATTATGCATCGTAGATGAAGGGCGTTTTCTCCTAATAGGGGACCTGACATGTCGGATTCGTGGAAAGACGTTTGGCCCAGACATTTGGCTGTGATGAATTCAGTCGTTTCACCGTACGCAGCTGCCGAACGCAGACAAAGGAGATGGAAGTGAAAACACGTGTCCCCTGTGTTGAGCAGATCAACTTAGAACTGAAGGAACACCAAAAACGGGCCCACGACTGGGAGCAAAAGGGGCTAGTGGAGAATCTCCACTTATGGGCAGAAAGGTTTATTTCCGAGTTTAAACTGAAAGCTACCGTTCCCGCTTTGATGCTAGGCCAACTCAGGCGGTCTACCCTAGGCCATTTCCGACCGGGTCGGAATGGCTTTGGCCTTGTCAACGAGATTGCGGTCAACCTGAGGCACATCTCCGAAGAAAGGTATTGGAGAGCGCTGGCGACACTCTTGCACGAGCTCCTGCATGCGGAGCAGGAAGTGTCCGGCACGCCGGGAAAGGGCAACTATCACAACAAGGAATTCAGGAATAGGGCAAATTCCCTCGGCCTGCTCGTCGATTCGCGGGGACGCACAGCCATCCTGCCGGCCCCTTCGTTGTTCACGGATATCCTTGAGAAATACGGCGTCGACGTGCCTGAATTGCCGAAGCCGGTGTCTGTCTTTGCTGGTACAGCTGGTACTTCCAAGCTGAAGTTGTGGGTTTGCTCATGCCAGCCGAAGCCAGTTCGGGTAAGAGTTGCGATCAAGGACTTCAGGGCTCGATGCCTCAAGTGCAATCAGATGTTTGTGAGAAGAACACAAGTTGAAGATGGATATTGGGGGATTGAGGGAGCCAATGGGGGCAAGTCAAGACGGGGAGGCAGAACCGAGATGCATATAGACACTCTTATTGACAGCCTTGTGTTGTGAAAGAACGAAAATTGAAAAGGTGAAAACATCATGAGAAACAAACGCAATAAAGAACAGGTTGTTGCCACCCCTCCAATCAGCGAGGAGGAAGGCCTACAGAACATTATGAAGGCACCACCAAGTACTGAAAAACCCAATCGTAAGCATAAGTTCATCTGGGATCCGAAAAAGCGGCGACTGCCACTTGACATAGAGGATAAGCCCGTGCTTGCCATTCGGAGTGAAGATATACAACACAGCTAACTGGCTTTTAATACTGTAACTTCAAAAGCGAATGAAAATGACGAACAGGAAAAAGAGAAGACCAAAAGCCCGTGGTCGGAAACGGTTCGCCTTGTCGCGGAGACCACAAAGAATGCGTTCTGTGAACCTATATTCAACGTGGTCCGCTTTCAAAGCTTTTCTCTTCACAGACTGGAGAAAACTATTGCAGATAGGAATGAAGAAAATGGCGAAAGGGTACGCAGCACAATCCCACAGATTTGTTGCGGGAACGATGAGAAGGTTGTCATGCAGCGCTAATATATTCACTCCGGATGACCATTGTTACGCTCGCACCAAGCACAGGCCTGACGATCTTGCTTCCTACGACTCATTTATGGAATATGATAACGACAGACATCAATATTTGACTATTTATGCATCGGAATTCCGCGCCATTGCGGGTCTTTCTGCTATTTGGGCAGAATATGGACTTGAAACGGGTGGAGATATCTATGCTCTGGTGACGGACGGCGGGCGAATAGTCATCCTGCTTGTAACCGGGCCGGGCCCGAAAGCCACTCATGAATCCGCTTTCTTCAAGCAGGACATAGTCTTTTTCCGCCGGACCAATGGGCTAATAGCGACAAGGCTCGGTATCCAATGGAAAGGGACACATCATTGCCATCATTTCCTCGGGATCTCCGGACCGAGTGGTACGGACGTAGTCCAGGTTCAAGGAGTTACTAGGCGCAACAACTTCAAGCGTTGGTGTGAGATCATCACAACCTGCGAAAATAGCCATTATAGCTCCCAGCTCTTCGGCAGGTCCCACCGAGATATGCCGAGACCGAGAAGCTCCTTGCTGATCAGGGTAAGGGCCTTTTTGTACACCGATCCGCAGCGAGGCGAAAAGGTCGAGGTTCCGCTGCGCGTCCTGCCGGGTATTAGCCCTTACCGAATGCGGATACTGGCGGATGGAGCGCTGGACCCAGTCGACGTTGGTGAATACGCCTGTGATTTTCCGATGGACCAGATAATCTATGAATCGTTTGATTTCGAGAGGCAATACTCCAATCCGGCAGAGAAGATCCCTCAGAAGTTGGTTCAGGAATGCGCCGAACTTCCGGAATCGATCCAGAATAGCATTGACTTCTACGTTAAGCCTGGCGGCGTGACTGTAACCTTCCTGCTTCCAGACGACAGCTTCGCTCTCATTACCTATGATGACCAGCCCCCGTATTCGATTCAAACGGTCCGTCGGAAAAGGGCTCATGCTGGAGATGCCGAAGATCTCACCGAGGCACTTATTAGTGGCAAGATGGATGTCACACTAAATCAGATCTGTGAAATGTTGATGTTGAACAACCGGATGAATGCTACAGCCAACACTTGTCTCGTTAGGCGGGAGCAGATTCCTGAAAGTATAGCAGAGCAAATCCACGGGCTGCCTGAACATATCCAAAGTAAAGTCAGTTTTTCCATTAATCAAGGTCTCATGACTGTCACATTACCGCTGCCGGATAGTCTGACCGCAAGCGTAGGCTACATTAACAAGCCGCCACATATGATTCAGTCGGTCGACATAAAGAGCAACGATAGTGAGGATACTGAGAATGTTGTGATGTCACTTACTGTCCACAACGGCAGTGTTACGTTGAGGAAGGTGTACGAGATGTTGGCAATTCAAATTAGCAAAGGGAAGAACGATAATGCAGATTGATGGAGAATGTCGACGGCTCGCCTTCGAGGAGAATCTGGCCAGATTGCACTACGGCGATTTGGAGGTCCATAATCGAAGCGGAAATCCTTATTACACGATCTGGATAAGGGAAAAGGAGTATAAGAACAGCTACAAGCTCAGGCTTCAGCTGCTGGACCGACTTCTGCATAGGGAGCCTTCTCTCTTCGTGGAGTCGCCGAAGACGCTTTGGTTGCATAATTATAAGGGAACGATCAATGCGCTGGGTACATCTTATCATTACCATGTACACAGAAATGCAGAACCTAATGGCTACGTGAAGATATGTTACACGGACGACTGGAACGCCTCCTGCACGTGCGTACTTGCACTTCATCGCGCAAAGATCTGGATAGCTGCGTATGAGGTACACTTGCTGGTTGGCAAGACGATTGCGGAGATCATAAACGAATGGAAGGAGATGCTCAGAAAAAAAAAGGAATCCGATAGGGCGCCCTTAGGAAAGAGTCTGAGCATGCGAGGAATGCCGACATTTGACTTCCTGCCAAAGATAATAACAACCTGTGATTGGTGAGGACATTTGATTAATAGCGAGGCAAGTAGAGTTAGGCAATTGCATTTACCAGGTAGAACCACTCGGTATTTTTCAAGAGTTTAGGACAAATATGAAATGAAAGGAGCGTATCATGTCTGGTACAGAGCAGGAACGAGTCAGACGAATCAGAGAAAATGTGTTGGGTCTTATTGGAGGGGAACGGTATGGCTGGGACCCTGTGAGGAAAATGGTTGATGCGGGAGACTACAAGGATCCTGACCAGCCGTTTCTACCGGTGGTAGACAAGGACATGGGCCATGCTGCCGGTGAGGAAAGGATATCGCGATGATCACTATTTGGGCCGACACTTTGTCACGGTACCGAAACAAAAGCGTCTGTCTTGGTCTGCGGTTTTACCGCTGGGATAACGGCGATGCCTACACGCAGGTAAGCGGCCAGGAGGATGCCAGGAATACTGTTCCTGGCATCCTCTATACCAATCATGACGAGATTACTGAAGATATCTCAAAGATAGCTGCAGAGAGAGCGCAGGTAGTCGTTATTTCGTACTTCAATCATAGCCCTTCAGGTATCAAAAAGGAGAAATCGGACGCCGAAGTCGAATGGAAGGTCAAGGGCTTCGTTTTGGAGGATGGCCTATGGCAAGAGGTGCCGGTGCAGGTCATACCTTTGAGGGAAGATTTGTTCAGCAGGGCAAAGGGCATTCTGGAGGCGCAATCGGTGTCCGACAAATGTGTGTTTGATGCTGGCCTGGGCTCTGTAGGTTCTTTTGTGGTAGAGCTGCTGGCAATGTCGGGAATTATGAAGTTCATTCTTTGTGACTTTGAGCGCGTCGACACTGCGAACGTCTGTCGCCAGAATGCCGGCATCTCAGATATTGGACGTCGCAAGACGGCGGTCTCCGCCCAAAAGATTCTCAATAAAAATCCTTACGCGAAAGTGGAAACACATGATCTGAAGATCACCTGGGAAAGTGAGGACTTTATACGGGAGCTTGTCCACAGAAGCGACGTTGTGATCGGTCCAGTGGACAACCGTGATGCAAGGGTAATTCTCAATGAGCTTTGTGTAGAGGAGAACAAGCCGCTTTTGCTTATGGGCGCATTCCATAGAGCTTATGGTGTTCAAATTCTGTTCACCAGAAGACCTCGAATTGATCCATGTTATATATGCTTCCTGATGTCGCTTCCACCTGATACAAAAAAATATGGATTCTTAAGCCTTGAACAGGGCCCGCTGCGAGCCTACGCCGATTATCCAGTAGATACTGTCGCGCCGGGTCTGGCCGTTGATATTGCCGCCATGAACATTATGACGGCGAGACTGTGCATAAACCATCTGCTTAAGGGCAAGCCTACAGGCCTGCGGTCACTGGATGAGGACCTGACAGCGCCGTTATATGTGTATATCAATAGGCGAGAACCCGGAACGAGATATGAAAAGCTCGAGCCGCTTGGTTTTAACGCTGGCAACGGAAATATGCATATCCTTTCATGGCAAGGACGCCCCCTAAAGAGAAACATAGCCTGCCCTGTTTGTGGGAACTACGTGGATGAAAGGTCGAAGGCTTACGGGGTATCAGTATCACGGGAAGATGCGGCACAGTACGAGTGTAAGACCGGGAAATAGCCAAGTGAATAAAGAAGGTCACATATTGCTATATGAGATACAAGAGGTGCCGGATCCGACCTGCTTGGAATATCAGGCTGTGGCGGGCGGCAGTGTTGTAGGAGCGATTGGGAGGTGTTTCGAGTATCTTTTAAGGGCATTGGCCTGTATGTCGGCCGGCAGCTGCTCAGCGGAAATCATCTACCTATTCAATCCCAAAGGAAACGGCCGGGGCAGACAGACAAGGTTGAAGTTGTATCTGCGGTCATGGGCATCTGACAGGCCAGGGGCCCACAATCTTGATAGACTTGTCAGGGCAGGACCGATCAGTCTTTACTACAAGTTCCTGCCCATCGAGAGAATACCTCAGGCAAACGATTTGCGAGCGAGCTGCGAGATAGTCAGGCGAGAGGATCTGGTAAAGCCGCTGCATTCCGCCGACAAGAACTACAAAATCCTTGCTTACTACTACACCCTCACTCTATTTACGCCAAACAGGGAAAATGACTATTTGATGTTAGATCGCGTTTTGGATTGCATCGATGAACCAGTGGCGATCACCATTCGAGTTCAACCGGTGGATATATCACCGCAAATACATGCCCATACCGCTTACATGGCACGTCTGGGAGCAATTAATAATAGGTGGGATATCGACGATGAAGCTTTTAGTAATACGGACTATACAGGTTATGATGGCCGCCAATACCCGGGCTTACGCAACCACTGGAAACCACTAAGTTATAAAGATCCTCTGGCCAATGACATCCTGCAGACCGAGCGCCAAAACCACAAGACATTCCGCAATCTGCATTTGTCTTTCAAGATCAAGGCAGATGCCGAGACTATACCGATAGTGCGGCTTGTCGCTTCGGTTCTGGGTGACAGTGCTTTTGAGGACGGCAGTTTCCGCATCCTGGTCAAAGAAAACGGTAAGACTCCATCTGGTAACCTTACTGAAACTCGCCAGCCAACCGACACCCTCGCCTTGCCTTCGACGCAGGATGCCAATAGCGATTTCGACCTCAAAGAATATGAGCAGTTAAGGCCGCTTAGTCGATGTGCTACCGTCGATGAGTTGCTCGGAGTTTTCAGGCTTCCGATCGGTGGCTACTTTAGTCCGTGCTGTATCCGGAAAGATACAGATCCCCCACAGAAGAAACGGGAAGATCAGATTTTGCTGGGCTACGACATGGAAATCGGCAGCAATTCAACAGCAGACTTTGGTCAGCCCCTATGCATAGGATATGACCAGATGAGAAAGCATCTATTCATATCTTCAGTACCCGGAGGCGGTAAATCAACGGTGGGCATGAATATTCTTATCCAGCTTTACAGTGGCAGCTGGTGCTGCCGTGATGGGGATTAATTATGGAAAGAATGGCGGACATTCAGACAACGCCTAAAACAAGTTCATGAGGTGAGGCCCTTGTATCTGAGACAAACATAATGATTAAGGCAGAACTATATGAAGAACAAAGCACAGAGTATTCCATTCATGCTCATTGAGCCGGTGAAAACCGAGTACCGCAGGTTAAAAGCCTTCAAGGATCACTCCGACCCTCGTATCAGCAGACCGGCCAAGGCCCTTGAAATATATACACCTGGTAATGAAAATGTCTCGCCTATCAGGTTTAATCCGTTGCAGATCCCACCAGGCATTGGCATAGGACGTGATGAGCACATTGCAAACCTCTTGGGCTGTTTTATGGCAGCCATGCCCGTTTCCGGGCCGCTGCCGGCGTTACTGTTGGAGGCGCTTGAAAAGGCCTATGAGGACTATCCGGATCCTGATTGGCCGCCGATGATGGTGGACTTAGCAGAGGCAGCCAATGCAGTACTTGCCTGTAAAGGTTACTCACCCGAAACCAATTCGGATATACGTTCGGCATTGGAGGTTCGGTTAGGGTCTTTGACACACGGCAATATCGGCAAAGTCTTCCAGTGCCGCCACAGCGTACCCAGTATCGAGCATTTGATGACCGTGCCATCGATTATTGAATTGAACAGGCTATCTGCAGAACAAGGCTGTCTATTGACGCTATTCGAGCTCAACGCCGTTAGGGAGATAGTCAGGGTTTCACCGGTACGAAACGACAGGCCGCTTTTCTACGCGATTGGTATCGAGGAGGCGCATGTCATCATAGGGCGGGTTGGCGATGCAAAACCTTCAGAAGAAAACCCTGACACCAAGGCCTATGCAACCGAGTTTATATGTAGAATGTTGGCGGAACTCAGAGGCTATAACACAAGCGTCATTATCATAGATCAATTGCCCTCTGCCATTGCCCCTGAAGTGAGGAAGATTACAGGCAGCAAGTTGACCCTACTTCACGTAGACGATGAAGAGAGACAAGCGATTGGCGGCGCCATGTTATTGCGGAAAGGTGAATTGGAGGATATGGGCCGTTTGCCGCCGGGGCACGGGTTTCTTTTCACACAGGGATACTATAGGGCACGCAAAATAAAGACGGTCAACCTTCATGAGAAGCTCGATCTGAACAGTGAACTCAGTGACGATAGACTGCTGGCGATTATCCGGCAAGAGGAATGGTTCAAACAGGCTGCAACAGAACGAATCAGTACGGAACTGGACCAGTTCAAAGAGTACATGGACCAATATGACACTCGTAAATCAAATGTTGCAAACAAAGTAATGAGAATACTAAGGGCATATGAGTTCTTGCTTACCCACGAAGATAACCCACTCAAAAAAAGGCGTTTGACGGCGATAGCAGGCAACCTTCGGGGGCTCAGAAAAGGACTTGTTTCGTCTTACAGTCAGTTCAAAAGAGGCCCGTATCGGATGTTTTCGTATCTGCTAACAGGCGAGGTTGACTGTCGGGAAAGCGAGTTAAAAGCCCTGGCTGAGAGTTTGAATAGACGATTCGAATCTGTGATTAAATCAGGAACGCAAGGCCTATTGGAAGTAATCGGCAAAACAATCAGAAATTGTATGCGACTCAAGTTTAAGGAGACCGATCATGTCGAGAAGAAGAAAAACTGATGCGCCGACGCGCGGCGAAGTCACCGAAAAGGTCGAAAAGAACAAAGGAGAAATGGAAGAAGGCGTGGAAAAGCTGGATATTACCGCGACGGACACCGAGACGGTGAGGGAAACATTAGAGAACTTGGACTTTGAAGGAACTGCTGAGGGCAGCGATGCAATCGAGCAAGCGATTGAGGAGGCTGAGGACGTGACTGTCGAAATATTCGATGGGCAGGATGAGGAGCTCGATGAATTCATCGACAGTGAAGTGAAGGAACATGAACAGGAATTACAGGAAAGAACCGATGCCTCAGAAACCGATTTTACGAAGGTCTCTGACGCAGCCGACCAAATCGCTACGGACCAGACGAAGGATGAGCTCGAACGCGCCAAGACGGAAATCCGTGACGACGTAGAATTTATCGATGAACAACAACAGGCATCTCGGGAGTCTCGTGAGGAAAACGAGCAGCTCCAAGCACAGCACCGTAACCGTGTACACGGCGGAGGGAGGTAAGAGACTATGGCCATTGAGATGAATCCGGAAGATAGTCAAGTTGTAGATAATAGTGCTGACATTCATGAGGGCGTTGAGCCTGATTGCGAGCCTGATAAGGACCCGAGCCGCGAGCACAATACCGAACCTGGTATGGAGAGAGACCCTGAGCCTGGCCTTGCAGCCGATTTTGAGCGCGTACCACGAGGAGATCAGCTCAGGGCAGAGCTGTGCCGCATCGTATCGATGGCAGCTGAACTGGAGAGCTTAAGTCGCTGCAGGCAAGATCCTAAAAATGACTATGCAAGGTATAGAAGGATCCAGTTGCAGTCGAGACTTATGCCTGAGCGGGAGAAACTGCAGCGATACAAGCCGTGCCTTGATAAGGAGGTAAAGCGCTGCGCTGGGAATCTCGACCGGATCCGTTCAGATTCGCAGATGCTGAACCTCACAGAGCCTATAGAATACTACTTAGAGGCAGAGCGCCTGCAGCAGATACAGTACTATGAGGCTGTTTGTGACCGCGAAGCGGTCTATTGGACGTTAAAGAGGGTACAGGCGGCCTTGGCGTCATCGAGTATTAGTGGCTTTGCGGGGGGAGACCCGTTTATTCCCAATGTATCTGTCTATCCACCGTCAGTTGGACCTGGGATTCACGCAGGTGGTTTAGGCCAGGAAATCGACGGTCTGTTGTCACTGGGCCCCTTAGAAAAGAATCCAGGGCAAAGATGATTTCAAAGGTGTACGAATGGATATGACCTGTCACTTGCAACAAAACCTCTTCTTGGGTCTGGGCGGTGAGAAACCCGGTGTAGCTATCTACGATCCGAATTTGCACTTGCTTAGAAGGGTCCTGTCGTTGCCGGCCGGCCGGAGTGTTTATGCAATCGGTATATCTGATGATGGCAGGCTTTTGGCTGCTGGCACTAGCTCCGGTGAGATGTACAGGTTGGTGCTGGAACCTGCGGCAGGAGAATATCGATACAAGACGGAGCTGCTTACCAGTTCCGTATCGGCTCCGGTGTTATCCGTGTGCTTTCCGGATGAAGGGACCTTTGCTGTCAGTGATATTGCTGCCAGATGCCTTCTATTGGGGGCGGGCCAAACTGAGCCAGACAGGTTACCTACCGGCAACAGAATAATTTGTGCATTGTTTCGCTTGGACGACGGTCACCTCGCAGGTCTATCTACCTCCGGCGACCTACTAATATGGAACCGGATGGAATCCGAGATCATCCAGATAGTGGAAGCGCCAAGCCCTCCGGTGAGACTGACCGCCCTGGTCAAGCCCGTCTATTGGTCGGAGGCAGATCGATGGGTATGGCCCAGTCGCAGCGGCGTCATAGTCTTTTACAGCTGGTCACGGAACGAGGTACGCGCCATCTCTGCACATGCCGGGGATGTATACGCAATTCTCGCTTACAAAAACGAGCTGTTGACTATGGGAATAGATGGATCTGTCAAGTTTTGGCACGCCGGCGCCGACGAGCCCGTGGGCGGTTGCAGGGGCCCTGGGCAGGTCATCTCAGCAGCTCTGTGGGCTGACCGGCAATCCAGGAATCTGGTGCTGATAAATCGAGAAGGCAAGGCGGGCATATATTCGTGGGCTGACGACGAGATAGAGTTCACTGAATGGCTCAACGGAGACAATTTTCGTTGTGCGGTCGGTCCGGATATGCAGAAGGTCGAATCCGGTTTACGTCGTCAGAAGGCCATGCGCGCCAGGGAGCTATCGGTTCAGATAAAAGACAGAATAGCGCGGCGACAAATGGGCAGCGAGCTTGATAGTCGCCATCAGCAGTTGGTCCAATTGGGCTATGAACATGTCTCTTGGGCGCTGCGTGCGGAAGAATCCAAGTTCAATAATGACATTGTCTCGGAACTGCAATGTTACGGCAAGCTGTTTGAACTGCTTTCGGAAACGGATGAAAGGATAGAGGGTTCGCTCCTGCGATTTGCGGATCTGTTAGAGACCCTCTGGCAGCCGGAAAAAGCACATGCGATATTTAGGCATCTCGCCCAGCGCCATGCAGATAACAACGATTATGTGGAGAGCATGGCCAGAGTCTCCAGGTATATGAGGATTCTCGAGGGCAGCAAATACATCATAGAGACAGATATCCCCCTGCCATCGCTTGTCGGGGCTGCCACGGTGTTGAAAAAGGCGTTTACCGGCAGGTTTGTGGTCAAGAATGTAGAGGCGCCGATTCACTGTGGCGTGATTATCTCTGCCGATGAGCTTGTCAAAAAGTATGTGGAGATCAGCGGAACAAAACCTCAACAACAATTGCCAAAAGCCGAGCAGGTAGAGCTCTGGTGGCTGTCGAATAGAACGATAGAACAGGTAACGACAGTCATCTTCGCTGCCGATGAGTCGGGGTATTTCAGCTTCCTTGAAGTCGGCGTTAAGTTCCTTAATGCTGCCAACCTGCAGACGGTATTGGTACCCGTGGTGATATTCAAGGCAGATAAGAAGGCGAACAACGAAGTCTCTATAGAACAACACAACCGGGCAATCCTGCGACAATTACAGCCTATTGACAATGGAGACGCATCATTCAATGGATGGCTGAGGATGGTCTATGCTAATGTCAGGGATTCTGTTCGCCAACTTATTACCAGAAAAGTGGCCCAGAGAGATCGATAGTTGGGAGGAAATACAGATGTCAAGATACTGTATGCACTGTGAAGATGTCGTCGAGCCGATCGAAGTCAATGGCCAGGATTATGGAACACAGTTGAATGATTCGATTCATGCAGACAGGTACTATATTTCCGAGCGGCATCAAGGACCGGGATTAACCGTAAATCTGCAAACGGGACAGCAGATCTTCAACAGCAGATATACCATAAAGTCGTTTCTCGGCAGAGGCAGCACCAGCACTGTTTACCTGGCCGACGATAACCATAGGTCTGAAGCGGTGGCCCTGAAAGCGGTGCCGTTCGTTTCCTACGATATGGCAAACCAGCTGAAAGGAGGACTTGAGGAGTACCATAAGGTTGCCGATTACAGCCACCTGATCCGACTGTATGACGTTTATATCATCCCTTACGACGGTGTAGTCTTGCTGCTGGTTTCCGCGGAATACGCTGAGGGCGGCACATTCGCCCAATGGCTGTCCAAATACAAAGACAACGTCTGTAAGCGTCAGACAGACGGCTTGTATTATCTTAAACTGGCCTGCCGGGCGGTAGCAGCCTTGCACGATGCGGGAATCGTTCATGGGGACCTAAGGCCTCCGAATTTGTTATTTGCCGGTGGGACTCTGAAGGTTTCAGCTTTGGGACTCTCCAGGTACATGCGCAATATCAGAGGAAACGGCGATGCCGATGAGCAGGTTGAGTTGCCCTCTTTAATCAGCCGGCCTGAGTGCAAAGCCCCCGAGCAGTTTATGGCCGCCCGGTCAGGCAATATTGACGTAAAAACGGACATCTACGCACTGGGTGTCATTCTTTTTCAGATATATGATCTGTCTGCCCGACTTCCATTCGAAGGCACGCATCAACAGCTTCGTCAGCGTCATCTTCATGTGGCTGCTCCCGTGTTGAAGAATGTCACAGCCCCAATAGCCCGTGTTGTCGCCAAATGCCTGCGAAAGGATCCAGCCGATAGATACGGGACAGTTACACAGCTTATCGATGATCTGGAGGCGGGCGGTTGTACAGAAGCCTCTCAGCCCTCCGACCTTGACACGCCGCAGGCGACCGAAGCCATCGAGCAAGTTCTGGAGAAGGCTCGCCAATCAATGGAGCAAGCTAGTCTGAATGAGGCACATAGTTTATGTGATCAACTTCTGAATATGTCCCCCGATCTTATTGAGGCAAGGAGCATGCGGGATGAAATAGATAACAGGTTTGCCCAGGCAAAGCAGTTCTACGAGACTATCAAGAGAGGCTATGAGGCTATTGCAAACGGAACTGGCAATCAATCCTTGGGCCAATTGGCGATGCTGCTTGTGGAGGCCGTCAGGATATATCCGGATCATCCGGATGGTCGCTTGATACAGAGTCAACTCGAGTCTCTAACCGACGAATATATAGCCGCCCGGCATGAAGGTATTGTGGCCACCAAGGAAGGCAAATGGGAGCTGGCGGAGACAAATTTCAAGAGGGCAGGCCAGCTGAACCCTGGCTCATCGCACATCGCAGAGCTTATATCTCTTGCACAAAAGATCCAGCGTAGGATTCAGTCGGCCAGGGCAGAAATCGATGCTGCGATACAAAGCCAAAACTGGAATAGGGCAATGTCTTTGGCGCGTGCCTTGGATACATATATTGATGGTATTAAAGAGAAGGCAGCGGATTGTATAGAGCGGGAGCAGGAACTATGAGAACAGAAATACGACCAGGGGCCTCAGTCGGTTTGCAGGGCCAAATCGATTATGGAAGACTGACTTTACTGCAACTGGCTGAGCTTATCGCAAATAGTAACGATGTAGAGGCCTTGAAGGAACTCCATGATGAACGCGTCATATTCCTCGACCAACAGAAAAACACGACCCGTTTGGCTGAATATATTGCGGGACTTATGGATACAAGAACAGCTCGGTTCTGGTCCGGCGGTGATAGACAGGTCCTGGAAGATGCGTACAACCTGACCTTGGATAAATTCTTTAATATCCCTACAGGAGTGGCGAATAGGCGGCTACGCGAGCCGCAGGGGCCCGATTGTCGTTACACCTTCAGGGCCTTTATCATATGCACGAAACGCAAGCTGCAAGAGCAACCGCCTGCCAACATCACCGAGGCTGAGATCATCTCGGCTGAGCTGCTGCGGAAACTGATAACGTGGCACTTCTGCCTTTCCTGCCTGGAGGCCAAGAGACGGGCCCAGAAGCTAAGAAGACGATACATGTGGGTGGTGGATGGAGGGGTAATAAATCTATGGCTGCCGTTGGAACTGTCAGGTCAACGATGCAGAGAATGGCTAGAGGCCAACATTCCTGACGTCGATCCACGTCGACCCGGCGAGAAGTACCGGGTGCAGGCGATAGTAGATGGGCTACTGACGAAGAGAGAAGTATTTTACTTGAGCGAACTGGACGAAATGGGGCAGATGCTACCGCCAAGTCCGCGCACGCTGCCGCCAATTGCACAAGATGAGATATCAGTGAAAGGAATCGCTGAGGCCGTTGCCGGCGAAAAGGCCGAGAACATCAGACAGCAGAGGCCGGCAATCCGGCTGTTAGGCAGAGATAAACTCAGGCAGCTAATTCGCACAATCTTCACCGGGTTGGCCAACGGCGACTATGTGGAAAAAGACATAGCTCGGTCCTTCGGATTGAGTGCTGCAACGTTCAGCCGGTTTGCCGGCGCCCATTGGAAGGAGTATCGTGACGATGTTGCCATCTCGGCCCCACCTGATCTCTGGAAGAATACAGCTGAGGTGCTCAGCTGCCATCCCGATTTTGTTATAGCGGCCCAAAAGGCAGGCGTATGGAAACAGGTATCCTGCATGTCACAACTCAAGAACAGAGCCAGGAGGATTTGAGATGAGTGAGAACCTATTCTTTATCCCGATTCTGGCGAAGGCCTTACGAGATCCAGATATCGAAAGAAGTCTGAGAAATGCTTTCTTTGAAATCAAGAAGATGGGTACTCAGAGAAGGTACGCCGAAGGCTTTGAGAACTTCGAGCTTTTTATAGATGCAGCGTACAGCCAGCATGAGATTACGACAAGCTACCGTATCCGTGAGCTGACAGCTCAGCTTGCTACGGGAATATTTGAGGGCACTGCACGGGAAATAGAGTCGCTTTTGGACATTATCAGATCGCATCCGCAGTGGCAGGCTGAATATGAGGCAATCCTACGTATGGAAGCTGATGAGCATTCTGCGAACAGAGTTCCGGTGATCGAAGTTGCCAGCGACAAAGGATTGGCTATCGGAAAGGTATTTAGGAAAGTGCCGGGCTGCGAATCTTTCGAGGGAATCTTGCCGGGCGGCTATAAGATAAAGCTTGTCAATACCGGCTGGATCATCTGGGAAGGAGAGCTCACCGCCAAAGAGCTTATATTGACGGCCCTACCCATGGCAGCTGAAACCGAACGTATTCGAAACCGACCTACAAAGAGGTTAGATCTGTTGAATAATGGAGAATTGATACTCCGCACATACCCCGGAAGGAAAGAGGGCCGTATTGAGATTGAATTAACGAAATGAGAAGCGTTCAAGATGGCTGGCGACACACAGGTGATTGGAAGAGCCAAGACGGCACTTGTATTTAGAGATGACAACCGAAGAGCCGTTGTTTCTGTTATCATTGTGCGCAGCAGAAGACCGGGCAGGAGGCGCTTGAGGTTTGTAGGTACGGTAGAATTCTCAAAATCCGTTCAGAACCACATCAAGAAGGTCATACTGCCGATTATAGACCGTATCTTGCGACATCTAAGACTGCCAGAGAAGAATTTTGAGGTATCAGCTGTCAATTTGGGAGCAGCCTCAGTCCTGGATATTGGTGTCGGCCTATCAGGTTTTTCTGCGGATGTGGCCGTCTTTGTAGCCGCGCTATCGGAAGCCCTACAGATACCTGCCAGCGAAGACTTTGTTGCCACCGGCCATATCGCCTCCATCGAGGGTGATATACGTGCAGTGAAAGGTATACCGGCGAAGGTGGAGGCCGCTAAGAATGATAGTTCTGTTAAGCGTTTTATGTGCCCGGATTTGGAAAAAGATGAATCACTGAAGGTGCTTTCCCCAAACGAAAGGGATCGCAGCATTGATGCGATTATGGCGGCACGAGAGTTTATCCGCACCAGCGTGGTCAACGATATAGGACAACTTGCCAGGCAGGTCTTTACTGAAGAAAACATCGTGTTGGCGGGCTTGAGAGAGGGGTACTTTCATGCCGAGAAAAAGCCCAACGGACGTGGCGGGCCTATTCAAGAAATCGTCCACTTCCTTATCGATGATAACGAGAGAAGGTTCTGGGACATATTGGAGTATTACTTCTTCAAGGGTCACCTTGAAAAATACAATGCACTTCTGGATTGCTTCGTGCGATTCTTTCTTGTCCAGCAGGTATACCCCAGGCGTTTTGGGGCTGGGCTTTATCAGATGCTGCGTTCACTTCCTTCTGTTGCCAGGAGCCAGATAGATTTTCCGGTATTGGATAAAGGTCTGTGTAATAAGCTCATTTCATTTGCCGCGGAGGGTGATTATGATGATACACGCATCTTACTCAATGCGGTCGACGGCAAACCTATTGAAGATGCCTGGTCCATTGATAGACAATCCGAATTCACGCTATCGGATTCCGGGTGCGCTGTATTCGATAGAATTCTATCGCTGATAAATGAGCAGGCCCTATCCCAAAAGTTCCGTGCAATAGATTCGGCCCGTGCCTGCTTCATCCTGGAATCGTTACGGATACAATCGTACGAAGAGTTGATCAATACTCTGCAAGCCTACTATATACACCTCCAGCGCCATACTGGTTCCAGCCCCGAAGTGCCGGATATGGGTGACGCCCGTTCAGAAATAATCAAGCTGTTGAAACGAACCTTCTATGACAAGGGTGGTGACAAAGCGGCTTTCCTCCAGGCAAGGGATGGTACGCAGGGTGGTGTTCGCTCCATTCTTGACATGCTGACCGAGCAATACAAGGCGGACAAACAGGATGCGTATATCACCCGCGTCTTTAAGGATGCGACAGCAGATATGGATTGGGAAGAACGCGTCGCATGTATACGGGCAATAATGAACAAGATAGGACCGTCTTTGCCGCAGGAACTCAGGAACCAACCGCCGGAAAGATTTGCCAGAAGCGAGGAGACTATAGAGACAATAATTCGAACATACGTCAGGTGCAGCGATAAATTCAATCAAGTATTAGGTCGCATATAGAGATGTAAAGGAGGTTACATTATGGCGACTATAAACAGTCTGTTGTCGGACCTCGATGAACGAGTGATAGCGAGGCGAGTTGCAACAAAGCACGATGAGGTGCGAATGCGGTATCACCTAAGGTCAAATACCGTTACGGATTTTGGCCAGTTCAAAACCATCATTGCCGACTACGGCAACTACCATTATACCAGCTGTGTCTCACACGGCGGGACGTTGACATCGAGTGGTGCGTATGGCAGGGTCAAGGCAATAATTGAAAACGAATACAGGAGGCGGCGAGGAAACATTGTTTCCGCTTTCAATGACGCTCACGACGGGACAAACGGGGGCCTTCGCGCTATCTTGGATATAATATGTGAGGGCATAAAGGCTGAGGCCGTCGAACACTATATCCAGGACGCTTTCGACTGTCATGTAGCGCCCAATTCCTGGGACCAGAAGGTGGATATAATCCGCCAGTTCATATTGTATAATGGTAATGTCCTATCCTCCTCGGTCGTTGCCAGCCAGCCGGAACGCTATGCCCATGACTACAGTGAACTTATAAGAGCCTACGTTGAGGGGCTCAGGCAGACCTCGGCAATGTTCAGGCGGCTGTAGGAGGCGGTAACATGCAGACAGAACTCGACCGGCTCCTTAACAGTATTAGGCCGGAGAAGACCGTAGTCGAGACGTACAACCGGGCCAACGAAGCGATCAACACGTTTCAAGCAAGCGCCACCATAGAGAAATGGGACGACTTTGGCAAGTGTATGGCACAGTTGCTGCAGCACATCGACTTGCGCGTTCTGCGGCTGAGCAGGCCTGTGGATCCATGTCTTGACCATTACTTATCATGGTTTCCTCACGTACTTATGAAAGTGTACGGCCCAAATGGCGAAAAAGCGGCCTTTGAGATAGCCAGAACCGGTAATGAGGGCGGGCTGTATAGTGTGATCAAGGCCGTGGCAATGCGCGTAGCTGATGAGTATTCTCAAAATGAGATTTCGGCCAAAGTAGGTGCCTATCTCGACGGGCTCTCAGTTGATGAGCAATTAGCTGCGTGTTCCGAGTACATTTCCAAATACGGCTATCTTCTTCCTTCAGAGATTACAGAGTCAAATGCCATTCGTATTAAGGCCAATTTTCGCAAAGTCTTGGAAAAACACCCCCGTTTGCTTCTGACATTCCACCGTGTAGGCCGATAGGCCTCAAAAATCCGGACTTTTTCCAAAAAATCCGCTCAGACTGAAAAGGGGCGCTGCCGGCTTCCACTGCGCTTTATAGGAAAGAAACATGATTATTCGCAGTGGAAAGGGTATAGATGACCCCGGAAAAGGCCCTGGCCAGATACTATACGGGCCAATACATGGTATCTACGAAGGCCCAGCTCCTCTTCGACGTCGAGGTAGGTAAAGGCTGTGACGGCAATATTGTGCAGAATCCGGTGGCCCTTGAGCCCGTTTTTGAGCCAATAATCGCACCTAAGGATATCATGGCGCTTAGGGGCAGGCCCGGCTGGGTCTTTGAATCCCCGCCGCAACAGCAGGAACTAGTCAGACACCAAGTCTGGCTATCGCACGACCAGCCGTTCCACTGGGACTGCATGGAACTCTTCCTGAAACAGCTTTCCCTGGTTTCTAACAGGGTAGGCCTGGAGATCACCGGCAACCAGGAAAGAATCTCCTTCACAATGTTGTGTAATCGCAGCGATGTTCCGCTTATTCGAACGGCCTTTCTAAGCAAGCTGAAGTTCTGCAGACTGTCGATAGCAACAGAAGAATTGGTTTTCCATTCAAGTCCGGAAATCTGGAAGGATATCGGTTTCTACGATTACTTTCCCCCGCCACCATATTCCCATCTTCTGACCAGGCCCGATGAGCTACATACCACACCATACGAAGCCCTGGTAACGGCGATGGGGGATATACCGCCGCCGGCCGTTGGCATCTATCAGGTACTGTTCCAACCGGTCTCTGCGGCCAATAACTGGCATCTCAACGTTGAGAAGCTCACAGACCTCGAATACAAGGTCAAACTGGTAAGTAATGTCGGGCCAACCCAGTATTATGCCCAGCAGGTCCCGTCAGGCGACATCCACCAGATGGCCGGTGAGGTTGAGACCAAAGCACACAATGACAAACCGTTCTATGCAGCGGCATTCCGGGTGGCCGTGGTAGGTGCCGGTGATAACAGGCAGGATCATCTACAATCGCTAAGGACGTTCAGCGGCCTGTTCCAGCACGGAGGAAGACCCCTCAACTTCATTACGGAGGCTCAATATAATGCGATTCTTTCCCCTGAGCGGATTTGGCAGATGTTCCTGATGGGACTGACTTACCGTCCGGGCTTTCTGGTGAATTCGGATGAGTTGGCAGGTCTTGTCCATTTCCCTGAAGCAGGCATAGCCGAGCAGCTCGAGGCAGAGATCGATGAAGTGGAGGCCTTGATGATCACCACCGGTGGCAAGCTTTCAGAGGGCACGCCTATAGGAAAAACCAAAGTAGCAGGGCAGGAACGCATTATATGCATACCGGATAAGGTTCGCATGTGTCATACCCATCTCATCGGCAGCATGGACACGGGTAAATCGTGTTTGCTAGAGAATATGGTCAAGCACGACATAATGAAGGGAGATGGTGTCACCGTTATCGACCCGCACGGTGATATGGTCAAAGACCTGCTGAGCCTTCTGCCTGAAGAGGTCATCCCTCGTGTAATATACTTCAATCCGGGCGATCCCAACTGGGTACCGATGTGGAACCCTATGCAGAAGATTCCGGGCCAGGATATAGGCAGGATAACCGACGACCTTATTGGTGTACTCAAAAGCTGGGTCACCGGCTGGGGCGACCGCATGGAACACTTGCTTCGCCAGGCCATTTTCGGCCTTTCACATCTTGGTGGCAGCACCCTGCGGGACGCCTACGACATTCTACGCCATTCAAATGAGAGTGAGACAATACGTAAGCTCGTTCTCGAGGCAGTCCAGAATGATGTAGCCCGCCAGTTCTGGAAGGAGGATATTATCAAGTACAAGCCCGATGAGCTTGGCCCGCCGAAGCACAAGCTCAGTAAACTGCTTCTTTCAGACTCGGCGGCCTCCTTGATGCTGTCACAGCCGCACAACGCTTTCAACTTCCGCCGGATTATGGATGACGGCATGATATTCTTGGCAGACCTGTCATCAAATCTCGGAACAGAGGTGAAACAGGTCATCGGTGGCTTTATGGTGGCGATAATGTACATAAGCGCACTCAGCCGCAGTGACCTGCCGCCGGAGAACCGAAGACCGTTTCATATCTATCTTGATGAAGCGCCCAAATTCGTGACGGACACACTTGAAGAGATTATTGCAGAGACCCGCAAGTTCGGTGTAAGCCTGACTCTCGCCCACCAGTACTTGCAGCAGTTTGATATCAGTAAAGTAAATGCACTTGGAACCGTTGGAACAACCATAGTCTTCAAGGTCGACAGCAAGGATGCTGGTCACCTGGCCAAACATTTCAAGAAGAAGGCCGACGTAAACGACTTCATCGACCTTGGGCAAGGAGATGCAATTCTACGCTGTGGTAATGAAATCGTGAAGATAAAGACCTTGGGACCACTAAAGATTCCCGAGAAGAACTTCAAAGACCGAATCATCGCAGAATCCCGAAGTAAATACTATATGCCCGCATCGCAGGTTCGTCAGATGGTCAGACAGCGCGGAGAGCGTGCCAATAAGCCGTTTGCGCCATTGGCCCCTGCGATAGACAGCCGCAAGAAAACCTTCTCATCGGGAGGATTCGAATATGACGAACTTTGACATCAGAAAACGTGCACGAGAGATAGTCGAAACGATTACAGCTGAACTCGACCCCGGCTCGATAAGCAGCAGGTTTGATAAACCGATCACCGAAATAGCCGGGGCATTTGAATGCGAAGTGACATATCCTCTTACTCATAAAGACTTTCATAAGGTTATCAGTGATTTTGTGCGGCAGATTTATGAAAAGGCCCTCAAAACCCCCTGGATACTGACCGACCCTCTTGACGAGGCCATATTGCTGCTCGAAAACGGCTACCGAAGTTTCTTATACGGCCCCGGTTATACAGGTGCAATCCTTCATGCCAGCGACACAGAAAAAGGCGGTATTCAAGCTGTCCTGACCGGTCTGGCCGGGGCAATCAATGATATTGAGCGGCAGAATTACATTGATGGTGTTTTGACATGGCATCTGCATGGTTGTAGTTGGCAGCTGCAGTGCGAGATCGCACAGATCATACTGGAGGATTACAGGCCGTTTATCCCGCCGCAGTTGTGCAGACGTGTTCCCGCCCAGTTGGTAGATGTGATTCCGATAATCATGCAGACGTACATTGACAGTGACTTCGCACTGCAAGGGACGTCATTCCTTGGCTACCTCTGACAACTGGAACGCCTTCGGCCAGAGAGAATGCTGTAAGTGCCAAACCAATTGAATGAGTATTGGTTTGGCAATGATGGGATGATTGAGTATGGGCAACGTTAAGCGCAGTACGGCAGAGAAGATTAGGGTCTTCAAAGGCCTTTTCACAGGCCTGACTAATGTCTACGGCACTTATGATGTTAATACAGGCAGAGTCCGGCAGGTGAAAGAACCGGTAACCGACCGGGTCATACATGCTCATCTAGCCGGAAGACAATCGTACGGCGTCTATCTCCTGACCGGCGATAGGACCGGTGCTTTGGCAGTTGACTTTGATGAGGACGAGCTGTGCCTGCCTATTTCCTTCGTGGCCGGCGCACGAAGATACGATATACCTGCCTACATCGAGCGGAGCAAGTCAAAGGGATATCATGTCTGGGTATTTTTTGAGAATGGCGGCGTCCTTGCAGCGAAGGCACGTCTTGTCGCCCAGAAGATCCTTGTCGATATGGGAAAGCCTACAACTGAGGTCTTTCCAAAACAAGATGCCTTGGCTGACGGGGTTTCATATGGGAATTTCATCCATGCCCCGCTGTTCGGAGCGATTGTGCCCAAGGGGCGGGCCGTATTCGTTGATCCGGCTGAGCCGACCAACGTATACCCCAATCAGTGGGAGCTGCTGGCCAGGGTCCAGCGAGTCCCGGAACTGAGGCTCGACGCTGTTATCAGAAGCTGCAATCTTGAGCCACAGGAACCGGCCGAGAATGGTCCAAGACCCAACAGCCGGAACGAATCGGACGACAGTACATCGCCTTTTGGACTGCCCCCGTGCGCCCGCAGGATGCTGGCTGAGGGTGTGACCTCGTTTCAGCGTGTTTCGTGTTTCCGCCTCGCAGTCCATTTGAAGCGATATGGTTTGCCTTACGACCTTGCCCTGGTTGCATTGGAGGCATGGGCGAAGAAGAATCGACCCGAGGATGGGAAACGCATAATCACCGATGCAGAGATAACATATCAAGCCAAATGTGCCTTTGAGAGTTCGTATCGCAGTTTTGGGTGTGAAGAGCCTGCTATCGCTGCCTACTGTGATAAGGACTGCCCATTGTACGCATATACCGTGGGAAAATCCTCTGTCTGATCGGAGTATCGTTGAATGATTGAATCTGTAAAGAGAAACCGGCCTGAGCCGGAGACGGGCCGGCAAGACATCAGCAGCGAAGTACTGAAGCGACGCTGCCTGCTCAAGGACCGCGAGGGGCATGTTATTGAGACGCCGGAACAGATGTATATGCGCGTGGCCAAAACGATTGCTGAAGTCGAATCCCGATACGGCGTTGCCCAACAGATGATCAAGCTGCTTTGCGAGATATTCTACAAGCTGATGGTCAACGGCAAGTTCCTGCCTAACAGCCCGACACTGATGAATGCCGGCCAAAAAGAAGGACTACTGAGCGCGTGCTTTGTTCTGCCGGTCAACGATAGTATCATCGAGATATTCGAGGCTGTCAGAAACACGGCCTTGATTCAGAAGGCCGGAGGCGGAACGGGCTTCGCATTCGACAAACTCAGGCCCACCGGTGATATCGTAGCCTCCAGCGGCGGAACGACATCAGGGCCGATCAGTTTCTGGCGGGTGATAGCCGAAACCACCAATGCTATACAGCAAGGAGCCCACAGACGGGGGGCCAATATGGGGATGATGGATGTTCGACATCCGGACATCCTCAAATTCGTTCACGCCAAGCAGGACCAGACTTCGTTCAACAACTTCAATATCTCGGTCAAAATACCTGGTTCTTTCATGGACGCCCTGCGTGAGACTCCTGATGCCCCACACGTGGTGACGAATCCCAGAACACAGCAGAGGTACGTAATACCGAAGACGGTTGATCTGCACACTTACCGCATCCAGGACCTTGAACCGTTCGACGAGGGCCGAGTAGATTGCTACACTACTCTGGATATCTGGAATATGGTCGTTACCAACGCCCACGCGACAGGTGAGCCGGGAGTCTGCTACATCGACCGTGTCAATGAAGTCAATCCGACGCCGGCCCTCGGTTCGATCAACGCGACCAATCCCTGTGGCGAGCAGCCGTTGCTTGATTTTGAAGCCTGTAACCTGGGTTCGCTGAACGTCTCCAAATTCGTTCTACCTGATAACAGCGACCTGGACTGGGAAGACCTCGGACAAGCTATCGATTTTGCCGTGAGATTCCTGGATGATGTGATAGATGCCAATCACTGGCCGACCCCGGAAATCCGCGATATAAGCCTGGGCAACCGCAAGGTCGGCCTTGGCGTCATGGGCTTTGCCGATACTCTGATACTCTTGGGCATTCGCTATGACAGCGATGAGGCGGTGGATTTCGCGAAGCGGTTGAGCAGATTCATCCAGGACAAGGCGCACCAGGCCAGTCGCAAGCTCGCCCAACAGCGAGGGTGCTTCCCGAACTGGCAAGGCAGCGTATGGGATGCCGAACATCATGCACCCATGCGAAATGCGGCATGTACGACGATAGCGCCGACAGGGAGCATCAGCACCATCGCCAAGTGCAGTTCGGGTATCGAACCGATATTCAAACAGGCCTACAAGAGGCGAGCTCTGGACGGAGCGGAATTTATTCAACTCCATCCCCTGCTCGAACGATTGGGCACAAAACAGGGCTGGCTGAATGAGAGGACAAGAGCAGAGCTGATGTCAGGTGTTGAGCTCCGTAAGATTCAGGGAGTTCCCCAAGATATAGCCGAAGTCTTCATGACTGCCCATGAGGTTACCCCGGAATGGCATATTCGCATCCAAGCGGCTTTTCAGACTAACATTGACAACGCCGTCTCTAAGACTGTCAATCTACCGGCCGGTGCTACCGTTGGCGATGTGGATAGGATACTCAAGCTGGCGTACGAATCAGCCTGCAAGGGAGTCACAGTCTACAGGGACAACAGTAGAGATAACCAGGTCTTATCGTCAGTCCAGGCGTCAAAGAAATCGGTTGGAGGAAAATTAGGACCCCGGCCAAGATCAAAGACAACCATCGGCCAGACGAGCAAGTTCAGGATGGGATGTGGAACGCTGTTTGTGACGGTCAATAGGGATGATGAGGGGATATGCGAAGTGTTTGCGAACTTGGGTAAGGCTGGTGGATGCCCAAGCCAGACAGAGGCTACCTGCCGAGCGGTCTCGGCAGCGCTGAGATCCGGAGTTGACCCACGAGTGATGATTGATCAATTGCAGGGCATACGATGCATGTCAACAGCGGTGGCGAGGAAGTCAAACAAAGGCGTAGATGTGATGTCGTGCCCGGACGCAATAGCCCGGGCCCTGGAGGAGACTGTCGGATCCGGAGAAGCTGCCCACAGAACACCGTTGCGGCGGACTTGCGAGGAATGCGGCCACCCTGTGCGGTGGGAGGCAAACTGTGAGGTTTGTGATTTCTGCGGTCATAGCAATTGTCTGTGATCCGTTTGTCTGAAACTTACGCAGCGTACGGCTACGTAAGGGGATAGGCAGCCAAACCACCAGTGCGTAGCTGGTGGGTTGGACAACT
>SMTZ1_10000770_pt1 | contig 30988 bp, 31 predicted proteins | sample DeeMarSWOR136_30_FD_25667 | JGI IMG/M metagenome (IMG submission 25667) | reverse complement strand
GGGCGCTTTACGAGGGGCTTGACGTCCGCCAGGGTATAGCGGAGCTCATGGAGCGGGAGCTGAAGCACGAGTTCGCCGATATCCTGGGTAGTGCCATCGAGCGCCCGTAGTGCTATAATAGTGCGGGCAAAATTCCGTCCGGGTTTTGCCTAGAGCTGATGGCTGAACGCTGACGGCTGAATGTTTATATAAAAAAGACGCAAGGAGGTCAAAACAAAAGATGGGAGACAGACTAAAGGGTAGAGTGGCGGTAGTCACCGGCGCCGGCCGTGGCATCGGCAAGGAGGAGTCCCTTCTGCTGGCTGAAGAGGGCGCCAAGGTGGTGGTCAACGACCTGGGTGGCGCTCCCGATGGCTCGGGAGAGGCCAAGGCGCCGGCGGACGAGGTAGTGGATGAGATTAAGAGCAAGGGCGGGGAGGCGGTGGCCAACTACGATAATGTAGCTACCACGGAGGGCGGAGAGAACATCATCAAGACCGCAATCGATTCCTTCGGCAGGCTGGATATCCTGGTGAACAACGCCGGTATCCTCAGGGACCGGATGGTGTTCAACATGAGCCCGGAGGAGTGGGATGCGGTGATTAAAGTCCACCTTTACGGTCATTTCAATTGCACCAGGCCGGCATGTGTAGTATTCCGGCAGCAGAGAAGCGGCCGCATCATAAATACCTCCTCCGAGGCAGGCCTGGGGAACATGGGCCAGGCTAACTACAGCGCCGCCAAAGAGGGGATAGTCGGATTTACCAGGACGGTGGCTAGGGATATGGGCAGGTACGGTGTAACCTGTAATGCCATCCGGCCTATCGCCGGCACGAGGCTGACAGTGACGCCGGAGCTGCAGGCTGCTATGGACCGCGCCCGGTCCTCTGGGGTTGCCATGCCTATTGAGGCGATGGACATCGCCAGCCTGGACCCGGGTGATATAGCGCCGATAGTGATATATCTGGCGACCGATGAGGCTGCCGGCATAAACGGCTGTATCTTCGCGGTAAAGGGCGGCCAGATTTCACTCTACCCCGAGCCCGTACCGGTGAAGACCATCTTTAAGACGGGGAGATGGACGCTCGATGAGCTGTCGGATATCATGCCGCGTACGCTGGGGAAGGACCTGATAAACCCCTCCCCACCCCAGCCGCCGAAGGAGTAGAGGAGCGCTTCCTCTCCGTTGAGGGCAGATTAATAGAGGGGCGACCCGTCGGGTCGCCCCTCTCTAGTGCCTCGGGTTCGCACCTAGAACAGGCCCTCGATGGCTTCGATGACGACCTCGCGCTTGTCGAGGTCGATTGATTTAACCACGTCCTCGATGGCGGGTATCAGGATCTCGCCGCTGTCGCCCTTCACTACATAGACGTCGTTGCCTGCCGTTATCATAATATCGGCGATTCGCCCTAAGTATTCGCCGTCGGCGGTCGTAACCCTGAGGCCTATGAGCTGGAAGGCGTAATATTCATCCGGGGGGAGGGCATGTATCTCCGAACGCGGGATGCTGAGGTCGTGGTCTCTCAGCTTCTCTGCGTCCTGGATACTGTCGATGGTGGCGAGTTTCACCAGGAGCTGCTGTTTATGGGCGCGGCTGCTCTCGATCTCAAGTGGCCGGCCATTGACGTAGACCAACTCGCCAGGCGTGAACCGCTCGGGGAAGTCGGTCAGTACCTGGACCTTTACCTCCCCCTTCGTTCCCCAGGGGGCAAGGATATGCCCCACGGTCAGGAACTCAGGAGGAGCAAACTCCTCGCCCATAACCCTACCGTTCGGCTGAGTAATCTTAGGTATTTTCTCTGGGTGGAATGTCGCCGGATATTATTTCCAGCGTCGCGCGCGTTCCTTTTCTAATCGCTGCTACGCGCAGCAGGGTGCGCATCGCCTTAGCGATCCGCCCCTCTTTGCCAATAACCTTTCCGGTATCCTCAGGCGCTACCTCGAGCTTGAGGAGGACCCCGTCCTCGGTCTCTTCCTCGGTTACCTTGACCTCATCCGGATTGTCTACTATAGACCTTGCGATGTACTCGATGAGCTCTTTCATTTTCCTCTCGTCCTTTAGGTAGTTAGTTTGTCGCTGATCTCCAGCTTTTTCAGCAAATTGGCGACGGTCTGTGTTGGCTGTGCCCCCTGGCGCAGCCACTTGAGGGCTTTCTCTTCGTCAATGACAACAGTCGCCGGGTCGGTTAGAGGATTGTAGTGACCGATGATCTCGATGAAAGCGCCGTCACGCGGTGCCCGGGAATCGGCCACCACCACCCGGTAAGCGGGCTTCTTTTTCCTTCCCATCCTTTGCAGTCGAATTTTAACCATTTCGCATCTCCCCTGCCTTAATATGCTCCTTTTCTAGGCCATCCTCAATTCTGAGACAGCTCTCGTTGGGATTTATAGAATTCAGCGAGCCTCTTCACTGTCCTCGCCGCCCGCTCAAAGCTGGAGAAGCTGGGTATGCCCCGTTCCACCAGCTTATCTCTCATCTCTGTCGCCAGTGCGTCGCTGTGCGCTGTGGTCACAATTATCATAAAAGGCTTTGCCCGTTCCTTGAAGTCCGAAATGGCATCCAGTATGGGGTCAGCAGTTTCAGCGTCCTTACTCAGTGGCCTGATAACAGGGAATAGCTCCAGAACTATACAGTCGATGTTGGGGTCCTGGTTCAGGATATCCAGCATGCTGGTCAAACTCGAGGCCCCGTCATCCGCCATCAGGAAGGTGCTCGATATATCGAGCGGGTTCCGGTAGCTGCCCCCGATGATGTTGAAGAAGGCGGCCAGCCGCTGATATGAACGCTCGGTCAGGAGCGGGATTTCCAGCCCCGTTCTGGCGAATACATCGGCGATCACCACCGATTGCCCCCCGCTCATGGCGATAAGTCCCATCCCGGTTCCGTTGATGGGCTTGACGTAAAGCAAGGCCTTGACGGTATCTATCATCTCCTTCAGGCTATCCACCTTTATCGCGCCGCACTGCCTGATAACAGTCTGCCAGACGATGCCTGACTCCGCAAGCACGCCGGTATGGGAGGCAGTTGCCCTGGCCCCCTCCTCGGACTCACCGCCCTTCCAGATAACCACCGGCTTCCGGCTGGCCACCTTGCGCAGGCGGTCGAAGAACCTCCGGCCGTCCTTCACCCCTTCGATGTACATGCCGATTATCCCGGTATCATCGTCATCCGCCAGATACTCCAGGAAGTCGGTGCTGTCGAGGACTACGGCGTTGCCGTAGCTGACCGATTTACTTATTTTAATGCCGTCCCGTTCCCCTATTATACTGAAGAGCGTGGCGTGTGTGCCGCTCTGGGCGATGAAGCCCACCGAGCCCTTCTCTCCATAGGCCTGTGCCGCTGTATGGCGCAGGCCGATTTCGGGGTTATACAGGCCGACGCAGTTGGGGCCGATGAGATTCAAGTCCGCTTCACGTGCCATATCGGTGATAGTCTGTTGCAACCGTATTCCCTCCTCGGTGTTTGTCTCGGCGAATCCCGAGGTGAAGAAACAGACGCCGCCGACGTCTTTCTTGATGCAATCGGCGACGATTGCGGGGGCCACCGCACGGGGCACGGCGGCGATAACGTAGTCTACCGGAGACGGTATATCGAGGAGACTGAGGTAATTTTCAACCCCGAGTTCTGATATCCCGGGGAGTTCGCTGGGGTCTATCTGCACCGAGTAGACCTTACCCTGAAAGGAACTCAGGCTTCTCAGCCACATGTAGCCCAGCGCCTGCTTGTCGCCAACTACTGCTACCGAGCGGGGGTTGAAGGCTCTGTCCAGCTTGTTTCGGGTGCTCTGTGTTGTGCTAGTCATATTTGAGTTTCGAGTATCACCCTGGCGTCCACAGCCACTGCACTGTCGCTGTAGGCTAAAATGGGGTTTATATCCAGTTCCTTGATTTCCGGTGTCTTGTCTATGAAATCGGAAAGCTTAAGCAGCATGTCTTCAAGTATTGTGATATTCGCTGGCTCCTGGCCACGGTAGCCTTCGAGCAGGGGGTAGCCCTTTATCTCCCGTATCATCTGGCTGGCGTCCCTCCTCACCAGGGGGACTATCCTGAAAGCGACGTCCTTGAGCACTTCGACGAACACTCCGCCGAGACCGAACATCAGAACCGGGCCGAACTGGTCGTCCTTGGACATACCCATTATCACCTCGACTCCGGGCCTGGCCATCTTCTGCACCGAGACGCCGTGGACTTTGGCCTTGGGATTAGCTTTCTTGGCAGCCGCCATGACCTCGGTGTAAGCCCTGCCCACCTGGGCTGCGTTTCCCAGTCCCAGCTTGACCCCTCCGGAGTCGCTCTTGTGGATGATGTCGGGCGAGACCACCTTGAGCGCTACCGGGAAGCCCATCTTCTTGCTCACCGAGATGGCTTCGGACTTCGTCTTAGCCAGCTTCGTCTCGATAACCGGCAGTCCTGCTCCGGAAATCAGTTGTTTTGACTCGACCTCGGTCAGCACTGTTCTACCGCTTTTCAGGGCATTGCTGATTATCTTGCTCGGCACTTCGGGCTCTCCTTATCAGTATGGGATTTGTCTCCGCTGCCCTCCGGCACTTCACTTGTGCCGCATACATAGCCCTAACCCGCAGGCTATTGTAGCAGGTGAAATTGCGAAAGTAAACAATGCTGGGGGTTGGGCTTGAGATTGGAAATACTTGGGACTCTCATGCTTAACCGAAGTGGCGTTTCGCTATGTCGGCTATCCGGGCGCCGAAACGTTTACAGTTTAACAGTCTTAAAGCAGGGGGAGTCGCTGCTACCCCTGTCGCTGATATACCGCTTCGTACTTATTACAAATCAAAACATATTTCTTCGATACCGACGAGTGAAGAGTGGAGAAGTCATGCCGCTCTAGAAAGGAACGCACACTATCAACTGTTAAAATGCCATAATTGCGCGTGAGCAGGATCGTCATGAGCCTGCTGGACCAAAACCGAAAAGACCAGTGAGGGACAACAAAGTCAACGTATATGAAATAGCCCCCGGGTTTTAACACCCTGCTGATCTCGTTGAAAGCCTTTGACCAGTCCGGTACATGATGCAACACTTTGTAGCACAATACAATGTCGAAGCAGCTATCTGGAAAGGGCAGGCTCGTGGCATCAGCTTGCGAAAAATGAACAAGTGGCAGGTTGACAGTCTTCTCTTGGGCAAACGTAATTTCTTCTGGGTCTATATCGACTCCCGCAACCTCCAGCAGATACTTCTCGGCAATATACTTTGATGTCGCTCCGCTGCCACACCCTATCTCGAGGCAGTTTTGCTTTCCTGTTAATTCAACGAAACGCAATAGCTTTTCGACACTGTTGATAGTCCGCCTCGCATGTATCGGGCTGTTAACGAACAATTTTTCGAAGCTTACCATCTTCATCTGCTATCTCCGCGGTGAATACGTGACCGAAGGGAGCGGGGTCGAAGGCTTTAAGAATGACACTAAGCCGTTGCCCTCAATGCAAGAACAAGTAAGGGCTGGCAGAGATTTACTGAAATGAGGAGCACAGCAGGCCTCAACCTACTCCTCCTCAAGGTTTTTCAGGTATTCCTCTTTCATTTCCTTGCTGACCATATTGAACGGGCAGTGGAAAAACAGGCATTGATTGCACTCATACTTTGCCAGCGTAAAAACCATGACAATAATCGACATAATATATATAACCAGGAGCTCCGGTCGCAAAGCTAACCAGTATATGGGGAAGAAAACCGCGATTACGCAGCCTGCATAAAAGATAGCTCTGTCGATGGCGCCGGGTGCCCTTGGTCTGGGCTTGAGGAATTTGGCCGGCCCCCATAGAGACTTGCAGTGGACTGTTAAACCCGGCTGTTGTCTGTAGTAGGGACAGTATATGCACAGAAACCTCAGTTCAATAGAAGCGAAGGGAATACACATATACCCCAGATATCCCAGAAGCCAATACCACGATTCGCTGGCTATGGCGAAGCAGGCAACAACCACCGGCAGAAACCCGATCGGTACGAACCAGAGAAAGTCGATGATTTGGTGGTCCTCCCTGATACAGTGTCTGGTGGCAAAGTGCGTCATAATGAGCTTCCCTAACCAGCTCTTCATAATGAGCCTCCTTGAACAGTGCTTAATGACAACCCCACCGCGTCACCACCCTGGAAGCGTCTTCAGCGCCTCATGCTAGAGTTCCCGCCAGGGAGCGAAAAGCGACTCACGGCGAACGGGCTGGATGGTTAAAAGCAATAGAAGAAACCCGAGCAGGAAAAATAGACAGGCTAGAATCGCGAAACCCCAGTGGATGAGGGTGGTAAGGGCTACCGCAAACAACATGAGCAATATCGACCCACAGGCCATGGTTATGAACATCGTGCATAGCTGGCTATTCTCAACGGGTTCTTTCATTCGTAATACCACACCGATGGATGTGAGCGGCAGGGGCAGGGCGAGCAACCCGATTGACAGAGTCCTATCGAAAACCTCCAGATGCCAGAGGATGGGAACCAGGATAAACGCTCCCAGGGTAGTAATCGCCTCCAGGGCCATCGCGGTCTTAACCTTGAGACCGAGGCCCGTGATATCGAGGTCATAGATGCTGTTGCCCGATTCTATCATAATGAGGTCGGAATTCAAGGCGTGAAACGTTTTTCTGAACTTGATCGTCACTGCGAAACCGAAAATGAAGATAAACAGGAATAGGGCAAAGGCTATGACAAAACCGTTTCTCACCGTTAACGATGGCTCAACGAGCAGCCAGGTGGCGATTGTAAGCAGCGCCATGCCGAGGGCGGGCAAAAACGGTGCTGCTACCGTCTCCTTGAACCTGAAAGGCGGCAGTGAATACATCAGGGCCACGAGCCAGCCCGCAATGATAACTACGAGCAGTTGATAGTTGCGTGTGACCACCGCAAGGGCGATGAGAAGCAGACCGGTGATGATGTTTTGCACAATAAGGGCCTTCCCCGCTGTCGCAACGGCGAGTTCACCGGTCACCAGTGGATTGCTCGGGAAATATATCCGGTCTTCCTCCCGGTCCACGTAGGTATTTGCTGACTCAGCAATAGCTGCCACGAGGGCTACTATCACCAGAAATAGTGCGAGGGGAGCCCATTCGGGGGTTTCACCATTGAGTCCGAGGATAATCAGGCCGGCTAAAAGCGGAATTTTCGCCCAGACTATTACTGGAATATTTGCCTTCCATAGGCCTATGAGTGTCCGGATATTCACGACTATCTACCGCCAGGAAGCATCTTCGGTGCAATACGTCCGTTCTCGATTCTCATCTCGTTGTATGCTCATACACCGAGATACTTGGCCTTTACCTCGTCATTGCCCCGCAGTTCTCCGGGTAAGGACTCGTGTGCTATCTTGCCCTTGCCCATTACATAGACATAGTCAGACAGCTCAAGAGCAAGGTTGATATTCTGCGCTACCAACAGGATGGAAAGCCCTTCTTCAGCTTTGAGTTGCTTAATAATGCGCCCTATTTCCCGGAGGGCGAGGGGGGCGAGCCCTTCCGAAGCTTCATCTATCAGGAGGAGATCGGGGTTGCCCATCAAGGCCCGGGCGATAGCCAGCATTTGTAGCTCCCCACCGCTCAGGGTATTGCCCCGGGCGTTCAGACGCTCTTTGAGCATAGGGAAGGAGGAGAGCACTCTATTTAGGTCCCAGTTTTGGGGGCGGCCGTGATTGCTGCGCGCCGCTATAGTCAGGTTCTCTTTCACGCTGAGTGACGGGAAGATCCGCCTGCCTTGAGGCACCAGACCTATGCCCATTCGAACGACCCGGTGGGGCGCGGCGCCGGTGATGTCCCTGCCTTTAAACAGCACCGTACCCTGTCGGGGAGGCGTAAGGCCGATGATGGAACGGATAACAGTGGTCTTGCCGACGCCATTACGCCCCAGGAGAGCCACGATGGAGCCCTCGTCAACTTTGAGAGAAACACCCTGGAGGATATGGCTGTCCCCATAGTAGGTGTGAATATCGTTCAACTGCAACACCCCGGATTAACCTCCCTGGGCCTATTGCAGTTCCTCAGGTAACCACAGTGGCTCTATATCGGTATAGTTACCTATTACGGTATTTTGCAGCTTGCCGTCCACCTTTTCTACGATCCTGTGATACACATTTTGAACCGGGCTGTGCAGTTCAAACCTCAGTGGCCCTCGCGGCGCCTCGAAATCCAGGTTCTCCAGCGCCTCGATCATCCCATCTGTATCCTCGACATCGCCATCGACGGCCTCGATAGCAAGTATAGCCATTCTGGCTGCCGTGTAGCCATGTTCAGTGTATATGGTCACATCCTCTTGATAATTGTCCCAAATTGCCTGTACAAACCCGTTATTAACGGGTGTGTCTAGGGTAACACTGTAGTGGCTCACGTCTTCGATGCCGATGGCTGAGTCGCCCTGCGACCACAGATCGGGGGGCTCGACAGTGCCTGATAATGCAAACACCTCCAGTTTGTCCTTAATCCCGTACCCTTCCAATGCCTTGACCCAGCGTATGCCATCGTCCCCGAAGTAGTAGCCCGTTATAAACTCGGCATTGTCGACATCTATCTGAGCCATGTAGGAGCTGTAGTCGAGCGTGCCCATGGGAGTGTATATGGTCTGGACAATCTCACCGCCCAACCCCTCGAATACCGTCTTGAATCCTTCCACCTGGTCGTGTCCGGTGGCATAGTCCATGGCCATCGCCACCCCTTTACGATAACCCTTCACCTTATAGGCGATGTCGCCCGCTACCGAGGTGACCTGCGCGCCCGAGATATGCGATGAGCGGAAGAAATAGTCGCTGTAACTCTCCTTCACAAACTGCTGTGAGGAGCAGAAATGAGATATGGTAATAAGCTCATTCTCCTCGATGTAGTTGAGAATGGCCAGTCCTTGATGGGTGAGAGGCGGGCCTATGACGAGGGCTACGTTGTCCATTTCATTAAGCTTTATTACTTTTTCCAGGCAAGGTGCCGGGTCCATCCCCACATCCTCTACTATGAGTTCGATTTCCCGGCCGGCCACTTCGTAATTTACCTCGTCAAAAGCCAACTCAATACCGTGAAGAGTCTGGTGTTCGCCCGTGGACATCCCCCCGGTCAGGCCAAGCATCGCTCCTATTTTGATGGACTCCAGGGGCGCTTCCGTAGCTACAGGCGTTGCTGTCGGCTCCTCGGCTTCCTCTTCAGACGTGCACGCTGCGGCGACAAGGCTGCCGGCTAACGCGACGATTATCAGAATCAATAGTAGTTTAGCTTTCATTCCCCCCCTTTGACAAAGGTGATAACGATGTTCGAAGCAGCGTAGCAAATATTCATATTCATGTCAATAGCTACCGATAGACTTACTTCCCCTCGGGTGGACGATCCAGAGAAGCAGGAGGAACCCCGTAAGCAGAACAATACCGGTGAGGAGTGCATAACCCCAGTGGACCAGGCTGTTGAGCGCAACAGCGAAGAACAGGAAGTGCACCAGGATCCAGCCGAGCGTTATGAGCTGCGTGACCCTCACACTGTTTTCAATAGGGCCTTTGATACGCAAGACTATACCTGCGAGTGTTAGCGGCAGGGACAGCGCCAGCAGCCCGATTGACAGGGGCATGTCAAATATCTCCAGATGCCAGAAGATAGGAACCAGAATAAACGCCCCCAGTATCGTAGTCGTTTCCAGGGCTACTGCGGTCTTGACCTTCATCCCCAGGTCTACGGTTCTGAGGCTGCATATGCCGCTATCCTGTTCGGCCTCGATCAGGCCTGCATTCAAGGCTAGGTATGTTTTTCGAAACTTGAGCGTTATAACAAATCCGTAGGTGTAGAGGAACAGGAATGCGGCAAAGGCTATTATGAAACCATCTTGTGCAGTCAGCGATGCCTCGACAAGCAGCCAGCCGACAATGAGGAGGAGTGCTTCGCCAAGGGCGGGGAAGAAGGGCGCAGAGATTGTCCGTTTGATCTGGAAAGGCGGTAAGGAATATGCCAGCGTTATAAACCAGCATACTATCATCGCTATCACGAGTGCGTAGTTGAGGGTGACTACCACGAGGGCGAGTCCGAATGCCCCGGCCACGATGTTCTGCCCTATGAGAAACTTTTTCGCTGTTCGTGCATCCAGCTCACCGGTAACGATGGGATTGGTAGGGCCGTAAAGCTGGTCTTCATCGCGGTCGGCGTACGTACCGGCAAACTCGGCGATAGACTGACCGAGGACCACCGTCGCCAGGAAAATGCCGAGCGGGACCCATTCGGGTGATACACCCTCGAGGCCGAGGATAACGGCGCCTAAACAAAGCTGGATAGCTATCAGTACCCAGTGGGGTACATTTGCCTTCCACAAGGCAAGTAGAGTCCGGAAATTCATGCTAACCTGATATTCAATCTCGCCTTTAGCTCTTGCCCCCTGCATCTTTGGCATCGGGCACTCTTAATATGGCTCCGGTGCTGGCTGAAGTTACCATCGCCGAATACCTTTTGAGATAGCTCTTGACCTCCCTTTTCAGGGGCGGCTTCGACCACCGGGCGAGCCGGGCGTCTATCTCCTCCTGCGGCAGCCTGACATTCAGCGTTCTGCGGGGGATATCGTACTCAATGATATCCCCTTCCTCGACAACGGCTATCGGGCCCCCCTCCATGGCCTCAGGGGATATGTGCCCTATAGCAGCCCCGCTGGTGACGCCTGAGAACCTGCCGTCGGTAATGAGGGCTATGTCTCTCTCCAATCCCATCCCCACGATGGAGATAGTGGATACCACCATCTCCCTGAAGCCGGGGCCGCCCTTGGGGCCTTCGTACCTGATCACCACTACGTCGCCTTTGTTTATCTTGCCCGTCATTATAGCGTCTGCGGCCTCCTCCTCGATGTCGAAGACCCGCGCCGGCCCCTCGTGCTTCAGCATCTCGGGCACCACCGCCGACTGCTTGACCACCGCTCCATCAGGTGCCAAGTTGCCGTAGAGGACGGCCAGCCCCCCTTCAACATCGTAGGGGTCGTCTATGCTCCTGATCACGTCATCACCTATCCGCTCGGCATCCTTGATGATCTCTCCTATGGTTTGTCCGCTTACGGTGGGGGCGTCGAGATGGAGGAGGTCCTTCTTGGAGAGCTCCTTCATCACTGCTCCGAGTCCTCCGGCTTCATAGAGTTCACTGATGAAGTAGGGTCCGGCAGGGCTTAGGTGACAGAGACAGGGCGTAGTGCGGCTCATGCGGTCGAAGAGTTCGAGGTCGATATCGACCCCGGCCTCATTGGCGAGGGCCATCAGGTGCAGCAGGGTGTTTGAGCTCCCCCCTATGGCCATATCCACCCTGATTGCATTCTCGAACGCCTCCCTGGTGAGAATCTGCCTGGGCGTTACCCCCTTTTTCCACAGCTCCATAAGCGCCACACCCGAATTCCGGGCCAGCCCCCGGCGGCGGCCGTAGACGGCGGGGATGCAGCTATTCCACGGCAGGGCAATCCCCAGTGCCTCGGCCATGCAGGCCATGCTGTTAGCGGTGTACAGGCCGGGACAGGAACCGCATCCCAGGAAGTCGATGACCAGTGCGGCCGGTTTTTCATCCCCGTACCTGCGGCCAAGCATCGGCCCGCCATTGATGATGATTGCGGGGACGTCGAGCCGTGCCGCTGCCATCATCATCCCCGGGGTTATCTTGTCACAGCCGGTGACCAGCGCCATGGCATCCATGGTGTTGGCTTCCATCATTGCCTCTATCGAGTCGGCAATGAGCTCCCGGCTGCTCAGGGGATAGCACATGCCGGCATGCCCGATAGTCAGCCCGTCGCAGATGGCGATGGTCGGGAACTCGAAGGGTGTCCCCCCCTTGGAGATAATCCCCTCGCGGGCGGCGTTGGCGATGTCATCGAGATGGATGTGCCCCGGAACCAGCTCGTTCTGAGAGTTGACCACGGCCACCATCGGCCTCTCCATCTCCTCCAGGGTCCTGCCCATGGCCTCGAAGAACATAAATCTGGCCCTTACTGTATCGCTGCGCACAGGATATACCTCCTTTTCACCCGGTCACCCGGGATCAAGCGGCTTTCATGCTGCGGACGGGTTATAGCGCTTTCTGTTTCTCTATGGATTTAAGGGCTGTCTTGGCGACAAAGTCCAGGGCGCCGCCGATAACGCAGAATCCGAAGCAAAGGAAGAAAGCGGAAGCGGTATTGTCGAAAAGCAGAGTATATTCGAGGTCCTTTAGCACATGGTTCAGTGGCCCGAGGATGAACGTTATGCCTACCATGCCGGTAACGGTCAGGAACAGGCCAAACCCCTCGATAACCATGAAGCCGATTTCCTTTTTGCTGGGCATCATTGCTTTCAGACCAGATTTCTCTCCCATTTTTCCCCTCCTGAACAGTGGTTATGCAATTCTATAAGAGCCTATAAACACTGTCAACTTTCCTCGCCTAAATAGATTTCCTTGACCATGTGGTTGTCTTTGATTTCCCTCCCGGTTCCTTCGGCGATTACCTCGCCGTGATGGAGAACGGTGATATAGTCGGCTAGGTCGAATACCACATCCATATCATGCTCGACAATAACCACGGTGATATCACGCCCGAGCTCGCGTATCATGTCGAGAAAAGAAGCGGCCGCAGCCTCCGACAGTCCGCTGGTGGGTTCATCCAGCAGCAATATCTTTGGCTTCGATGCTAAAGCCATAATAAGCTCAACGCGACGCTGTTGCCCGTAGGAAAGCTCCTGCATCAGGTCTTGCCGCTTGCCCCACAAACCCCAGCGATCCAGCAGGCTTTGAGCCTCATCGAGAAGGCTGGTATAGGCATTCTGAGAGCGGAACATCCCGAACCGGAATGGCTTGATTGCCTGAATCGCCAGCTTCACATTATCGAGGACGGAGAGATTGGGTATGAGATTCATTATCTGAAATGTTCGAGCGAGGCCAAGGTGGACACGCTGATGCACGGGGGTGGTGGTTACGTCCTGGCCGAATAAATAGATACGGCCGCTACAGGGCTCAAGTTCCCCGGCGAGCAGGTTGAACAGAGTGGTTTTTCCTGCGCCGTTGGGCCCGATAATCGCCCGGCGCTCGCCGCCACTAACGCTCAACGAAACGTTCTGCACCGCATATAAGCTGTCGAAGTTCTTGGAAACCCCTTCAGCCTTTAAGAGTTCCATACCTTTCCTTCAGTTGCGCAAGATATCCTACTATCCCCTGAGGGGCAAACATAACGATGACGACCATAAGAATGCCCAGAATAAGCGTCCAGTACTCGGTGTATGAGCTGACCACGCTCTTAATAATCCAGACCACACCGGCGCCCAGGATAGGGCCTGTAAAAACCCTGGTACCCCCTATCAACGCCATAAGCACCACCAGTGCCGAGGTCATCATGCTGCAGTATGTCGGGCTGATAAAGCCGTCTTGATAGACCTTCAAAACCCCCGCGAGGCCTCCGAATACAGCCGCGATGATGAAACAAACATATTTGTATCGCCAGGTGTTATAACCCAGAGCCTGCATGCGGGGTTCGTTCTCGCGGATACCGACCAGTGTACGGCCGAAGGGGGAGCGGCTTATGCGGTAAAGGATGAAGAGGGAGAGCACAAAGAATACCAGGATGAAATAATAGTAATTCGTGGTATCCTCCAGCGACCAGGGCAGTCCAAAGTCGGGGCGGTCGATGCCCGGCAGGCCATCATCGCCTCCCGTAAGTGAACGCCAGCGCCAGGCAAGTGCCCACAGCATTTGTGCCAGAGCCAGGGTTATGATGATGAAGTAAATGCCTGTTGTACGCAGCGCCAGGTAGCCGAAAACCAGCCCGAGAAGCGCTGAAACCAGGAGAGCAATGAAGATGCAGAGCCAGAAGTTGTCCATCCCTCCTTTTACGACGAGCAGGGCCACCGTATAGCCCCCTGCTCCAAAAAAAGCGGCATGCCCCAGCGAGAGAAGCCCGGTGTAGCCCATGAGCATATTGAAACTGAGGGCGAAGATGGCATAGATGAGGATCTCGGCCCATATAAGAACGTAATACGAGGCTATAAACTGGGGGACGATTAGGAAAACAGCCAGCCCGACCAGCACATAAGCGCCGTAGCGCATGAGCTGGGCTCTCGAGAGGATATTTACCATCTCAACGAAGGCCCCCGTAACCTATGAGCCCCTTTGGCCTGAACGCGAGGATCAGAGCCGTAACCCCGAACATTAAAAACATGGCCAGCTCGGGGAAGAAGAATATGCCGACGCTGTCCACGATGCCGATGAGGAGGCTGCCGATAAGGGCTCCCTTCAAAGTTCTCAAGCCACCCACCACAATTACCACGAAGGCGAGGGTTAAAACCTGCCAGTCAAGCGTCAGATTGGCGGTGAGTACAGGAGTAGCCAGCACCCCCGACAGGCCCGCCAGCAGTGCAGCCAGAGTGAAAACCATGGTGAAAACCAGCTTGATGTCTATCCCTATCCCCTCGACCATCTCCTTATCATCGGCTCCGGCACGGATGATAGCGCCAAAACGCGTCTTCTCCAGGAACAGCCACAGGCCGAATGCAATAATCGCGCCGAATCCGATAATTGCCAGGCGGTAAATCGGATATTGAAGGTCTCCGATGGGAACCGAACCGGTGAGCACTTCCGGCGGTGGGAGATATTGTGGATTTGAGCCCCATGCAACCCTGGACAGGTCATAGATGATATAGACGCAGCCCAGGGTAAAAAGCATTTGCTCTATATGGCCGGGCAGCCGGCGCAGGAAGAAACGCTCCATAACCAGGCCGATGAAGCCGATGGCAAACATACCGGCTACAGCGCCCAGCAGGAAATTTCCCGTCTTTATGGCAACCGCTATGCCAATGAAGCCGGCGAGCATATAGAACGAGCCGTGGGCCAGGTTGACGATGTTCATAATCCCGAGCATCAGCACCAGGCCCGCGGCCAGGAGAAACAGCAGCATACCGAACGATATGCCGTTTAAAAAAACCAGCGCTAACTGGTCTGCCTGGGGCACAACGAGTCAGCCTCCTTAAAAACTAGTCAAGCTCAATCCCCGGCGGCAGCCAGTACGGTCCGATATCGGTATAAGTACCTATGAGGGTGGTTTGCAGCTCGCCCTCCACCCTTTCTACCACCGTGTGATACATATTCTGAACCGGACTGTGTACTTCGAACTTGATGGGACCGCGCGGCGCCTCAAACTCCGACTGCTCCAGGGCTTCAATCATCCCGTCTACGTCATCGACATCGCCGTCGACTCCCTCAATAGCCAGTATCGCCATTTTAGCTGCCACGTAGGCGTGCTCGGAGAAATCGGTAGCCTCCGCCTGGTAATTATCCTCAAGCTCCTGCACAAACCTGTTGTTCTCTGCCGTGTCTAGATAGGTGATATAGTTACTTACACTTTCGATTCCCAGGGCGGTATCCCCGGTTTGTGCCAGCAAAGAGGGGTAGAATGTATTGCATGAGACAAACACCGGCAGCTGGTCCTTTATCCCGTATTCTTCCAGTGCCGTGAAAAGTGACAGGGCGTATCCTGAGTAGTGGAAGGACCACAGGAAGTCGACATCGTCCACATCAATCTGAGTTACGTATGGTCCGTAGTCGAGAGCATCCATGGGCGTGTATATCTCCTGTACCACTTCGCCCCCCATCGCCTCGAAAACCTCCTTGAATCCTTCTAGCTCGTCATGGCCGGGCTGATAGTCGAGGGCGATACAAGCCGCCTTGCGCCAGCCTTTCGTCTCATAAGCTATATAGGCTCCTACAGAGGTTAGCTGGCGGCCGGAGTTGTAAGAGGCGCGGAAGAAGTATCTGGTGTACGAATCCTCTATAAACGACGAGCTGGTGCACAAGTAAGGTATCCATAGACGCTCGTTTTCATCGATATAGTCACGAATGGCGAGCCCTGCGCTGGAGGAAAACGGGCCTATGACTATGTCCACATCGTCCATTTCTATAAGCTTTTTTGTTTTCGACAGGCACACTGCCGGGTCCATAGCCCAGTCCTCCACTATCAGTTGAATCTCATAACCTGCCACTTCATAGTCCACCTCATCAAGAGCCATCTTAATGGCATCCCGGCTCGCGCTCTCGTCGGTAGCCATTGGACCGGTGATGGCAAGCAGCGCTCCTATCTTGATAGGAGCTTCGGTCGAGCATCCTGATGAGACAAGGCTCCCAAGTAAAGCTACCATTACCAGTGTAAACAGCAGCTTGGTTTTCATCTTCGTCCTCCTCCATATAATTCAAGCTGACGTAGAAGCATCATCTACTCCTGTTTGTACTCCATAGAGCCCCCCTTATAGATTATTCCTCCTATAACTCCCTACAGTGGCTTGAAAAGCCTCAACGGCTAGATGTCTGGCTCTACAGGATTCGGGAAGCCTCACCGAAGGGATGAACGACCCTGAACAGCAGGCGAAATACTATAAGAAAGACGACACAGATGAGGGCTGCCAGAGCCCAGTGGATGACGCTTGCCAGCGCTACGCCGCAAAATGAGAGTACGATAAATGAATAGACCATTCCTATTAACTGCCCGCATTTGTCAGCATTCCTGAGAGGTTCCCTGATTCGCGTAATGACGGTTAAGATCATGAATACCAGAGGCAGGGTCAGTAACGCAATCGATAGCGTCATGTTGAATATATCCAGATGCCAGAAGATAGGGACCAGTATGAATGCCCCCAGACCGATAAACGACTCCAGAAATATAGCGGTTTTAACCGTCAGTTTCAAGCCGACAGTGCCGATGCTCTGGACACCGCTGTCCCCTTCTGACTGAATGATACCGTGATTTAAGGCAAGCGACGTTTTTCTTAGCTTATCTCCAGATATTTGAAATGCCATAAGCCATACAAAAAGAAATACCGCAAAACCGATCATGAAATCGTTCAGCGGTCCGATAACCAGCCAGCCGACGATGGGTTTCAGCGATATGCCGAGGGCAAAGAACAGGGGGCCGACAACCCTTTCCTTGAATCTGAAGGGAGGCATTGAATAGGTGTAACCTACCGCCCAGCCGATGGCCAGTGCCAGTGTCAACCAGTAGTTGCGGGTGACCGCTAATAGGGCGATTAAAAACGCACCGCCCAGGATATTCTGCACGATAAAGGCCTTCATGGCCGTCACCGCGTCGAGTTCACCGGTTACTATCGGATTGCTGGGGACATAGAGCCAGTCTTCATCTCTATCCGCATAGGTATTGGCAAATTCGGCGATAGATACAAGGATGGTTACTGTTATCAGGAAGAGAGTAATCGGTAGCCATTCGGGGTCCTTATCCTCGGCTTCGAGCGCAAAAATAAACGAGCCGATATATACCGGAAAAGACATCCAGACGAACTGGGGCAGATTTGCCTTGAAGAGGCCCACCAGACCTTTTCGATTCATTCTCTGATTCCTCCCCAGCGGCTCGAAAAACACGTGGCCCGATGTTCACACCTGTATGGGCCGAAAGGACGGTCCGAATGGACGGGTAACTCTCTGCAGTATAGCAAACACTGCGGTGAAAAAGACGAACGCCAGCACAATAAATGCCCAGTGAATAATATCGGCGAGAGCGATGCCGAGGAATGAAAAGACTATGAACACGCAGGCCATCGCCATAAACATCCCGCACCTGTAGGCATTGCCCAGAGGGTTCCTTACCCGCGTAACTACAGTCAATATCATGAACAGCAGGGGCAGGGTAAGCAATGCGATTGATAATTCTTTATCGAAAATCCCCAGCCCCCAGTATATCGGTATCAGGATGAATGCCCCTAAACCCACAACCGCCTCTATAGCCACCGCGGTCTTAACCCTCAACCCGAGGCCGCTGGTTCTGAGGTCGGATATTCCCTTGCCCTCTTCGACCTGAATCTGTCCACCGTTCAAATCTTCGTGCGTTTTTCTTAACTTAACGGTTACCCCAAATGCGACCAGGTGGACGAAAAAGAAAGCGGAAAAGGCTATGATGAAACCATCCTGCGCAACCAGCGATGACTCAACGACCAGCCAGCCGGCAATGGGCACCATAGTCGCGGCGAGGGCGTGGGTAAACGGGCTGGCAAGGGTCTCCTTGAATCTAAACGGCGGCAATGAATATGCCAGACCGAAACACCAGCCAACCACCATCACTATTATGAGAGGGTAGTTAAAATCGCTGACTACCAAAAGGGCGATGAGGAGCAGCCCGCACAGGATGTTCTGAACTATAAGGGCTTTCCTGGCCGTTCCTGCTGCCAGTTCGCCGGTGACCAGTGGATTGCTGGGGACATAGAGCCAGTCTTCGTCCCGGTCGGCGTATGCATTGGCAAGCTGGCTGGCGGTACCGAGGATCAGAGCGGTTGCAGCTATTATGAGGCCTATGGAATCCCATTCGCTCAGGGTCGGTGCTCTGCCAAGGGCATAAAAAATGGCGGCGAACAATACGGGAAAGCCAGCCCAGACATACTGGATACTGTTTGCCTTTAAAATGCCTGTTATCGTTCGTCTATTCATACGGATTCCGCAGGCTGTTCCGGTTTATTCCCCCGTTTCGAATGCCGTTATATGCCGATAAATTAGATAATTGACTCCCAGTTGGTTGCGGAGTCAGCGGCTCGGGTGAAGTAAGCTATGAATTCATTCAGTTGTTCTTTATCCGTAACCTTGACCGCTTTTTCAGCGACCTCACGACAGTAGCTGCACTCGTGGCAATCCGTCCGACACTGGCTCGATTGAAAGTAATCCAGGAATCCATCGAGCTTCTGATTATCTACGTAAATAGGCACGACGTCGGCGATGGAACTGGCGCCTTCCATCCCTGCCGGGACGATGGGCATTATATCCAGCAGGTTCCCCTGATAGGCCCCGTCTGCGTACGCTTTTGCCCAGGTCAAAATCTCCCAGGCCGGCCTCGTCCTGCCCACGACTTTGAAGAAATCTATGCCCAGGTCGCGATAGATAACGATATCCTCGGGCCTGATCCACCTTATCTTCATGATTTCGGAGAAATCGGTTAGCTTAATCAGGATGCACTTCAGCGTGGGATAGGAAACGGCAAGCTTATGTTTCAGATTGCTGCTTTCGCTCGATTCCTGTGAAGCATGCGCCACTGTATTGAAATGGTAGTACCTGTAGGGGCACCCGTAAATGCACAGATCGTGCATTATCACTTCGAGCTTGCAGTTTACTGCGCTGCGAACACTTCTGAGGAACTCGAAATCCCGGTTCATCATGAAGTCTAGCGTTATCCTGTCTGCGCCCAGCGCTTCCCAGAATTTCGCTTTGGGTACAGAATCCACGTGGGCTATCGTCGATATATTCACAGCGATTTCAGGGAAATACCTCTTTATGACTTCGACGAGATAGGGAATGCTGACCGTAACAGTCTCTACCTCACACTCCTGCAACCAGTGGAGCAGGGAAAGGAGCTTCTTCTGCCCCTCCGCAGCGAACTCCATATTTCCCATGCAGGCCGCGTTCAACAGATAATCGAACTTTATACCCATCGAGTGGATTTTCTGTATGTGGTTTCCGGCCTGTTCCAGGGAGACCTGGGGGAGGGTAAATGAAGCTCTTCCGCTCCCGATAACCGATTCGGACAGGGAACCGTAGAGTTCATGTAGCTTCTCACCGATGCCCTGTTCTACGAGCTGGTCTAAATAATCATCTTCCCAGCAGGTGGGAATGCATAGATATTTACCCATTGTCCTGAGGGACTCCATTATTGTAGAAGTTCCCCGGTTCGGGCGTATATGCATCTTTTTTCATTTAATTCCCGCTCTACTCCGGCTGTAAACCTGTCTATAATAACATCACCGCGATTCTCGCAGCAATCCTTTCAGTCATGGTAGTGAGGCAGGCGGGGTCAGTATCGCCGTTGTGCGGTGCGCCCCTTGAAAGGGATTCCGGTGCATAAGGGCGCCTCGGGAATTACGTAAGCTCCTTGCAAATTCTGTAAATATGGCGATCATATTTCCCCCCGCGCAGCGACAGCGATGCCTCCCTAACTACTGAATATCCAGTCCGTTGGTACAGACTTTGTGCGACTGAGTTGTCCGCATCGACATCGACAACCATTCTTACCCCGCCGCTCTGCTTCGCCTCCTCCTCTGCTTCAAGAAGTAGCCTCGTTCCTGCTCCCATTCCTCTGTGCTCAGGGAAGGTGGCGAAATTACTGATGTAATATTCCCCCTCGCCAATCCCCCCGAAAACCCTTTGGGTTTTTATCATCGGAGGAAGCCTGAGGAAGAAACCGAGTTTCATTCTTTTCATCAGCAGCAAACCTGTTCGTATATCCTCGCGTTTCTTTGTCCTCCAGTCATATCCTAATAACATGCCGGCTCTGGCGCCGTCCAGCTCGGCGAAAAGGGTATGCTCGAAGCTGAAAAGATTATGTGGCCGGCGGAACATATATTGTAATACGTCGTTTGCGCTGTCACCCCATATGGCGGGGAAAAAACTGGGGGCCGAGATTAGCACGAGTTCGGCAAAATCTCCAGCATCGTCTGGCATGGCTTTTCTTACCTGAATACGCTTGTCTTGCGGAACCATCGACTCATCCTGCTCCGGTCTCTGACAACAGATTAAGCGTTCACCGGCTATATGGTCATTTCCCTGTTTATGAAGTCCTCATGAAGTTCGGACAACTCCCCCGTCCGCCGTTCCTGGGGGAAGGGTTAGATTCGGGGGAAGCCCGATAAGCCCCGGGCAGGATTACACCCTTCTATGCTTTGCCAGAGGTCTTTAGAATTGATTCAAGCTCCTGGAGCGCCTTTTTCGCCGGCCACTTATCGCGGAACACACGGCTGATGGCTGCCGTCATGGCTTCCGGGTTTTTATGCTGAAAGATATTACGACCCACGGAGCACCCTATCGCGCCCACATCACGTACCTGCTGCATGCGGGTGAGAAGCTCTGCGTCGCTAATCAGGCTGCCACCTGCCAGCACCACCGGGCGGTCGCATGCCCGCACAATTTCGCCAAACGATTTCTGGTCGCCACTCCAGTTTACCTTCACGATGTCGGCTCCTAATTCCGCGCACAGGCGGGCATTTCGCTTCAGGTACTCCGCGCCCAGCTCACCCTGCATGGATTGTAGGCTCTGGTAGGCATTAGGGTACTCGGCTTCAGCGATGAAGGGCATGCCCAGCAGCTCGCAGTCTTCGCCTATATTGGAGACATAGGTAATCGCGTCAGGCTCGTTGTCGCCCGCCAAAGCCACATACACAACAACAGCATCGGCTCCGATATGCAGCGCCTCTTCTACGGAACCGATAGGCGTAATTTGTGCACCCGACGGTCTACCGGCGGCAGAGGCAGTGAGCATGAGCGCCAGCGAGGTATCACGACGAAACAGATGGCAGAACTTCTTCGCCGTGCCCCGTCCCAGCATCAGGACATTGGCTCCTCCAGCGATGGCCTCGCGGACGCGGGCTTCCGTGTCGTATAGCCCGCTCAAAAACTGCGGGGAGGTCATCCCGTGGTCGATGGCACAGATCAGGCAGGTGTTGGTCTCCGCTTCGATCAAACGGTTGAGGCGAATCCTTTTTCCAGTGATTGCAGACATAGCTGAGGTGCTCCTTTCGTGCGGTGATTCTTCGCTTCGCCAGTTTTTTCAAACACTGCTCTGCTTCTACCCGAACAGAGGGCAGGATTGGTCGTACAGTTGCACGTAGTTAGTGTAAGCCTCGTCGTACACGGCGAAGTTTTCCCGGTCTGGCTCAAAGCGTTCCTTAACCTGTACCATCTGCCCCGCTGCCTCCTCGATACTGGCGTACAGTCCTACTGCCTTTCCTGCCAGTATGGCGGCGCCGAGTGTTGCTGCCTCTTCGTTGGTCGTTGTCACCACCGGTCGACGTGTGATATCGGCTTCGATCTGCTTCCATAGGTGGCTGCGAGCCCCACCTCCCAGAGCGCGGATTTCGTTGACAGGCACCCCCATCCCCTCGATTACTTCGATGTTACACCGCACAATGAATCCAACTGCCTCCATGATTGCCCGGGTGAAGTGGCTGCGCCCGTGTCGTAACGTGAAGCCGAAGAACACCCCCTTGGCCTTTGGATTGGCTTCGGGAGCCATTGCACCCTGCAGGTGTGGTAACATCACCAGCCCTTCGCAGCCCGGCGGCACCCGCGCTGCCTCTGTGCCCATCAAATCGTAGGCGTCGAGTCCGCTGGCCTGAGCCACCGCACTCTCCATCTGGGCGAATTCGTCACGGAACCAGCGCAACACTATCCCGCCGCTGGTAAAGGTGTGGAGCATATAGAGGTCCGGCACGCCATGATAGTGACACGGCATCTGGTTGTTAGGGTCGAGTGTCGGCTGTGAAACCGTCGCACAGATGGCCAAAGCTGCACCGGTGTTCTCACTGAAGATACCCGGGCGGATGTTGCCTACGCCGATAGCGCCGCATGCCTGGTCCAGTGCGCCCGTGCAGGCTACAGTCTGCGGGCTCAAGCCTAGTTCCTCGGCGACTTCGGGCAGCAGCTTGCCAACCGGCACGCCGGATTCAACGTATCGCGGCAGCTGGTCGGTGGTGATGCCGAGCGTCTCCAACATCTCCGGCCACCACTCCTTGGTACTGAAGTTCCAGTAGCAGGTTGATGTGACGAGCGAGCCTTCACAGACGTATTCACCGGTCAGGCGATGCAGGAAATAGTCCTCGAGCAAAAGGAACTTCTCAACCTTCTCGAAGAGCTGCGCCTCATGCCGTCGCAGCCAGAGGATCTTCGCCGCCGGCCAGGTTGGCACGAGCCTGACCTGCCCTGTAATCTCATAGGCATGCCTGTGCCCGAGGAGTTCGCCCAGTTCATCTGCCTCTGACTGGGCCCGGTTGTCCAACCAGACAATGGCATTTCGCAAGGGCTGGCCGGACTTGTCCACCACAACCAGGGTCTCTCCCTGAGCCGACAGGCCGAGGGCTTTGACGTCTGCCGCGGCGACCCCCGATGCATTCATAACCCTGGCGATAGCAGTAGTGAAGGCGCGCCAGTAGGTCTCGGTGTCCATCTCAACGGACAACGCATCGGGTGTGATGAGCTGATATTCCTCGGTATCCTTGGCTATCACGTTGCCCTGGAGGTCATGCAGGGCGCATTTCAGAGCAGTCGTACCCAGGTCAACAGCGAGAATAGCATCCATGGGGCTCCTTACTCTCCGGGAGCTCCTGCCCAGGCGACGAGCGCAACTTCCTCACCCACGTTGATCAGCGTGTGAGGCACACCCTCTGGAATGAGGATGGCGTCTCCCTTGAACAGTTCGTGGTATTGCCTTTCGTCAAAGAGCTGGACATGGCCCTGACATACGAAGAAGACCTCCTGGGAGTTCGGATGGCCGACATCGATATCGCCACGTTGCCCTGGCTCCAACGTTGAGGTACCGAACCATAGTTTTTGGACTTTGACATACTCCCGGCATTCCTCGAGCCCTTCCATAAATTTACGGGCTTCGTCCTGACGGATGGTGCGTGGGGGTTGGTATGCCATCATATAGCCTCGTTTCTGTGGGTAATTCGTGAAATTGCGCAGATAGCACCAGCGAACCCTCTGGTGAGCCATCATGCCCGATGGAGTATAGCATAGTTTGCATTTTATACCAAATTGTGCTATACGTTTACAAGACATCTGAAGAAGCCAAAGCTGGATGTCGCCAGAAGCAGATTCTGGGACAGCTGGCCACACCGGAAGACGTTGTCTGAGTCGTTCCTTTCCTTTTATCTGAGTATACATCCATCATCACGGGTGAGACGATTGGCGTGAGCGGCTGGCTGCAATTGACCACGATGATAGCCGAGATGACCCTCGTCGGACAGCACTAATTATATCTGAGGCCATTTCGGCGCTTCGCATATTTACTGGAGTCTGGTAAAACGTAAAGAGGAGGGACGATATGGCAACTATTAAGCCTGCTCTCGTTAAGGAGGTGGCCGGGGCGGCGATAACGTTCTGGGAGAAGAAGCTGACCCCGGGGATGGATTCAGGAGACCTCAGCCTCAGGGACCCGGAAACGGGACTGATATACATCCTGCCTCAACCCTCAGAGCGACAGCCGATTCATGGCTGGAATACGATAACCGCTGCCGATGTCGCCGTAATCGACATGCAGGGCAATGTGGTGGGGCCGACGGAGAACCTTCCCACAGTTGAATACCCCATGCACCTGCGCATTTATGAGGCGCGGCCCGACGTTAATGCAATCGTTCACAGCCACGGAGTGTGGTCTCAAATCTTCGCTGCAGTGCGGCAGGATATACCCTGCTTATCGCTCGATGCTTATCATTTCCTGCTGGGGGAGGTAAAATGCGCTGAGTTCGGGCGAGTGGGGTCGGAAACGCTGGCCAAGAACATAGTAGATGCACTGGGCAATGAGCGCAGGGCGGCCCTCCTGGCGGGGCATGGGGCGGCCTGTGTCGGCCCTAACTTATATGAGGCGTTCCTCGCCGCCGAAGTGCTGGAGACGACGGCGAAACAGGCAATATGTGCCAAGCTGATCGGCGATATTGTGCCTGTTACGCTCGGCGACATTCTGCCTGAAGACATAATCAAGGCCATGGACCCCGAAACACTGAAGCAAATGAACATCAAGTTCTAAGGCAGTCGGTCGCATCCCCGCGTATGCAGTACCTGCTTGATGGCCTCGGGGCTACACGCATGGTCTTGAGAGTAAAGGAATGGAGGAAAACGAGATGCAGAGATTCACAGACAAAGTGGTCTTAATCACCGGCGCTGCTGAGGGAATGGGGCGTGCCATCACTCTTGCGTTCGCCGGGGAGGATGCCATCGTCGTGCCCACGGATATAAACGAAGAGTTGCTGGCGGAAACCGCAAAAGAAGCCTCCGAGCTTAGCGGTCGCCCCGTAGACTGGTTCAAGATGGATATCACCAAGAAGGAAGAGATTGCCCAAACCGTGACGGCGATTATCGACAAGCACGGCCGCATCGACGTACTGGTCAACAACGCAGGGGTCTCCACCATGAACCCTGTAGTGGACATGACCGAGGAAGAGTGGGACTTCTGCATGAACGTGAACGCAAAAGGGCCATTCCTGGTGACAAAGGCAGTTCTGCCCCACATGATTGCCGCCGAGAACGGTAAAATCGTAAACACCGCTTCAGTTGCCGGCAAGGGAGCAACCGCTTTCCAGGCGCACTACGGAGCCTCCAAGGCTGCGGTCATCGCCTTTACTCAGGCGCTGTCGAAAGAAGTCGGGGAGTATCATATAAATGTCAATGCCGTGTGCCCCGGGATGATAAAGACGTCCATGCAGGACCGCGAGATGGTCTGGGAGGGCAAGCTGCGCGGCATGAAACCGGAGGACCTGCGCTTCATGGCTACTCAGTTCATACCCTGGGGTCGCAACGGGGAACCCGAAGATGTGGCAAAGGTAATCCTCTTCCTGGCATCACCGGATGCGGAATACATCACGGGTCAGGCCATCAACGTCACCGGCGGCCTGATCATGATCACGCACTAGGCTGGCTTTACGGCTCCATCACACGCAACAGGAGGCCCGACGTGATTGATGAGCAGGTTCGTGCGAATGTCCTGCGGGCGGTTGACAGCCTGAAGGATGAACTGGTGCAGTTGCTCTGCGACATAGTCCGTATCCCGAGTGTCCCCGCAACGCCCGTGGATTCTGGCTCGAGCGATATCGCGGAAGGTGTCAGCGGAGAGACACAGGTCAACCACTTCCTCAAGCCAGTTATGGAGTCCTTTGGATTGGAGACTGACCTGTGGGAAGTGGAGAAAGGTCGAGCCAATCTGGTGGGCATCTGGCGTGGGCAAGGAGGCGGCCGTTCCCTGATCCTCAACGGGCATGTGGATGTCGTGCCGCCCGGCCCGCCCGAGAAGTGGACGGTAGCCGGTCCCTGGAGCGGTGAAATCATCGACGGGAAGATTTACGGCCGCGGTTCCACCGATATGAAAGGTGGTATCGCGGCTGCTATCATTGCCGTAAAGGCGCTGGTGAAAGCCGGCTATCGCCCCAAGGGGGACGTTCTCATCCAGTGCGTGGTTGGTGAAGAGCACCACGAGACCTCTGCGGGAGTTGGAGCGGTGCTTGAGCGCGGCTACAGAGCCGATGCGGCTATAGTCTGCGAGCCATCGACACCGCCCGATAAGCTGTCCATTAATACCGCATCGCCGGGCATCGTCGTGATGTATATCAGAGTGATAGGCAAGGCAACGCACACATCGAATCGACATGAATTGATAAGGGCGGGGGGCCGCGGGGCTGCCGTGGGCGTTTCCGCCATTGACAAGACTTTCCTTGTATACCAGGCTCTGGCCAAACTGGAGGAGGAGTGGGGGCAGACCAAGCGCCACCCTGCATACATACATCCCGGCCATTTCGTCCTTTTCCCTGTAGCCATCCAGGGTGGCGACGTGACATCAGGTTACATCCCCGATGAATGCTCTATGACGTATATTATCTGGTATCCGCCGCAGGATACCCCGGAGAGCGTGGCCGAGGAGATTCAGGCTCATTTAGCACGCTTAGCGCAGACCGACCCCTGGCTGCGTGAAAACCCGCCCGAGGTATACGTTTTGTTCAGCCAGCCGGCATTCGAGACCTCGCACGAGGAACCTATCTGCAAGGCTGCTGCGGCAGCGAGCGAGGCGGTCTTCGACAAGCCTGCGAGCCTGTACGGTTCCGCCTTCGACTGCGACGCCGGTTGGATACGGAAGGCGGGTATTCCGACAATCGTGGTGGGGCCTGGCAATCCGGAGCTGGCGCACGGCTTCAATGAGTGCATAGATATCCAGAATGTCCTCGATGCGGCCAGGCTCTATGCCATGACCATTGTCGAGTGGTGCGGTATCTGAAGGGCATATCAGGGCGCCATTACTGAGCTTCTATTCCGAATCACAACTGTGCCGGTGTTTTCTCAGCGAGTTCATCGGCGAGTTGTTCGCCGGAGAACCGTGCCAGCAGGATAGTGCCGAACAGTATTGCCCCCAGTCCTCCCGCCCTCAGGCCCCAGTACAGTGTTTCCTCGGGAAAGATTTCGCCCATGGCAAGCACACCGATGAATATTGTAACCAGCCTCGAACAGAAATCCGAAACGCCGGTAACAACAATAGCCCGTCCCTGCTGGTAACCGCGGGAGAGCAGGAAGAAGCCGGTAACGTAGAACACTATCAGGAAAGGCGGAATAAATCCGAACGCGGTGATATAAGCTTCCTTGTCTATGGAAACCAAAACTGCTTTGGTTAGCACATCGCCCGACCCCAGCAGCACGCCGGAAAAGATGCTGAACACGATAAGCCAGTTAAACCCCAGGTTGAATAGCCTCTTGGCCCCGTAAATAGCGGAGCACAGGGCAATAGCTACTGCCAGCGCGGGTATCAGGTGTGACGGTTCCATCACGCTTGTAGTCTCGTTTTCAGCCGGCTCGCTGAGTCCCAGTGCAACGATGCCAGCAGTTACAATAATCACTCCCATCCACTCCTTGGCTTTAAGACGGTGGTTCAGGAAGAATATGGAGAAAAAGGCAAGGAGTACAAAGCCGGATCCCTGGATGGAACGGGCCAGGGATACCGGCGTATAATTCAGTGCTAACGCGAATAACCCCCAGCCAAATGCTGAGATAACCAGGCCGGCCATCCACTTTTTGCAGGATACGAAGGCCTTAAGGATTCTAAGTATATCCCTGCCCAGCGTTATTTTGGGAAGGGTATCGGCCGCCTGCTTCTGCCACACAATCCCCACGTCCCAGCAGACCGCGCAGAGGGCAATTAGCAATATACATATCCAGATTGACATACTGTACTTCCCTTATCGTTTTAAGCTATTTCCACCTTTCGGCCCCGCTGAAAAAGGCCCCTGACCCCATATCATTATCTCCCGTTCAGGCGAAACAGCCCTGGGTTCCGGATGTTAGTTCACTGCTTTTGACCAGCCCCTGGTGATTGTACCACTTTTTAAGAGACGGAAAGGAGTAAATATAGTGACTGTATATCGTATATTGTAATAAGCATGGCGTGTTGTATAATTGGGCGCAAGAAGTTTCTTGGGATTTGGGCTCATCAGGTAGACGGGGGGTTAGAAGTGAAAGGCTATATGGGGAATATCCTGGAGGTCAACTTGACCACCGGCGCCGTTGGCAAGACCACGGTCGAGCGGGAGGTGCTGCGTAAGTTCATCGGCGGGGGTGGTGTGGCAGCAAAGCTCTTTCTCGACCGAGTTTCCCCAGATGTAGACCCTCTTTCCGGGGGGAACGTCCTCTTCCTGATGACGGGTCCGCTGACAGGGGTCAGGCTGCCCGGAGCGGCGCGCTTTGCGGCATGTTTCAAATCTCCCTTAACAGGTATCTGGGGAGAAACTAACTGCGGTGGTAACTTTGGCGTGGGGATGAGATTCGCGGGCTACGACGGCATCGCAATAGAGGGTGCTTCCGACAAGCCCGTCTCTATCGTTATCGAGGATGAGCATGTAGAGATAAGGGATGCCTCCGACATCTGGGGCATGGATACCTATGAGGTTACCGATATCCTTAAGAAACAGTTTAAAGGGGGTAAGGAGGTAAAAGTCCTGACTATCGGGCAGGCGGGTGAGAAACTGGTCAGGTATGCCGCGATAATAAACGACAAGCGTTCCGCCCTTGGCCGCACCGGTGGCGGGGCGGTGATGGGCTCCAAGAAGCTGAAAGCGGTTGTCATCAGGGGGACAGGCAGCGTTGAGCCGGCCGATGCCGCGGGATTTGAGAAAATCCGCAAGGAAGTTCTGGAGAAGGTTAAGACGAGCAAAGACACGGAAAGCCTGAGGGCGTATGGAACGGCCGGTGGCATGGTCGCAGGCACCAAACGCGGTGACGTGCCATACAAGAATTGGGCACTGGGTCAAGACCTCGACATAGCGAGAAAAATAAGCGGGCAGGTCATGGCGAAGGAGTACCTGGTCAAGACCGCTGCCTGCCACGGATGCCCCGTTGCCTGTAAGCGGGTGGTCAGTGTTAAAGAGGGACCCTATGCAACAGAGGAAGGTCCAGGGCCGGAATACGAGACCCTCGCCAGCTTCGGAAGTATGCTCATGGTCGACGACCTGGCGGGGCTGATAAAGATAAACGAGGCCTGTAACAGGTATGGAGTCGATACCATCTCCTGCGGCTGCACTATCGCCTTCGCCATCGATTGCTTTGAGAACGGTATTATCGACAGCGGGGATACGGGCGGCATTGAACTGAAATGGGGCAATGCGGATGCCGTACTGAAGATGGTAGAGAGGATAGGGCGGCGTGAGGGACTAGGGGATATTCTTGCGGAGGGAAGCAGGCGCGCGGCGCAGAGGCTCGGCGGTAAAGCCGTCGATTACGCGATTGAGAGCAAAGGACTTGAAGCCCCCATGCACGACCCGAGGGCGGGGCACGGCCTGGGGTTGGCCTATGCTACCTCCATACGTGGCGCCTGTCACAATCAACACCTGGTTCTTGCTATTGAAGCGGATGGGATGTCCTACCCGGAGATTGGACTACCCGGGCCGTATGAGGCGAAGACGAGTGAAGGTAAGGCGAAGATGACCATGCTCTGTGAGGATTTGGGCATGGTGGTGAATTCTGCGATCATCTGCCAGTTTGTCCTCGGCTCTCTGAGCCTGCGTGACCTGGTTGATATGCTGAGGACAACGACAGGTTTCGATTACAGCCTGGCGGAGATGATGGAGTGCGGCGAGCGGATATGGCTGCTCAAGAGGGGTTTGTGTAACCTTATGGGCGTGAGGGCGGTCGATGATAGATTGCCAAAGCGGATGCTGACGCCTGTGAAGGAAGGCGGAGCCGCCGGCTCTGTGCCCGATATGGCTCTCATGCTCAGGGATTATTACCGGCTGCGTCCACTCGACGACGAGGGGCGCCCCGCTAAAGACAAGCTTCGCAGTTTAGGCTTGTCGGACCTTGCCGACAGGCTCTAGGGAAGTAGTTGGCGATTTCTAACAGTATCGTTCGTTATTTTCCGTCTCCTCTCAGGCTCGTATTGGTGGGCTTTTTCTCCTATTTTTCCATGGAGCTCTCCCTTATCTTTATGCCGCTCTTTGCCGACGAAATGGGTGCGTCGGAGTTCGAGGTCGGGCTCATTATCGCGGCGTACGGCATAGCTGTTTTCATATCTGCTTTCCTGTTCGGCCGCCTGTCGGACCTGCACGGCAGGCTGGTATTCATCAGGCTGGGGCTGGCTCTGGCGGCAGGGGCTTATCTCCTCCAGCTTGTCGCGCACGGTCCAATGATACTACTGGTAGTCAGGGCGTTTATCGGTTTCGCTTTCGGCATCTCGCTGGGCGCTGCCATGGCCTATGTTTTCGAGTCGGGCTCCCGTGTCGGCAGATACGCTGGCTTCAGCGCCGGCGGCGCCCTCGTTGGTGCACTTGTCGCGGATGATATTGGGGGCTACGATGCCCTGTTTATCGCCAGTGCCATCGGGGCAGGACTGGCCCTGCTGGCATCCCTTACACTGCGCGAGGAACCGCGCGAGCGGATTCCTGTACCCGCTTTGCCGGTGGATATAATATGGGCCAACCGTCGGGTATACCTGCCCTTCCTGCTCAGGCACTTGGGCGCCTGCGCTATCTGGTCTATCTTTCCCCTGTTCCTTTACGGTATCGGTGCCGACAAGGGCTGGATCGGCAACCTGTGGGCTATCAATGTAGGCGGTCAATTCGTGGCTATGCAGCTCGTACAGCGGTTCCACCCGGCGCGCATGTTCGCAGTCGGGCTCGTTCTTTCCCTGGCTGTATTTATCGGCTACGGAGTATCGACACACTATTTGCAGCTCATTCCCGTTCAGATTGTGCTGGCGATTGCCTTCTCCTGTCTCTGGGTTGGTGCGCTGACTCTGCTGATGAGGAGGAACGTGGAGCGCGGCACAGCAGTCGGCCTGCTCTATACCACGGAGCACCTCGCCGGCGGTGTCGGGCCGCTGATGGGAGGCGCAGTAGCACAGGCATGGGGATTCAGTGCGGTGATGTTCTGTGCCGCTGGCTTGACCTTCGGCGGTATGCTGGTATCATGGGCGGGTGCTATGGCGGGTAAGAGTAAAGAATGAAAATATCTTTGCCCTTTAGGGGGAGAGCCCAGAAGGTAGCCTTTTCCATAGGCGGAATCGGCGAGACGGGCTCCTATGAGGTAATCGCCACGTTCCTGCTGTTTTACCT
>SMTZ1_10001374_pt1 | contig 31024 bp, 25 predicted proteins | sample DeeMarSWOR136_30_FD_25667 | JGI IMG/M metagenome (IMG submission 25667) | reverse complement strand
GTTACGGGGATCAGACCGATGAGCCGGTGAAGGCCATGATCAAGCAACTTCAGGACGAGGGCAAGGTGCGGACGGGCACCGAGTTCAGCTGGCAGCGCCTGATGATGCTGACGATCAATGAGGCAGTGCAGTGCGTGATGGAGAACATCGCCTCGCCCGACAAGATCGATATAGCGGCCATTTCCGGCATAGGCATGAAGTATGGCGAGGAGCTCATGGGGCCGCTGCAGCTTGCAGACATGCTGGGGTTGGATGTCGTGTTGGCCGACCTGGAGAAGTTCCAGGCCCAGTACGGCGATCGCTTCCGCCCGGCACGCCTGCTAAAGACCAAGGTGCGTGCTGGCCATCTCGGAAAGAAGGTCGGCAAGGGCTTTTTTGAGTACACGACCTAGGATCTGCTCTTCGTAGCAACGACTTCAGTCGTTGTGAGAGTCACTTTCGTCAAGAGCGACTGAAGTCGCCACCACAAACGCTTGCTAATACCTCAAGAAAGGAGTTCTAGACCATGGCAGAACGCCAGTACGTAAAAGTATCAGTGGAGGACCGCATCGCCACTCTGACCATTGACCATCCTCCAGCCAATGCTTTCAACCAGCAGACCGTCAGGGAGCTGAGCAGTGCGTTTGACGAAGTATCGGCCGATGCAGATGTGAAGGCGATCATCATCACCGGAGCGGGCCAGTTCGCCTTTGTGGCAGGGGCGGATATCAACGAGATCAAAGAGCAGATCGATCTCGGTCGTGCAGGCAAAGAGGTGCATCGGGATCTAATCGTTGAGGGCCAGCGTCTCTTCAACAGGATTGAGCGGAGCACCAAGCCCGTCATTGCTGCCGTCAACGCGATATGCCTTGGCGGCGGTCTTGAATTGGCCATGGCCTGCCATATGCGGGTAGCATCCGACACAGCACGCTTTGGACAGCCGGAGGTCAACCTGGGACTGCTGCCGGCATGGGGAGGAACGGCACGCCTGCCGCGGCTTGTTGGCAGAGGGAAGGCCATTGAGCTGACGCTTACTGGCGACATGATCACGGCGCAAGAGGCGGCTCGTCTGGACCTGGTAAACAAGGTGGTGCCGGCTGGTCAGGTGATCAAGGCAGCGACCGACCTGGCCAGAAAGATCACATCGAAGAGCGCACTGACCGCGGCAGCGATCCTGGAAGCCATCAACCATGGTATGGAGTGCAGCCTGGAAGAAGCGCTTGATCTGGAAGCAGACAAGTTCGTGTACTTGTGCGGCACCGAGGACGGATTCGAGGGTGTTAGCGCATTCCTAGAGAAGCGTCAGCCCAAGTTCCAGGACAAGTAGGTGAAGTTGCGAGGTTCGAGTCATGAGTAGCGAGCTGCTGTCGTTCACTACCCATGACTCCCTGGTGCAAAGGCGATGAGTCTTAACCTGGCCATAGTGCTGGAGACCGGAGCGGCCAGCCGGCCACAACACACGGCGCTCATCCACGCTGCTCGCCGGATGACCTATTCTGAGCTCAACCAGGCAGCGAACCGATGTGCTGACGGGTTGGCGCAGCTTGGCGTGCACGCGGGTGACAAAGTGGCTGTGATGCTGCCCAATGTGCCTGAGTTCGTGACAGCATACTTTGCGATTCTGAAGCTCGGCGGTTGTGTTGTCCCTCTGAACACCCTGCTCAGGGCCTCCGAGATTGCATACCAGTTGGAAGACTCTGATGCTTCCACGCTCATCGTTGATGAGTCAGCAATCGCGGAGGCTCAGCAGGCTGCCCTGGAAGTAGAGACATGTCGGCACCTCATTGTCTCAGGAGGAGAAGCGCCGCCTGGCTGGCACCTCTTGAGCGAGGTGGTAGCAGCAGGGGCGAGTGAGTTCGACACGGCGCAGACGGCAGCAGACGACACGGCGGTCATCCTGTATACGGCCGGCGTCAGCGGACACCCCAAGGGTGCTGAGCTCAGCCATTTCAACATGTTCTACAACGCCGCGCTCACGGCAGACCGGCTGTGTGGCCTTGGAGACAGGGATATTTCGCTGGCCGTGCTCCCTCTGTTCCACGCTTTTGGGCAGACCTGTGTCATGAATGCTACCTTGTATGCGGGCGGCACGCTCAGCTTGTTGCCCCGGTTCGAGCCCGACAGGGTTCTACAGGTTATCCAGCGGGATCAGGTCACGGTGCTGATCGGTGTGCCGACGATGTACTGGTACTTGCAGCACTATCCAGGGGCGGAGAAGTACGATTGGAGCTCCTTGCGACTGTGTTGCTCAGGCGGAGCAGCGCTGCCCGTAGGGCTGATGAAGCAATTTGAGGAGCGGTATGGCTTGCCGATATTCGAGGGTTATGGCTTGTCTGAGACCTCACCAGTGGTGTCCCTGAATCCAACTGACAAGCCTCCTCGTCCTGGCTCTATAGGCCAAGCCGTCTACGGCGTGCAGGTGAAGATCTTTGACGAACAGGATCAGGAATTGCCGCTGGGAGAAGTGGGGGAGATCGTGATCCGTGGGCACAACGTGATGAAAGCCTACTACAAGCGGCCAAGCGCAACCGCAGAAGCCATGCGCGGTGGCTGGTTCCACACCGGCGATCTAGGCCGCATGGATGAAGCTGGCTACCTGTATGTGGTCGGTCGCACGAGAGATTTCCTCATCCGTGGAGGGCTCAACATCTATGCCCGAGAAGTAGAGAGCGTGCTGTTGGCCCACCCGGGCGTGTCTGAGGTAGCCGTGGTTGGCATTCCTGATGAGGTGATGGGGGAGGAGATCAAGGCGTACGTGGTTCTAGAGCAAGAAGAGGCGGTTGACGCTGAGGATCTGATCGAATACGCTCGCAAGCGGATGGCGGCGTACAAGTACCCGCGGTACATCGAGTTCAGAACCGAACTGCCCAAGGATACTACTGGCAGGGTAATCAAGAGGCTCCTGAGCGAGGCGCAGTAGACGGTTGATAGCCAGCCGAGCCTTGATTGGTTACCTGTGAATCGCTCTCCTGACAGAGTGGGATGAGCGGCAACGTAGATGCCTTTCGCTGAAGGAGGAAGCAATGGACTTTACGTTCTCCAAGGAACACCAACTGCTTCGGCGCATGGTCCGAGAGTTTGCGGAGCAAGAAGTGGCGCCAATAGCCGAGGAGATCGATCGGGAAGAACGGGTGCCTTTCGAAGTGCTGGAGAAGGCGGGTAAGCTAGGGTTGATGGGCATACCATTTCCACAGAAGTATGGAGGAGCTGGTGCCGGTGAGATTGGCTACTGCATCCTCATGGAGGAAATGAACAAGGTCTGTGGCTCCACCGCCACCATCATCGGTGCCCACACTGGCATCGGCGCCATGGCGATCTACCTTGACGGCACAGAGGAGCAGAAGCAGAAGTACCTGGTCCCATTGGCACGCGGCGAGAAGATTGCGGCCTTTGCCCTTACAGAGCCCAACGCTGGCTCCGATGCTGCGGCCATTCAGACGAGAGCCGTGCGCGATGGCGACAGTTTTGTGCTGAATGGTTCCAAGACGTGGATCACAAATGGGGACATCGCGGATGTGATCAGTGTTCTAGCAGTGACCGACCCGGCTTTGGGCGCGCGGGGAGGCGTGACTGCTTTCATCGTGGAGAAGGGGTTCCCTGGTTTCAAGGTGGGTCGCAAGGAAGAGAAACTGGGAATCCGCGGCTCCTCAACCGCTGAACTGTTCTTCGAAGATTGTCGGGTGCCAGTGGAGAACGCGTTGGGCATGTTCGGTGTGGGGTTCCTCACTTTCATGAAAACGCTGGACGTGGGGCGTATCAGTCTGGGGGCCGGTTGTTTAGGGGGAGCGCAAAAGGCACTGGAGATGAGCATGGACTTTGCCAAGAGCCGCTACCAGTTTGGCGCTCCCGTCGCTGCCAAGCAGGCAATCCAGTGGATGATTGCTGACATGGCAATGGAGATAGAGGCACTGCGGTCGATGATCTATCGCACGGCATGGATGATGGATAGTGGACAGACGGGGCGCGAGTTCAGCACGATGGCCGCCATGTGCAAAGTCTACGGTTCCGAAGTGCTCTGTCGTGCTGCGGATGTGGCGGTGCAGATCCACGGCGGTATGGGCTATATGAAAAAGTACCCCGTGGAGCGAATGTACCGCGATGCGCGCATCACACGGATCTTCGAGGGGACCAACGAGATTCAGCGCGAGATTATCGCCCGGAACCTGTTCCGCAAACTCGGGCTAAGGCTCCGATAGCCGCTCGGGGACGTGGATCATGAAGGAGAGGAAGGAAAGATCGCCCATGAAGATAGTGGTAATGATCAAGCAGGTTCCTGACACAACAGAGGTCAAGCTTGACCAGAGAACGGGGACTCTGATTCGCGAGGGCGTGCCCAGTATCATCAATCCCGAGGACAAGAATGCTTTGGAGGAGGCGCTGACGCTCAAGGAGAGCACAGGGGCCGAAGTGGTGGTCATCTCGATGGGGCCGCCGCAGGCTGAGGATGCGCTCAGAGAAGCGCTGGCCATGGGGGCCGACAAAGCCATCCTGCTGACGGATAGGGCTTTCGCTGGTGCCGATACCTGGGCCACGGCGACTACCGTCGGCATGGCCTTGAAAACGATCGGCGACTTTGACCTTGTCCTGGCGGGGCGCCAGGCGATTGACGGTGACACAGCCCAGGTGGGCCCGCAGGTAGCCGAGTATCTTCAGATCCCACAGATCACCTATGTGCGTGAGTTTGTGCTGGGCGATGGCAAGGTGCGGGCCAGGAGGGCGGTGGAGGATGGCTTTGAGGAAATCGAGGCGGAGCTGCCCGCTCTCTTGACCATCATCAAAGAGGCGAACACGCCGCGCTTCCCACATGCCGCGGCCATCATGACTGCCTACCGCGAGCAAGAGGTGACTTTCTGGGGAGCCGAGGACATTGGTGCCGACCCGGAAACTGTGGGTCTCAAGGGATCGCCAACACAGGTAAAGCGAAGCTTCTCCCCGCCGCCCAAGGAGCCTGGACAGATCATCCAGAGCGCACCCGGCGAGGCTGCCAAGGATCTGGTTGGGATACTGCGCAACAAGAACATCATTTAGAGAGATACCGTCATCAACCGGTCGGAGTGCGGCGCCACATGAGGCGAGATGAGAGTATACATTTCTGCTGACATGGAGGGTGTGTCGGGAGTCGTAGATTCCGCCCAGACCAGCAGCAAAGAGGAAGCAAGGGAATACGAGCGGGCACGCAGGTGGATGACTGGTGAGGTGAATGCGGCCATAGAGGGTGCTTTGGCTGCGGGAGCCACCAGAGCCGTGGTCAACGATGCGCACGGTTCAATGCGCAATATACTGCTCGAGGAGCTGAACCCAGTTGCCGAGTTGGTCACCGGGGCGCCGAAATCCCTTTCGATGATGCAGGGCATAGATGAGGGGTACGATGCGGCGTTTTTCATTGGCTACCATGCCCAGGCCGGATCTGTCCGCGGAACGTTGGGGCACACCTTCAGCGGACGGGTGCACCACGTGGCCCTCAATGGCCGGCCCGTCGGTGAGCTCGGTCTGAACGCCGCTGTGGCGGGGTACTTTGGGGTGCCTGTTGTTTTGGTGACGGGAGATGAGAGCGTAGTTGCCGAGGCACGATCCATCCTCGGAGACATCCAAACGGTAGCCGTCAAGCAGGCATATGGCATGCGGTCGGCGCGCTGCCTGGCGCCGAGCAAGGCTTGTAGGCTGATCAAAGAGGCTGCAGCGCGCGCTGTGCAGACAGGTGGCACCCCCTTTGTCGTGGCATCTCCGATCACGATAACGGTAGGCTTTCAGCAGACTGTGCACGCCGAGATGGCCGCATTGGTGCCGGGTGCACGCCCCCTGGATAGCCGGACGGTCGAGTTCGTGCACGCGGACATGCTCACCCTGTACCGTGCGTGGCGGGCCATGGTTGGTTTGGCCGCACTGGCCAGGTAGACGGTTCGCGATGGAACAAACCAGGCTGCACTGGCAGCCATACCTAGTCCTGGCGCTGGGGGTATTTACGGTTTCTTGGGGGGCCATCTTCATCCGTATTGCAGCCGCTCCAGCGCTGGTGACAGGTGCAGTGAGACTCACCCTGGCTTCGCTGATCCTGACCCCATTTGCCCTATGGCGCAGTGGTCGTGAGTTGCTACACCTTGGCTGGGCAGACTTGAGGCTGATGATAGCATCTGGGGTGTTTCTGGGTCTGCACTTTGCCACCTGGATCAGCTCACTGGCGTACACATCAGTCGCCAGTTCGGTTGTATTGGTGTCAACAACGCCGCTTTTCACCGGGTTGGCGATGCACTTTCTACTCAAAGAGCGTGTGTCTTCGCGCATGTTCGTGGGCATCGTTCTGGCTACTTTGGGCGGGGCCATCATAGGTTGGGGTGACTTTAGGATGTCTGGCTGGGCACTGTGGGGCGATGTTCTGGCTGTGGTCGGCGCGATTATGGTCTCTGCCTATTTTCTGATCGGACGGGACCTTGGACGTCGTCTCTCGCTCCTCACCTACATCACGCCGACGTACTGGGTGGCCGCGGTGGTGCTCAGCATGGCTGGTTGGGCGGCCAGGCAGACCGTAGGCGGTTACTCCCCGCAGACGTACTGGATGTTCCTGCTGTTGGCCGTAGGCCCGCAGATCATCGGCCATTCATCGCTCAACTGGGCGCTGCGCTATCTGTCACCTACCTTTGTCACTGCTGCTGTACTGGGCGAGCCAATCGGTTCCACAGTGCTGGCTGCTTTGGTCCTACACGAGAGACCGACCATGCCCGAGATCGTCGGCAGTGGTGTTATCCTGGCTGGCATCTACGTGTGCAGCCGTGGATGAAGCTGGGCGAGCCTCGGCATGCGCTGTTTGATCTGGATGACACCATCTATCCCAGCAGCGTGGGAATCATGCATGTCGTGAGCCAACGCATCAATGAATACATGGCTCTGCGGCTGGGCATGGATGATGCTACGATCAAGGAGTTGCGCCCGCGCTACTGGAAGCGGTATGGGACCACCCTGCGCGGCCTAGTGGTGGATTTCGGAATCGATGCAGACGACTATCTCGGGTACGTGCATGACTTTTCCGTGGCAGATGTCCTGACACCGAACCCGAGATTGGACAACGCCCTCAGGGCGTTGCCGTGGCGCAAGAGCATTTTCACCAATGCCAGCGGGCGCCATGCACGCCAAGTGCTGAGCGCTTTGGGTGTGGGCAGCCACTTTGAACGCATCTTTGACATCCGAGACACGGGATATGTTGGCAAGCCGCATCCTGTCGCCTACCACCGCGTGGTCGCTTCTCTGGGCATTGAGGCACAGCAGTGCATCGCACTTGATGATTCCATCCCGAATCTGCTCACGGCGAAGAGGCTGAGCATGATCACGGTCCTGGTAGGCTCTGTCGACCAGGTTGATGCTGCGGACTTTTCCATAGGCAGAATTGAAGACGTTGCTGAGCTAGCGTCTGAGATCACGCGATTGTGATGTGTGACTCCATGGAGATGTGTTTCGTACCGTCCTCCGGGGCTCTTGGCAGTTTCTTTGATGGCATCAAAGGAGATGAGCATAATGGCAGCCGTAATTGACAAAGTCGTCAGTTGGGATGGACAGTACACTACCGATTGGGACAGAGTGCTAGCCAAGCGCACAGAGCACATGACCAGCTCGATCATCCGCGAGACGCTCAAGCTGATGGCCACACCGGGCCTGATCTCGCTGGGCGGCGGCATGCCGGCGCCAGAGTTGTTGCCCGTTCGCGCGTGTTATGAAGCAGCCTGCCATGTTCTCGATCATGATGGAACGCAGGCGCTGCAGTACAGCGTGACGGAGGGCTATCCACCGCTTAAGAAGTACCTGGTGGACAAGATGAAGAAATACGGCGTCCCCGCAGAGGAGGAGAACGTTCTGATTGTCAACGGCTCCCAACAGGCGCTCGATCTGATCGGCAAGGTTTTCCTCGACCCAGGGGATACCGTCCTTACAGACGGTCCCACCTACCTAGGGGCTATCCAAGCCTGGAAGGCATACGAGGCGCGCTTTGAGACCGTGCCGTTGGATGATGATGGTACGCGGGTTGATCTGATCGAGGACATTCTGAAACGTCAGCCGGTCAAGTTCATCTATTGCTTGCCCAATTTCCACAACCCGGCTGGCGTGACCCTCTCACTGCAACGCCGGCAGAAGCTGGTGGATCTGGCAGCCAGATATGGCGTGTTCATCGTCGAGGATGACCCTTACGGAGAGTTGCGCTTTGAAGGCCAGGACATCACACCTGTGGTCGTCATGCACAAGGAGAACACCGTCTACCTGAGCACGTTCTCCAAGACGCTATCACCGGGCATCCGTTTGGGATGGATTGTGGCGCCGGCCAAGGTGATTGGGAGACTGGTGCAAGCCAAGCAGGGGGCCGACCTGCATACAAGCATCTTTGTGCAGATGCTGGCAAACGACATCTGCCAGCGCGGGTTCCTGCGGCAGCATGTCAAGAACATCCGCGAGACCTACAAGGAGCGGTGTGCGGTGATGCTATCGGCGATCGAGCAATACTTCCCTGCCGGAGTGCGCTGGACACGGCCCCACGGAGGTCTGTTCCTGTGGGTGATGCTACCGGAAGGTGCCGACTCGATGGAGCTGCTGCAGTTGGCCCTGCAGGAGAAGGTCGCATTCATTCCCGGCTCGGCCTTTTACCCCGATGGGAACAACGGGCGAAACGCGTTCCGCTTGACTTTTTCTGTTGCCAGTCCAGACATGATTGAGGAAGGCATCAGGAGGCTTGGACGGGCCATCGAGAGGCATCTGGCCGGGATTCAGTAACGAGGCAGCCAGCCGTTGGGCAATCTACGTCGCAAGGAGGGCAGGACATGGAACTGAAGGTTGATCTGGAAAAGTGTACGGGGTGCGGTACGTGTGAGCTCGCGTGCCCGTTTGGTGCCATCGGGATAGTAGACGGAAAGGCCAAGGTCTTTGAGAGTTGCGTCGACTGTGGCGCGTGCGTGGATCAGTGCCCGGAGGATGCGCTGTTTATCGGCGAGCGGGTGGCGGGTGAGGTCAAGGTTCAGGAGTACCGCAATGTCTGGGTGTTCGCCGAACAGCGAGATGGTGCGCTGACCAAGGTGGCCCACCAGTTGATGGGCAAAGCGCGCCAGCTTGCAGATACACTCGGCGCCAGTGCTGAGGCTGTTCTACTAGGCCACAATGTGGAGCCACTGGCCCAGGAGCTGATCGCTGATGGTGCCGACACGGTCTATCTGGCAGAACATCCGCTACTGGACCGCTATCGGACGGACGCTTATGCCAAGGTGCTTTCCGACTTGATTGAGCACAAGAAGCCGGAGGTCGTGCTGTTTGGCGCGACCACCGTCGGACGCGATCTGGCCCCTCGTATCTCGCAGCGCATCTATACCGGCCTGACCGCTGACTGCACAGGTTTGGAAATCGACGAGAGCGAACGGCTGCTCTTGCAGACTCGCCCTGCATTTGGTGGGAATATCATGGCCACGATCGTGTGTCCGCGCCACAGGCCGCAGATGTCTACAGTACGGCCAGGTGTAATGCGGGCACCACAACCAGACAAGACCCGCAAGGGAACTGTCGAACGCGTCCCAGTGGAGATGGACGAGCAGGATTTGAACGTCAAGATCCTGCAGGTAGTGAAGGAGGCGCGCCATCGGGTCAATCTGGAGGATGCCAAGATCATCGTCTCCGGCGGCCGTGGTCTGGGAGGCCCCGATGGCTTTGGGCTGATCGAACAGCTCGCGGAGGCTCTGGGGGGCGAGATGGGTTCTTCGCGTGCCGCGGTTGACGCTGGCTGGATTGACAAGGAGCATCAGGTTGGCCAGACGGGAAAGACGGTACACCCTGACTTGTACGTCGCGTGCGGTATCTCCGGCGCAATTCAGCATCAGGCCGGCATGAAGGAATCAAAGTTCATTGTGGCGATCAACAAGGACCCCGCAGCGCCGATCTTCCAGATTGCGGATGTAGGCATCGTCGGCGATCTGTACAAGGTGATCCCGGAGATGATCAAGCAGCTCAAAGCGGTCGGAGCGGGCAGCAAGATATAATAAAGGCGCTCATGACTTGCCCGTCCCCCTTCCTCTCCGCTACCGCAAGCCTCAGGAGGGGAAGGGGGAAGTGAAGAGGATTGCGTGAACAAGCCCCGTGTGGTCGACTCCGAAGTGCGTGTACGATATGCGGAGACTGATGCAGAAGGTGTGGTATACTACGCCAACCACTTTGTCTATATGGAAGTGGGACGCGTCAACTACCTCCGTGCCCTGGGATTCGATCCCTCCGCGGATCAATGCGGTCAGGGAATCGTCATCACTGAGGCTGCCTGCCGCTATCGCGCTCCGGCACGGTTCGATGACCGCCTGATCGTCCGTGCGTGGGTGGAGAACATCCGCCGCTCGAGTTTCACCTTTCTGTACGAGATTGTGCACGCCGAGGATAGGCGCCTGATCGCTGAGGGCCGCACCGTCCAGGTCTTTGTTGACCTCAATACCATGCAGCCGGTCCGTATACCGCCCGAGCTGCGCGACGTCCTCTGCGCAGCAGCTGCCCCATCCACCGATTGAGGCTTTCGGACAGGGAACCCCATGCTGAAAGTTGAACAGCACGGCCCGGTTGTCAAATTCCTTTCGGCGCGCACCATTCTCGGGCGTGCATTCTATCACACGGCAGCCTACTGCGTGGATGGTCTGCTGATTGACACCGGCTGTGCCCATGCTGCTCCAGAACTGCTCCGGTCGCTTGACTCCTTGCCAGTGGCGCAGATCGTCAACACCCACAGCCATGAGGATCACATCGGTGCCAATGGCCCCCTCCAGCGAGAGCGTGGGGCCACGATCTGGGCGCATGCGCTGGCCTTACCCATCTTGGCCGATCCGAAGCTGCAGCATCTGCAACTGTATCGGCGCTTCTTCTGGGGATGGCCTGAGCCTTCGCAAGCAAGTCCGGTTGGCGAATGGCTGGAGACCCGCCAATACCGCTTCCAAGTGATCCACACTCCAGGGCATAGTCCGGACCACATCTGTCTCCACGAGCCAGAGCAAGGTTGGCTTTTCTCAGGGGATGCATACATCGGCGGACGAGACCGTGCGGCTAGGCCAGACTATGACATGTACCAGATCATCGACTCACTGAAGAAGCTCGCTGCTCTTCCCTTAACGCGCATCTTCCCCGCCAGTGGGACGGTGCGCGACAATCCTGTGGCGGGCATCCAGCGCAAGATCGATCACCTCGAGGAGCTCGGTGCAGAGGTGCACCGTCTGCACGACATGGGACTTGACGTTGCTGCGATCAAGAGGCGACTCTTCAGAACCGAGTCGCATATCACTTACTTGACGCACGGGCATTTCAGGGCCAGCCATCTCATCCGATCCTATCTGCGGGGTAAAACTCCGCCCAGGGTGAGCAGATGACAGTCGGCGTCGTACGCGCCACCGCTGATACCCTGGCGAGCGACATGGCCGGGCTGATGCAGCTGATCGGTTACGAACCGCGCGGGGATTCGCTGTTCATCAAGCCCAACGTGCCTGACCATGGACCGCCTGGACAGGGCCTGTACACTGATCCAGCCGTGGTCGACGCCTTTCTCCAACTCTGGCCAGGAAGAACTGTGGTCATCGGCGAGAGTTGCATCGTAGGCGGTGACGCGGACATTGCGCTTCGCAGGACCGGGTATGCTGCCGTGGCGGAACGTCATGGTGCTGCCTTGGTCAACCTGGATCACGCGGACAGGTTCGAGGTGCCCTGGCCCCACGGTCGACTCAAACTGCCGACCTATTTGCGTACTCATGAGTACGTCAACATCGCCAAAATGAAGACCCACATCCAAACCGGCGTTACACTGGGAATGAAGAATCAGAAGGGCTTGCTAAGCTGTGCCGATAAGAAGGCTTTTCACCGCCTGGGATTGAATGGGTGCATCCGAGCTCTGGCCGAGGTGGCTCACCCGGCTCTGACCATAGTGGATGGCATCGTGGCGCTGGAAGGTGATGGCCCGTGGCGCTACGGGCGGCCAGTGGAGATGAGTGTGCTGGTAGCGGGTACGAACATCATCGAAGTGGACAATGTCTGTCGAGAGCTCATGGGTTTTGCCCCTGATCATGCACCGCACATCCCCGAACGAACAGACGTAGAAACGGTCGGGTTGAGCATATCGGAAGCCAGTCGTCGCTTCGCCTTCGACTACAAAGGGCATTTGCTCTATAAGAATGTGTACGAGCACGTCAACGACTCATGTAGTGGCTGCAACTGGACGTTGTACCATACCTTCAAGGCAGTCAAGCGGACCAGATGGCGTCGGATCAAGTTCCTGTATCGTGGTGAGTGGCGTCGTCTGGACGTTGTGATGGGCCATGCTGACAGACTGCCGGCTGGACACGGAAGAATCATCTGCGTGGGTGACTGTGCGCGGCAGTTCGCCAAGGCACACCGACTGCCACTCGCGCGCGGATGTCCGCCCGATGCAGAAGATGTGCTCGAACTGCTGTAGATGGTGGCATTGTCAGGACGGAACATGATTGAAGCAGTTGCCTTTGAGCAGCTGATGGACTTTGTCAAGAACGCCTATGGAGACTGGGAAACACGCCATCCGGGCCGCCGTGCATTTGGATATCTGTGCACCTACGCTCCACTGGAGGTGCTGCACGCGGCCGGCTTTACACCGCTGCGCTTGATGCAGCTCTCCGGCCCTGTGGCCCTGGCGAATGCGCATCTGCCCTCATTTGCTTGCGCACCAGCGCGGGCAGTCACTGAGCGGATGTTGAGCGGTGAGCTGGACTGGATCACGGGCGTGCTCTTCACGCACACTTGTGACACGATGCAGTGTTTGGCTGATATCTGGCGCATGGCCGGGCCTGGGTTCCAAGTCATTCCCTTCTCGCTGCCTACGGTCCTCAGTGCTGCGAACGTCAAGTCGTATGCGGTGGCAGAGCTGCAGCGCTTGGCAGCGCTCCTCGAGGCTGAGTCTGGCGTCGCAGTGACCGATGATGCGCTGCGTACGAGTATCAGGCTGTACAACGAGCAGCGGCGTCTGCTGTCGGCACTGCACGAACGCCGCGGTTGCTTCGCTGAGGAGCAGTTGTGGGCGCTCACAATGGCCGGCATGCTGATGCCGGTCGAAGAACATATCACCTTGCTGCAGTCGTCGCTGCTGAGCACGGAGGGCAATCCTGGGGCTGAGAATGGGGGGGCGGGGCTCGTGCTCGTCGGGGCCGTCTTGGATGATCCGATCGTGCCATCACTGATAGAGGACTTGGGCGGACGGGTAGTGGGAGACGATCTGTGCACGGGCAGCCGCTATTATGACACACTGGTGGATGAGACAAGGGAGCCAGTGGTTGCACTGGCCGAGCGTTATCTGAAGCGGGTGGCCTGTCCTGCAAAGCACAATGCAGCGAACGGGCGGGCGCGGCGGTTGCGGAGTCTGGTGCGGACAACTGGCGCACGAGGCGTGGTGTTCCTGCTTCCCAAGTTCTGTGATCCCCACGCGTTCGATTATGTGCCGCTTACCAAGGCACTTGACGAGGATCGGGTACCTCACCTGCTAATCGAGACCGATGTGACCACACCGACCGGTCAGCTGCGTACTCGCCTGCAGGCGTTCATCGAGGTGCTAGAGAACGCACATGGCTAAGCGGTACAAGAAGCTGAAGACGGCCGCAGAACTGCAACGCTTAATGGAGGGCCATTACCGGCAGGCGCGATTCCTGCGCCTGGGGCGGCCCCTGGCGTGGGTAGCCAGCGGTGCACCTGTGGAGCTCCTGCGAGCGATGGGCGTGCTGCCTGTCTACCCAGAGAACTATGGGGCGCTGTGCGGCGCGCGGCGAGAGGCGGTGCACCTGTGCCAAACGGCCGAAGCGCAGGGCTATTCTGCAGACCTGTGCTCCTATGCACGCAGCAGCCTGGGTTCGATGTTCGATCACAAGGGCGCGCCGATGCATGGTCTGCCCAAGCCCGATCTACTGGTCTGCTGCAACAACATCTGTGGCACGGTGGTGCAATGGTTCGAGGCCGTTGCGCAGCACTATGGCACGCCGCTATTCATCTTGGATACTCCATTCATCTACGATCACTATGAACAGCAAATGCAGACCTACGTTCAGGAGCAGCTGGAAGACCTGATCCGCTTTGTCGAGAAAGCGACAGGTCGCCGCTTAGACTGGAAGCGGCTCGAGGAAGTGGTGAAGCTGTCCAATCAGACCGTCTCGCTGTGGGGGGAGATCCGTGCCCTCTGCAAGGCACGGCCTTCACCCCTCAACGCTCCGGACCTGTTTGTCAACATGGCACCGATTGTGGTGCTGCGCGGTACGCCGGGTGCCGTGCGGTTCTACCAACACTTAAAGGCCGAAGTGGAGGAGCGCGTCAAGGATGGTGTGGGGGCTATCCCCCAGGAGAGACACCGGCTGCTCTGGGACAATATCGCTATCTGGCACCATCTGTATCGGTTCTACAACTACTTTGTCAACTATGACGCGTGCTTTGTTGTGGATACATACACGGGCGGTTGGGCACACCAGGTGCCTGTCGGAGGTCTGCTTGAAGGGCTGGCATCGGCCTATGCCACCATATTCCTAAACCAGAGTCTGTCCTACCGTACGGAGCTTGTGGTTGACCTCATCTCAGAGTATGATGTCGGCGGCTTTGTGATGCACAACAATCGCAGCTGCAAGCCGTATTCTCTGGGGCAGTACGCGATAAGACGGGCGGCTACCGAGCGTACAGGCGTTCCGGGGCTGATCATCGAGTCGGATATGTGCGATTCGCGGGCCTTTGCCACGGAGGCCGTTCGGACGCGGATTCAAGCCTTTATGGAGACATTGGCAGCAGGCTGATGTCGACACCATGTGTTTGGGGCATAGATATCGGGTCTCTCACCGTGAAGGCGGTTCTGCTGGATGCAGGTGGGAAGCTGCTGGCCAGGGGCGTGGAACCGGCGGGCTATGGTGGCCAACAAGCAGCTGAAGCCCTGGTCCGGAGCCTGCTGGACGAACGTGGTCTCAGGCCGGCCGATGTTGTGTATACAGTAGTCACTGGGTACGGACGTGTGCGCTACGATGGCGCCGATGAGGAGCTGTCCGAGATCTCTTGTCATGCCCGCGGCGCATTCCATTTGCATCCCGCGGTGCGCACGGTGATTGACATCGGTGGACAGGACAGCAAAGCGATCCGCTTGAATTCAGCAGGGCGGGTGGTCGATTTCGCCATGAATGACAAGTGCGCGGCGGGGACTGGGCGCTTTCTGGAGGTGATGGCTGCGGCGCTGGATGTCTCCGTTGAAGAGTTCGGGCATCTGGCGCTCGAATCCGAGCGTCCTGTCTCCATCAGCAGCACCTGCACCGTGTTTGCCGAGTCAGAAGCGATTTCGCACATTGCGCATGGCGCCACCAGGCAGGACGTTGCATCCGGTTTGCATCAGGCGATTGCCAGCCGTCTCTTTGGGCTGGCGTCCCGCGTTGGGCTCCAACCTGAGATCGTGCTCACGGGTGGGGTGGCTCTCAACGTGGGGGTCGTGGCAGCGCTGGCCAAGGCATGTGGTCAGGATGTCACGGTGCCAGCGGACCCTCAGACTGTCGGTGCCCTGGGAGCGGCGCTCTATGCGGCGCACAAGGGAAGGAGGTAGCCTGCATTCGGGGTTGCCGGGTTTTGACAGCTCCAGGAAACCCGTGGTAACATAGCATAGTCGTGGCTTTGCAGCACATCATCACCCAAAGGAGGGAAGGTAACAATGGAGAAGCTTTGGCTGAAGAACTATGAGCCGCAAGTTCCGCACACGCTCGAGTACCCCGAGCGTCCTCTGCACACCAATCTCGAAGAGACCGCTCGCAAGTACCCCGACGCAACGGCAACCATCTTCCTCAACCACAAGATTCCCTACAAGGAGCTGAACGAACTCGCTGATCGGTTTGCCGCTGCCCTGCAGCAAGTCGGGGTGAAAAAGGGTGACCGTGTCGCCATCTACATGGCGAACTGCCCTCAGTTCGTGGCCAGCTACTACGGAGCGCTGAAGGCGGGGGCTATCGCTGTCACCTTTAATCCCTTGTACGCGGCGCGAGAGGTGGAGCATCAACTCAAGGATTCCGGTGCCGAGACGATCGTGGTGATGAGCCGCTTCTACCCGATCGTCCAGCAGGTGCGTGCCAACACTGCACTCAAGCACGTGATCGTCACCAATATCAAGGAGTACTTCCCGCCTCTCATCAAGCTGCTGTTCACGCTGTTCAAGGAGAAGAAAGAGGGCGACGCGCAGGACATCTCGGGCGACGCCAACACGTACTGGTTTCAGGAGCTGCTGAGCCGAGCTCCGGCCAAGCCCACGCCCGTCGACGTCAAGCACAGTGACACAGCCTGTCTGCTGTATACCGGCGGCACTACTGGCGTGCCAAAGGGCGCGGAACTCACCCATCGCAACTTGATGTCCAACGCCATGGGCTGCAGATACTGGCTCCACGACCTGCGGGAGAGCAAAGAGGTCGTTCTTACCGCTATTCCGCTGTACCACAGCTACGGAATGACCACCTGCATGAACCTGTCGGTCTACGCAGGGGCAGCGATGCTGCTGATCCCCAACCCCCGTGACTTTGCGGATGTGATGAAGAACATCAAGAAGCACCAGCCCACGCTTTTCCCAGGCGTCCCCACGATGTACGTGGCTTTTAACAACTTCCCCGATGTCGAGAAGTACGGTGTCAAGTGCATCCGAGCCTGCATCAGTGGCGCTGCAGGCCTGCCGGTGGAGGTGCAGACCAGATTCCAAGAGTTGACGGGGGCCAAGCTGGTCGAGGGTTATGGATTGAGCGAGGCGTCGCCGGTCACGCATGCCAACCCAATCTTCGGCTGGAACAGGATCGGCACGATTGGCCTGCCCTGGCCGGATACCGAGGCTAGGATCGTGGATCTGGAGACGGGTAAGAAGGAACTGGGAGTCAATGAGATCGGTGAGTTGGTCGTACGCGGCCCGCAGGTGATGAAGGGCTACTGGAACATGCCCGAGGAGACCGCTTTGGTGTTGCGTGAGGGCTGGCTGCACACGGGTGACATCGCCAGGATGGATGAAGAGGGCTACTTCCAGATTGTCGACCGCAAGAAGGACATGATCATTGCTGGCGGGTTCAACATCTACCCACGTGACGTGGAGGAGGTCTTGTACGAGAACCCCAGGGTCAAGGAAGCAGTGGTGGCCGGAATCCCCGATCCCTATCGAGGCGAGACGGTGAAGGCTTACGTCGTGCTCAAAGAAGGCGAAACGGCGACGGAGGAGGAGATCATCGAGTTCTGCAAGGGGAAGATGGCCAAGTACAAGGTGCCGAAGATGGTTGAGTTCCGCCCCGAGCTGCCTAAGACGATGGTCGGCAAGGTCCTACGCCGGATACTGGTCGAAGAGGAAAAGAAGAAAATGGCGGAGAAGGGCCAGTAGGAACAGGATCCAATCAGCTAGCTACCAGGTCATTTGGTGGTTGGTCCGATCACATCTGCTCTGCAACGACGCACCTGATCCTCGACAAGGCAAAGGCGTTCGCAGTCCCCAGTTCCCAGATTGCGAACGCCTCTCTTGTCACTATTGTCATTGTTATCCGTGCTACAGACTTGGGCCCTCTGGCTAGAGCTGCCGGACGCCCGTCATGCGGCACTGGTCATCTCTCACTGAGTGGGCCAATAGCGGTAAATGCCCCGGTCTGTACCGACCAGAATCAGGTCGGGGTCATCGGGGCTGAGCACCAGTGCCTGCAGTCTTCTGCTTTGCAGGCCAGCGCCCAGCGATGCCCAGCTCGACCCCGAGTCGGCGCTGCAGAATACGCCCTCACCTTCGGCCATGACATACAGCGTTCCCGGCGTAGCCGGGCTGACGGTCATCCCTCTAAGCTCCACTGCTGCAGCGATCTGATTCTGGGGAACCAGTATCGACTCGGATCGGCCCTGCCCCGCCACCAGGCTTGGATCAGCGCGCGCAATCGCAATCGGTCTGCCGCTGCCTTTGAGCGGCAACGCGAATGCAACTACGCCAGAAAGGTACGGCTCCCAGTTCTCTCCAGCATCGAGGCTTCTGAATACCCCTCTCTCAGTGCGCGCGTATGTGGTGGTCGCTGGCCCTCTGGGATCAATCACGATGCCCTGGACATCGTCGCCAATCGACGCTCCTTTGCGGGCCCACTGGGCGCCAGCATTATCGGAGCGGTAGATCCCCTGCCCCACCGTAGCGGCATAGATGCGGTTGCGCTGTTCCGGATCAACCGCTAGGCTCTGAATGGGAGCTTCGGCAACACGGCTGGCGGAGGCCCATGTCGTCCCGCCGGTGCCGCTTCTAAACACGAACCCCTCCCTGGTGCCCACGTAGATGGTCTGGGTGATGACCGGATCCACTTCTATAGCCGTGATCTGGGCAATCGGCAAGGACACTCCGACGTGCTCCCAATCCTCACCGCTATCGGTCGTTCGGTACAGTCCGCCCCCGGCGACACTGGCATAGAACGCCTGCCCATCCTTGGGATCCGACTTCAGAGCCAGGATGCTGGCTTCGGCGTAGGTCTGGATGCTGGAGCGCTGCTGCCAAGTGCGGCCTGAGTTCCCACTGATGAACAGCTGGTTGCCTGTGCAGGCATAGACCACGGTTGGCTCCGTCGGATCGACGGCTACGACCTGCACGTCTTTGTCTGTCAGTCCCAAGTCGCTCCTGATCCAGGTCTGGCGGCCGTCTGTGCTCTTGTGCAGGCCAACTTCCAACCCCACATAGATCTCTTGCGGGTTCTTGGGATTCGTTGCCAGGGAACGCGCCACGGATGGATCGCGCCAATAGTCGGCGTAGGTCCAGACAAGGCCAGCATTCTCGGTCTTCCAGAGTTTGCCCTCCGATATGGCATAGACGGTGCGAGCAGCCCGAGGGGGAATGTGCAGCGATGATACGTTGGTGAACCCAGTGCGCAGGGGGGTCCAGGTCGCTCCGCCGTCAAAGCTCTTGTAGATGCCATGGTTAGCTGTGCCGACATACAGAATGTTTGGCTGCTCGGCCTCCATAGCTAAACACTGCAGCGTACCGGTAAACCGTCCGGCTGGATGCCAGTCCATGCCGGCGTTAGTGGTAGTGAACACACCCGCCGGCGTGCCAGCGTACAGCTTGCGCGGGTCGTGGGTGTGCACAGCCAGGGCGCGGATCTCCGAGGCAGGCAGCCCGGTGCTGCGCTCCTGCCAGCTGCTGCCTCCATTTGCGCTAACGTGGACCTTGCCGTTCCAGCTGCCAGCATACAGCACTTTGGGGTCGTCCGGATCCACGGCCAGGGCACGCACCAGGCGGTTGTCCAGACCGTTGTTGCGGGGAATCCATGTTATCCCTCGATCTTCACTCTTGAACACGCCGCCATCTGTTCCCGCATAGAGCACACGTTCGCCGCCAGCCTCTTCGATCCGCAGGGCGTTGATCTGACCATCGAACAGCCCAAAGAGCACTGTCCACTGCTTGGGCAGCAGTGTGGGGGATGGCGCTGTGGGAGACGTGGGCGTCGCCGAAGTCGGTGATGGGTAAGCGCTCGGGAAGAGGGCTGGTCTTTTCCAGACCGCGACAAGCAGCAGGATGATCGCCAGCACGGCAATGATCGCCAGCGCGTGGTCCTCCAACCACTCGCGTAGACCCGGAGCGGAATCTGTGTCCATGGTCCGACCACCTCGTGGAGTGACTGATTATGGTTGATTATACCAGATAATGTCAAGTTGGCGAAAGCTGTCGCTGGTGCGGGCCTACGTCAGGTTAGGGGCAACCGCCGGTGTAGCCCCAGTGCTGCCCCTCACCCCAACCCCCGCCAGGAGCGGGACGCTGCCTCTCCCCACTCACGCCAAGCCTGTGCAGTGCGAACTGAATGCCGTGGGGAGAGGGTGAATGAACCGCTATGCCCCACAGCTGATGTGCACCCGGCTGGTGCTGGGAGCACGACAGAGGGGCCAGCCAAAGTCGCTCAGGTGCTGACATTCTACCTGTCTCCCTGCGCTGGCAAACGCGGCGCAAGGGGAGCCAACCAAGCACTGGAGTCGCGCGCGGTCTGCTTGCGGGCCATCTTCGGGACGTGCTATAATCACACTGCGCCGCCCGGTTCTGGGGTGATGTCCATCATGGAGAAGAGTGGCTGAGAGTTCCCAAGTGTACAAGAGTCGCGTAGCCTTCACTCAGCAAGTGGGCAGGCTTTGCCTGTCGTCTCGCCCAGCAAAGGAGGCTGTTCCATGGATAAGCAGGGAACGATTCGCGCAATAGAAGCGTCGGCGGTCTTGCTTTTCTTCATCCAGGCCGTGCGCACGCTGTTCTCAGTGCTGTTCGGCGTCATCTACGACGCCATTTTCGCTGGTCCGCTGACGGTGGGCGCGGTGGTGATCAATGTACTGGTCCTGGCCGCTTTCCTGGTGCCTCTCTTGGCGCCTCGCAGGTACGCGCGCCAGTTGCTCACTGTGTCATCGGTGCTGGTGTACCTGGGGCGAATCCCCATGACGGTGAACGACCCGCAGATGCGGCTCTACAGTTCGCTGCTCATCGTGGCAGCGGGCGGGCTGTACGCTGCGTCCCTGCTGACTGTGGCCCCTGGCCTCTTGCCGGCACCCCTGATCGCGGCATTGGCCTTTGACCAGCTGCTGCGAGCCTGGGGCCACACTTTTGACATCACACTCCGCGCCGGCTGGCTGCCGGTCCAGTTGGCCATTTCCGCCGTGCTGCTGGTGCTCAGCGTCCGTGCAGACAGGCTCCGCCGTGTAGATGCTCCCGAGCTTGGCATCGGCCTGCTCGGAGGGCTGGCTGTGGGCGGTTTGCTGTTCCTGCAGACCTCTTTGCTTTCCCTACCGAACGCCATCGCCCGATGGAGCGCGTGGAGCTACTCGGCCCTGGTTCCATCCCTGCTGGTGGTCACCTTGCTGCCCTTGCTATGGAGAGTTCTGCGCCCGCTGACTGGTGAGGTTGCAGGGCGTCGCCTGTGGGGGATTATTCTGTTGCTGCTGGTCTGCGGCGGTCTGGCGGCAGGCTACTTGCTCACGGGTTTCCTGGCGGCAGTAGCCCTTCTCGTGGCCCAGCTGGCGGTTCTGCTCGCCCTTCCCTCCCTGTTGCGCGAGACCAGGGTCGAAGGCCAACACAGCGGCTCGCGGCTGGCGGCGGGACTGCTCCTGTTCCTGGTGATGAACTTTGCCAATGCCTTTGCCTTTACCTACGCGTATACGCTGGACTGGTTCCGGGGTGCTGGACTGCCTATCTTTCTCTTAGCTGGCCTGTTCACGACGGTGCCTGCGGCGCTGCGCGGTCTGCGTCTCCCAGGGTCGCCTGAGTGGGGTCCGGCCCGGCTGGTGGTGGGCGTCGCTACAGTGATGGTCGCCTTGAGCCTGGCGTTCGCGTGCCCATCAGCGCTGCAGATGAAGGAGGCGGGGCCGAACGTTCGCGTCGCGACCTACAATATCCACTACGGCTACCACAGTGACTGGAAGTTCTACCTGGAAGAGATGGCCCAGACCATCGAACAGAGCGGGGCTGACATCGTAGCGATGCAGGAAGTGGACACCGGGCGTATCACCAGCTACTGCGTGGACGATGCGCTGTGGCTGGCCAGGCAGCTCAGGATGGGCGTCTACTACCTGCCGACGGTGGAGCACCTGACTGGCATCGCGGTGCTGTACCGCTTCCCTGTGCAGGAGGCCGATGGGAAGCTGCTGACCAGCCGCCTGGAACAGACGGGCATCATACGGACGCGGCTCAAGGTCGGGGATGACTCACTTGACGCCTACGGCATCTGGCTGGGCCTGGAGCGTGAGGAGCGAGCGGTTCAGCTGACAGAGGCACTCGACTTTATCGGGCAGGGATCGGCCGTGTTCGGCGGCGATTTGAACTCGACGCCCGACTCGCCAGTGTACGAGCGCTTGACAGGGGCCGGTTTTTTGGACCCATTCATCGCTGGTGGTTTCGAGCCCTTGCCTACTTCGCCCTCTGAAGAGCCGGAGGAGCGCATCGACTATGTCTGGATCCGTGGGCTGAGGCCCGTCGATGCACAGGTGCCAAAATCCACTGCTTCGGACCACCGCATGGTAGTGGTGGAGGTGGCGTTACAGTAGGTTGACAGCGGTCCTGCAACGGGGCAAACGGAGAGCGGCAGCTAGCATCCGGGTGTGGTCCCAGCACGGCAGGACTGGAACAGGGAAAGTAACCTGCTGTCACGAGCGCACAAACTGCAGCACTGCGCCCGAAGGAAGGATGGAGGACTGCTTGAGCAGTTCCGCTGGCTGTCCACCAATCCAGTACGTGACCACCGCGTGGCTGCGTCCCCACTCGGTTTGCACGATCCAAGCTGGCACTTGCCGGCCACGGCCAGCATGTACCTCTTGTCGTCCTGTGACCGCTACTGTGATCTCAAGAACCTGTGCCAAGCCAGCGTGAAAGGCTGGCAGCATGTAGGAGTAGCCTTGGCTGAGCGGCATTAGGCGGAGGATCATCTCCACCGAGTGTGCGTCGAACGCCGGGCGGTCCAGCCTCACCTGGATCGGCCCGACGTTGCCCTGTGGGGTCTGCCGCATGCCTGACACCTCCAGGCCACGGTAGTCAAGCGATACGGTTGCCCCTGCGTGTTGGTCGTGGTGTGAGAGTGGTGAGAAGGTAGAACGCAGCACGACGGTGGTGCTCAATCGGTCGCCCAGGATATCTGACCGCGCAGCCTGGGTGCGCTGCAGCGCAAGTTGGCCATCAACCTCGAGAAGCTCGATCTGCTCGGTGGTGGTGCCGACGACACGTTCGATTCCCTCTTCGATGAGCGCGATCGTCTTGCTGTCCGCTTGAGGAACGAGACGAGTCCAGTCGATTCGAGGATCACCGACGGTGATGAGCACTTGTACACACTCCAGGTGGTATCAGGGCGGAAAAGGCAGCGCACGGCAAAGCCTTCTCATCGTGCTCTGGAGTCAGTGGGAGAACGGTAGCCGCGAATGGCCTGCACAGGCCGGCGCTCCGGCACCCGCTGTGGAGATCCGCGCTCAGTGTAATTGAGCGTACAGCCAACACCCGTCTGCCCTGACACAGGCGGCTTCGCGCCGTGCGACCCGTATATACTAGCCCTTGCCAGACTGGAGCATGGCCTTTCTGATGGTGATGATCTCGTGCAGATGGCTGCCGAAGACGTCGGGCTGAATCTGCTCCAGTATGTATCTCAGGCTTTCGCAGCCAGTGTCCCAGTACCCGCTGTGAGCACCGAGTTTTCGCGTGCTCCTCACGGGGATGTCGGTTACCTCGCCCAAGTCCTCTCCCTGCAACAGGTCAGGCGCCAGATCCCAGTCAGCGACGATGTTCCGCCAGCAAAAGCCGCCGGCGAAATCGGCTTTGTCAATCTTGTGGCAGAAGCGGGGCCCGTAGGGGCATTCAGCTCGCTTGTCGCGTGATTCCTGAAGGTCCTCCTTTATCTGATCCCAGGCTCCCTTGGTTGGTGGCGGGAAGGGAGCAGATTGCCCAGCCCCAGCTAGCTTCCCCAGCCCACGTCTCACCGTTTGACTTTCGCCCAGCCTGCCCAAGACACGTTGTGCAGCTCGGTTGTCGACAAGGCGCGGTAGGGCGTCCCTCAGGCGCCTGGTCACGGGGTCCTCCAGCAGGATGTCGACGAACGTTTTGAGGGGTGACCCGACAGTGAAGTAAGTCTTGATCCTCCGCTTGTGCGCCGTTGGCAGGGTGCGAGACAGCACTTCGAAGCTGATGATGCCTCCCAAAGAGTGGCCTATGACGTGAACCTCGTCAAACTCCTGTTCGTGGAAGTACTCAGCCTGCTCCTCAAGCTGACGTCGCATGCGTTCGGCTTGCTCTTCATCGGATGCGAAGATCTCCGCGTCCCCGACGGCATCCTGCTGCAGCCATTCGCCAAAGGCCTCCAGGAACCGGGAAATCGCAAGTCTCCCAGGGAACCCTGGCAGCCGACGAAGGACCTTGTTCAGTCCCATCGCCAGTGCAACCCACCCGGCCAGGGCCAAGAAGGTCCCCCCTACGTACCAGGAAACATACTGCCGCCACCCCCAGGGCGCTTGGCGTTCTAGCCACATGGAGCGCACGGTTCGAAGCACGTCCACAAGGGCAATGGCAGCGATCACGACCTGCAGCGCAACCCACAGTTGTGCCCAATCCGGCAGAGCCGCGAATGTCGCGTTCAAGACTGGAAGGCCCGCAAACTGTACATTCAGCACAGCCTGCGCTACCTCCTTCGCCCGCTCCGGTAGCATGGCGATCAACCCGGCAAGCGGCGACAGCAACACAGCCACGGCCCGCCGTACAAACCCGAGCGCGATCAAGAGCGTGAGTGCCTGTCCGGCCGACAGCAGTGCACCGAGAACGAGCAAGGCCAGCTGCGCAAGCCGGTTGTCTTCCAAGCTCATCAACCTGGTGACTGTGTTCCACAGCCAGCGCCATACGCGCACCAGCGAGTGGGGCTCAATGGCGCGCTGCCAGTATGCCTCCTTGATGCGAAACACGTGCTGGTCGTCCTTCCATGAGACCTCAACGTACTTGTCCTTGTGGCTCTCGTCCACGTGGGCCCGCAGGACAAACTGTCGGCCCGAGATTGTCGGCACGCTCAGCCTGCTCAGCAAGTCGTACATGGTGTCGACCAGGCCAGTGGCAAAGCCGCCCAGCACCTGGAGTGGTTCGTGCCGTCCAACGCCGTGGATGATGACAATCCCGTGCTTGGTCATACAGTCACCTCCCTGGCACAGCCTTCTCAGATGGCCCCGGCAATCTCAACCTTGGGCAGGTGCGAGGGGGCAGCGGCTCAACGCTTTCGCACTCTGCGAGCGTAGGCTTTGCTGCTCCCTCCCACAAAGGTAAGCGAGATGTAGCCTCCATCCTTGAGATCCTCGGTCGAATACACCCGGCAGCGCTCCTTCAGTTCGCGTACCGTTTCCGGGTCTGGCACGTTGTCGTATGTGCCTTCATATGTGGAAATGGCAGCGTAGCGGGGCCGGCCATCGGACGCCTTCTCCATCTTGCCTGGCAGGATCTTCTCCAACAGGTCAGCTGGCGGCATGCCTGTATGGCTTGCATGGTGGCTGACCTTCAGGAAGTGCACCTCCTCGAGCACACCGTGCTTGTTCATCTCCTTCCAGCTGCGCTTTTCGGCGTCGGCGGCGAAGAGCAGCTTCCAGCCGCGCCACTCTAGGAGGAAGACGATGCTGCTGTCGTTGTTGGCCTTGTCGATGGCCAAGAGGTTGTCCAGATACCCCCCACGGCGCATGTCGACGAGGTTGTAGAAGGTACCGGCGTCCACGCCACCCGGCGGTGTGGAGGGGGTCAGGCTGGGCTTGGCTCGCCCCGCACCGGGCGTGACGCCCAGCGCCATGGGTTGGAACTTGCCGTAGTAGATCGACGTATCCTCCTCTGGGGCCCAGATCGCAAAGCGCGCCTCGTGGAAGGGGTGCTTGCCCTGCAGCGAGTCTTCGGGATGCGCAGGGCGAGGACGGTGCACATAGCATGTTCTGTCCTCCCCTGCCAGGAGCCGCAGGCGGTCCACATAGAAGGCCGTGGCGTTGGGGTTGTTGTTCAGCATCAGGGCATAGAGGAAGGGGTTCTTCTGCTCCGGAGCCGCCTCCAGGAAGCGCTCGACGGCGCTGAAGATCTGTTTCACATTATCCAGGGCCTGTTTTGCCTTGGGGTGATCATCGTAGTAACCGGGCTTGGATGAACCTGTGAACCAGGAATGGCGCACACGCAGTTGGTCCTTTAGCGCCTGGCTGGGGAAGAGCTCCTCATCTGCGTAAGGCAGTCCCTGCACGTGATCCCAGTGCTCATGGGTCATCACGTAGAGATCGAGTGGCTGGCCGTTGAGGACCTTGAGCACGTCCTTGACTACCGGCCCAAAGAGGGCATCTTCATGGCCACCGGCCTCGTCGCTCTTGGCGTTGCCCACGTCGATCAGGATATGACGAATCTCCGTGGTGCCATTCGGAGCACGATCCGGCACTGAGATGAGGATCGCGTCACCGAAGCGGACGTTGTACACGCGTACGCGCAGCTTGTTCATGATCAGACCTCCCCTATGACGTGCAGCATGCGGCCTGTGCCGTGGACGCGCATGAGATCACCCGTTGACACGGCTGGGATCACGGAGCGAAGTGGCTTGCCGCCGGGCCCCATCGCAAGATGTCCGAACCGCAGCACGTCTTGGTCGGCCAGGCGAGCGAGCATCAAGTCCCGGTCCTCTCGCTGTTCATCCAGCTCTTTGGGGCGGCCGCTGGTGTCTGAAGTCATCAGGGCGCGGACAAGCTTTGTGTCCCAGTCAATGGCCAAAGTGGTGCCGATCGTGATCTGCCGCTCGCGGGGCAGGCCGAAGCCGGCGCCGTTGGCCTCTATGGAGCTCCAAGAGACTTTGAATAGGCACTCTTCGACTTGGCGAGGACCGTCGCGGTGGTAGTACAGTTTCCTAACTCTGAGGCGCGGTTCTACGTGGAACGGAATCCGGCGCGGAATGTGGAGGAACTTACGATTGCTGTCCGCGAACAGATATGCTACAAAGTCGCTCTCGAGCAACGTGTCCAGGTCCACATCCTGGAGGGGGCCGTACTCGTACATGGTCGGCACCTCCAGCGCTGCTCGATCGGGGGCCATTCCCCGGCGCACGAATTCGTCGCGGATCCAGACCCGCTCCTGTTCATCGTCGGGATGGGATGCCTGATCTGCCGCGATGATGGCCCGTCCATAGTCGGCGTAGGACACCTCGCCTGGCGGGAGGTAGTCCAGAGCGCGGAAGATCATACGCTTGAACTGCTTGGCAGCCACCGCCAGGGCCTTGCCCGAAACGGAGAGCTCTCTGGACGGGTCCCCTGCGGAGTACTCCACCTTGCGGTCTTCGTGCATCTGCACCATGACCTTGTACAAGGCACCGCTCAGGACCTGGCTGAGCGCGTGCGGCTGGTCGTGGTCAACATCGTCGAGCGTCTCCTCGTTGAGCAGGTTGCGCAGGTAGCCGAGCTGATAGCGAGCCATCCCGAATTCCTCGGCGATGGAGCTAAAGTCATTGGATTCGCGGATGGAGCCCTTGGTCTCGTCCAGTATGGCCGTCGTGAGGCTGCCGCTGCGAAAGGCCATCAGTGCGGCCGTCAGGTCGGCGACGGCCTCGTGCAAGGCTAGACACTGCGGCGTGATGGCATCGTAGAGGTGAGGGGCGATGCTGTCTAAGATAGCATGACCGGTCTCGTGGGAGACGATGTCGCGAGAAAGGCTGGTGTAGACCGTCTCGCGGCGATTCTCGGGGTTGGGGAAATAGAAGAACTGCAGGCTGCGAGAGTCGCGCTCGTAGAAAGCGTTGGCCCATTCGCCGGCCCGCGGCACAACCAGCAACTGCGGCCCGTCGAAGGCCCACACCAGGTCGCGGCCGAGGGTGTCTTCTTCCTCGAACATGTACATCGTGCTGAGCACGGTGCCAAAGACGCTGACGGCTATGAAATCAGGCGCGTAAACATCGAAGGTAGGCTTGTAGACATTCTCCTCGTTGGCGATCTTGTACCTTCCCTTTCGCCGTCTGCTCGGACGCTGAAAGGAAACGGGACGCATGAGCTTGCCGGTGTCGGGGTCGAAATCAAGAACGGCGACGCGCTTGCTCACCGGGCCATCAAGGAAGAACTCTTCGTCAACGTGTGGTTTCTCCACGATCCGCGCAACGCCCCGGTACTTGGCTATCTGCGGATCCTGGATCATGATGGGAACCTGGATGTCCATCACGGCACCTCCTATCCCTCCTGCATACCTTGTGACTGCGCACTATGCCGTACCTCTAGGGAGCCAACTCCAGAAGCATCGAGTGAGCCCCTACCTCCAGAGGCTTGATCTCGTATCCGTACTCTGCGGGATCATAGTCCCTCTGCAGGTCGTCGGTGTGACGGGTCTCGTTTGTTACCCACAGCTCGACCGGCTGCCCCCGCTCTTTCGCTGCCTCCACAATCCAGATGAGGGTGGCCAGGTCGGGGTTGCCATGTGTGCCATCGGCTGAGACAACGTACTTGTCGGCCGTGACGGTCTGGAAGAAAGCCTTGGTCACATTACGGTCGCTGCCATGGTGGGGCAACTTGAGCACACTAACGTGCAGCGTCCCTTGCGGGCTGAGCAGGCCGGCTTGTGCGAGTCCTTGAATCAGGTGATCGCTGCGGCCGTCGCCGGTGAGAAGGATGCTCTTGCCCTCTGCCTCAGCCAGCACCATGATGCTGCTCAGGTCTGGCGCTCTCTTATCGGCATTTGCTGCCAGGACGGGATCTCCCGATGCGATGGCCTCCTCCTGCTCATCGAGCCAGGTTTCCCAGTCCTCCTTGAGCCTGTCCAGGTTCTCCTGGGTTGGGCCTACCACATGCAGGGTCAGGTTCCCAAACGTGATGTCATCGGGCGCGGTATCCACCATCACGACGTTGTTATCAAACCTAGGGTTGACGTCGATGTCGAGGTTCTTGGCAAACTGCAAGAGGTTGTGGCCCTCGCTGATGGACAGCACCATGCCGCCCACTGTCGCCATCTCAGCCGCTGCCACGGCCCCTCCCAATCCGAGGGCTGTTTGCAGCCGGCTGGTGATCGTGCCGCCGCTGTCGATGGTGTCGCTGAAGCCGTTGTGCCACAGCGCACCGATGGCAACGGTCTCAGGTAGGCCTTGGATTCGCTGCTTGCGCAGTTCAGCCATCAACTTCAGCAGCCCGCGGACATGGTCCCTGTCAACGTGGCTCAGCATGACCAGCTCCAGTTTGCCGTTGCCATCATCGATCTGCTCGAGGATGGGCCTCAAGTGGAGGTCGTAGGTCTTGGTTGGTCCACCGTCGACGAGGATGTACCGGGGAGCGCTGTGCGGACCGAACTCTAGAATCAAGCAATCGCCGTAGCTGGCCTGAATGACCCGCAGCTTGAACATGCCGGGTTCCTTTCTCCTCCTGCAGGGGCAATGCTGCCCGAGGAGGGAGTGAAACACGCGCGGGCAGCCCATCAGCATCCGCCCATGGTGATGCCGCCAGGCTGCCAAGGCTTGGCGGGATCAACCTGGCGCTGGATACGAGGTGAACTCACTTCGCCAACGTGACCTTGGCTGTGGCGAAGGTGGTTGGGTTATCCACCAGCGTGGCCTTGACCGTTACCCTGGCGCCGGATCGAGCTTGCTTGTGCTCACCTTTGCGCGGAGCCGTATACACACCGGTCTTGGCATTGATGTGCCCCAGCCCGGTCGGTTCGGTGCTCCAGCTAACCTCCAATTCAGGCTCGGTGCGGAAAGCGTGCTGCTCACCAAGCGCGACTTGAGCCTTTGACGGAACAACCCGCAGCTTTTCCACCAGGGTGATGGTGACCTCTGCAAATTCGGTCTCTTCGCTGGTCGAAGTGGCCCTGATGGTTATCTTTCTGCCGGCCATGTGCTCGTCGGTCGGCGCAGTGTAGTGGCCTCCTTCCGTCAGCATGCCCAGGTCCTTGGTGCCATAGCTCCAGGTCACGTCCTGGTCGGGGAGCACGGTGAACTGCGTCTTTGCACCAAGAGGGAGCGTCGGCGAAGACGGCCGTATCTCCAGCTGTCCGCGCCGTGGGTTCTGACTCTTCCGCCGCAGCTTGGGCAGATCAACCTCGATGTCCTCACTGGCCGATACACTGACCACGCCTGGGGCTTTTGCCAGTCGTTCGGCGACCTTGGCGGTAGCGTCGATGAACAACAGGTTGAACGCGGTAGGGTCCCCAATGCGGTACACCTCGTCGGACAGCCCCTGGTCATCGATCCAGGCAATAAGCTTGTTGCGGGCCTGCGAGGTGTTGTCGCGCAGGATGCGGTACTTCTGGGCGCGGTCGTACTGGCCCAGGGCTTTGGGCGAGGGCCGCTCCAGTTGGACGGCCAGCGTTATCATGTTTGAAGGCCGCTCAGATCCGATGGGCTCGACAGGTTGTTTCTTGGTCATATCACACAAATCTCGCTAGTCCAGCACCAACCCGCTCCGCGTCCTCGGGCAGGGGCATGGCTTGGCCGAGGAGCTCTTCACGCAGTCCGCTGCCCATCAGCCCAGGGTTGGCGGACGCAACGAGAGCCGCAATGCCGGTCACGTAGGGTGCAGCCATGCTGGTGCCGCTCATGTAAGCATACTGGCTCCGGTTGCGATAGTCGCGCTCCAGGCTGGAGAGGACGTCCACTCCATAGCCTGCTATGTCCGGCTTGGCTTCACCGGTAAAGGGCGAGAGGCCTCCGCCGCTAAACCAGGCGGAGACGCGGTCGGAATCCACTGCGCCCACAGCCAGTGCCTCGGCGTAATAGCCGGGCGCGCGCATCACGCCCGCTCCCTCATTGCCGATGGCCACTACTGGCAGCACGTCGAATTCGACGAGAGTAGAGAGGAGAACTTTCATTCCCTCCTCAACGGCTGCCTCGTCAGGTTGATCGATCCAGGCTGGAAGGAAACCCAGTGACATGTTGACGATGATCGGTTTGCCAACGTATGCCGGCTGCTCGAACAGCGACAGCACCCAGTCGAGGGCAACTACGACGCGTTCCAGGCTGGTCTTGTGGGTCTCGCTCTCGATGACTGCGGCCACCATGAGCTCGACGCCGGGAGCCACTCCGGTGTTCTCGCCGGCGATGATGCCGCAGACGTGAGTGCCATGCCCATGGGTGTCGAATCCGCGCACTGGCCGCATGGGGTCACGTGAGGGCTCCAGTGGCACGTAGCGGAAGTCGATGCGTTTCCTTCGCAGCTCGAGATGGTCTGCATCGCAGCCGGTGTCGAGCACCACGACCACTGCTCCGTCTCCGGTGATGCCCTGACTGCGGGCGGTGTGGACCCCACTCTCCTGTGGCCAGAACTCGCCCCCCCGCGGACGGCGGGAGAGGCGATCACTTAGCTGAGGCGTGGGGATGGAGAGCTCGATGTTGGGCACAGCGACATAGTCCGGCTCGAGCAGCTCTCTGGCCTCTTCGTCTATCGACTCGTGGGTGGCGTTCACGACGTACGCCTCCACGTGGCCCAATCGCTGGAAGGCGTCCTTCTGCTCGGGGATAGCGGCTCGCTGTTCGGCGGCCATCTGTTCCATGCCCAGCCGTCGCAGCCGACGCTCTCGGTACGAGGTTCTGGCATCCGCGGTCAGTCCCATCCGCTTCTCGGCGGTGGGTCTGGCGACCAGCCCCAA
>SMTZ1_10000768_pt2 | contig 31044 bp, 26 predicted proteins | sample DeeMarSWOR136_30_FD_25667 | JGI IMG/M metagenome (IMG submission 25667) | reverse complement strand
TAGAGATTGTAAACTTATTTATTGCGTTTATATTAGATATCGAGATAGGGCGGCAGACGTCTCTTGGCTTCAAATCAGAGGAAGAAAAATTTTTGGTATCCTGGTAAAATAGGGAGAGCTTTGAGCGAGTCGAGAGAGAGGATTGATAGCCGGCTGAACAGGCAATTTTGGAGTGATTGATGAGCAAAAAACCAATTCTTGAAAAGACGTATGACCCAAGCCTTGTTGAAAAGAAATGGTCTGACTTCTGGATTCAGGAGGGACTGTTTACTCCTGACGTTCCTGCGATGGAAAAGACCTTCTCCATGGTCCTTCCTCCCCCGAACGTTACTGGAAAACTCCACATGGGGCACGCTCTCTGCTTTACTCTCCCCGATATCATCACCCGTTGGAAGCGGATGCAGGGCTGCAGCACGCTCTGGCTTCCAGGGACGGATCATGCCAGTATCGCGGTCCACAACGTGATCGAGCAGAGTCTGGGCGCCAAGGGCTTGACGAGAGAGAAACTGGGAAGAGAGAAATTCCTCGAGATGGCTTGGGAATGGAAAAGAAAGTACGGCGGCTTCATCATCCATCAGTTGAAAAAGCTGGGAACTTCCTTGGATTGGACGAGAGAAAGGTTCACGCTTGATGAAGGATTTTCGAGAGCGGTCAGGCGGGTGTTCGTGGACCTTTATCAGCAGGGATTGATCTACAGGGATTACTACCTCGTCAACCGATGTCCCCATTGCGGAACTGTACTCTCGGATATCGAGATAGAACACAAAGAACGGAAGGCCAAGCTTTACTACATCAAATATCCTCTCTTAGAGAGTGAAGAGTATGTCGTAGTGGCGACCACTCGACCAGAAACCATGCTCGGGGATACAGCGGTGGCTGTCCATCCTGGTGACAACCGTTATCAGAAGGTCCAGGGGAAGAACATCCGTCTTCCCCTAGTCGGTCGGATCATCCCGATCATCACCGACGAGCGGGTAGAGAGAGAATTCGGCACGGGAGCGGTTAAAGTGACTCCGGCCCATGACCCAGTGGATTTTGAACTCGGGAAAAAACATGGTCTTGAACAGGTCATCGTGATTGATGGCACGGGGAAGATGACGGAAGAAGCGGGGGAGGAATTTAAGGGCCTGGATAGGTTTGAATGTCGCGATAAAGTTCTTTCCAAGCTCGAGGAAAAAGGCCTTCTCCAGAAAAGGGAAGACTATCAGCATGCCGTGGGGCACTGTTACCGATGTCAGACGATTATCGAACCCAACCTGTCCTGGCAGTGGTTTGTCAAGATTGAACCTCTGGCCAAGGAGGCCATCCGAGTTGTGGAAGAAGGGCAGATTCAGTTTATCCCTTCCAACTGGGCCAAGACCTACTTTGAATGGATGAATAATATCCACGATTGGTGTATCTCCCGTCAGCTTTGGTGGGGACACAGGATTCCCGCCTGGTACTGCCAGGATTGTGAACAGGTGATCGTGGCTATGGAAGAGCCTGAGACATGCGATAAATGCAGCAGCCATCCCCTCAAGCAGGACGAGGATGTTCTCGATACCTGGTTTAGCTCAGCCCTTTGGCCTTTTGCCACCATGGGCTGGCCTGAAGAGACGGTGGACTTGAAGACCTTCTACCCGACAGACCTGATGTCCACTGGGTTTGATATCATCTTTTTCTGGGTGGCCCGGATGATCATGATGGGACTCAAGTTTACGGGCGATATCCCCTTCCGCCAAGTTTTTATCAACGGCCTGGTCAGAGATTTTAAGCGCCGCAAGATGAGCAAATCAGAAGGGAATATCATCGATCCCCTGGAAATGATCGATAAATACGGCACAGACGCTTTGCGATTCACCCTTGCTGCTCTGGCTATCCCGGGAATGGATATTTCCCTTTCTGAAGAAAGGATGGCTGGTTACCGAGCCTTTGCCAACAAAATATGGAACGCTTCTCGCTTTGTCCTGATGAACCTTGAAGAGGACCATCAAAACATCCAGAAGGAGGAAATGACTCTGGCCGACAGATGGATCCGCAGCCGATTGACCAAGGTCATTCGGGAACTGAACAAGGCCCTGGAGAGTTACAAATTCTACGAGGCGGCCGATAGGATATACCATTTCATCTGGCATGAATTCTGTGACTGGTACATCGAGCTGGTGAAGCCCGCTCTTGGGGAAAAAAACAAAACCAGTCGAGCCGTGCTCGTGGACACCTTGGACCAGATCCTCCGGATTCTTCACCCGTTTATGCCGTTCATCACCGAAGAAATCTGGCAGCACCTCCCTGCTGAAGGAAGAGCCCTGGCTGTGGCCTCCTTCCCCGAGGCCCTTGATCAGAACCAAGACGAAGAGTCGGAGTCGGCCATGGCTCTTCTCCAGAAGGCCATCGTGGGGGTGCGGACGATTAGGGCGGAACATCGGATTTCCCCCAAGCAGACCATTGATCTGTGGCTGAAGGTCAGGCGGGAAAAAGAAAAGGCGCTGATCCGCTCCCACCAGGTTTACATCCAGTCATTATCGAACATCCGTAAGCTTTCCATCAGGGATGAATTTCCTGAGGAGCAGGCAATTTTAAAAGGGATGGTGGGGGCTTGGGAGATTGCCATCCCCCTCGAGGAAGGCCTCATCGATTTAAAAAAAGAAAAACAGAGAATCGAGAAGGAGCTTTCCAAAATCAGCACGGATATCCAAAAGATCGAGGAAAAGCTCCAGAATATCAATTTTCTCGATCGCGCTCCTGAAGAGGTTATCCAAGAAGCCAAGGAGAGGCGACAGGGTCTTCAGGAAATGAAGAGCAAGATGGAGGAGAGCCTGGAACACATTCTCTCTCTTCTTTAGGGAAAGGTTCGTTTGTTTTGAAGGGTGGAGGTAGAGGGAAAGCTGGTGAAGGTCATGAGTATTATCTTCTCTGGACCTGAGGTTGAGAAACCAGGTGAAGAACGCCAAGGAGGATTGAGATGCTTTTAACCGTCGATATAGGCAACACCAACATCGCCATCGGTATCTTCGAGGGAGAAAGACTGGAGCAGCACTGGAAAATCCGATCTGAGAGAGAGAAGACAAGTGACGAGTACGGACTCACCCTGTTGAACCTCCTCGCTGTGTCCGGGCTTGAGGCATCCGGTATAAATTCTGCGATCCTCTCCAGTGTGGTGCCACCCCTGACGCCGGTCTTCCAAGAATTGACCCGGAATCTCTTCCGGGTCAAAGCACTCGTTGTCGGCCCCGGCCTCAAGACAGGCATGTCCATCCTGTATGAGAGTCCTCTCGAAGTTGGGGCCGACCGAGTCGTCTCAGCGGTGGCCGCCTACGCCAAGTACGGAGGCCCGTGTATCGTGGTTGATTTCGGGACGGCGACAACCTTTGATGCGGTTTCCTCGGCAGGTGAGTATCTGGGGGGAGCGATAGCTCCGGGGATTGAGATTGCGGCTGAGGCCCTGTATCGCAAGACAGCCAAACTGCCCCGGATTGAGATAAGAAAGCCCCACAAAGCCATAGGCCGGACAACTGAGGCCAGCATGCAGTCAGGAATCTACTACGGATATATCGGGCTCGTCTCGAGGATCATCAAGGAGATGAAGAAGGAGCTGGGTGAGGAATTGAAGGTTGTCTCTACCGGTGGTTCAGCCGCTCTGATCCATCGCCAAATCCCGCAAATAGATGAGTATGAACCCTATCTTGTCCTCGAAGGGCTGAGGATTATACACCAAAGGAATCAGGAGTCAGTGACGAAAAAGAGATAATCTTCGGCTCTATCGTCTCTGTTGATCAGAGAATTTTGTGAGGAGAGGAGAAGGCTATGGGTCGAGCCAAGAACACAAGAAGCCAGTACTTTCAGACTGTTGCCCGACATTTCTTCCGTTATCGAGGAGCTCCTTTTTTCCTTTCCTCAAAAGACCTTGATCTCATCGCTCGCTGGGAAAGGATGAAGATTCCTCTCCGCACGGTTCTTGAGGGAATGAAGAAATCCTTCGAGGACACTCCCCCCAAGCGGAGGGGCCGGGGCAGGATTTTATCCCTGGCTTTCTGCCAGCGCCAAGTCCTGCAGGCCTTCGAGCAGTACCAGGAAAGAGAGATCGGCAAAGACTCTCTTCTCAATCAGGAAGAAGAAAAAAGAAAGAGAGCCAGGGCTGAAATCGACCGGTTTCTCAAGGACATCTCCCCTCAAATCCATCACTTGAGAGACCTTTATGCACGGGCCTTGATCGTGCTATCCGGCCCAAACCCGGAGGAAGAGGAGCTTGAACGGATGGATGAGGAAATCGAGAGTTTGCTGGTGGAGAATGCTTCGGATAATGAGGTTGGCGAAGTGAAACGGGCCACTCGGATAGAGTATCCCGCCGCCAGTGGGCAGGAATTTCTTTCCATCTGGAGGATAAAACTGGTCAAGCGCCTCAGGGAAAGGCACAAGATTCCTTACCTTTCTCTGTTCTACTATTGAGAAAAACCGTGATCGAAAAAATCATCGCTGCTTTACAGAAGAAAAAACAAGGGATGAGCTTCCAGGAGCTGGCTAGAGCCCTGCCTTGTTCACCGCGGGAGAAGCATCGGCTGAAAAAGAGCCTTGAGCTCCTGGAGAGACAGGGAATTGTGGTCAAGATAAGGCGGAGGTACTATGTCCCAGTGAGGTCGAATGTGGTAAGAGGAAAATTCCTGGCGTCCTCGAGAGGATTCGGGTTCGTCAGCCCCAGTGATGGAAGGGGCGAGGACATCTTCATTCCTGCTCGATATAAAGCAGGGGCGTTCGACGGCGATTTTGTGGAAGTTCTCTGGAAGAGGGAGGGAAAGAAAGGGAAGCCGGAGGGACGAATCCTTCAGATTCTAGAAAAAGGCAGGAAGAAGATTATTGGCTTTTACAAGGAACGGCTGGGCAGGCCCTATTTTCTTCCGATGGAGGCCCCCTACACAGAGGATATTCCTCTCGTTGTCTCCTCGATCTCTGTGGCCGAGCCTGGAATGATCGTCGAAGCGGAGAGAGAGACGATGCGGCTGACAGATATCTTGGGCTGGCCGGATGAACCGGGCGTGGATACAGAAGCTGTTATCCGCCGGTTTGGACTCCGAGCCACCTTTCCCAAAGAGTCTTTGGAGGAAGCGAGTGACATTCCATCAAAAATACCACTCGGAGAAAAAAAGGGACGGATCGATTACAGAAGCTGGACTTCGGTGACCATTGACGGTGAGGCCGCCCAGGACTTCGACGATGCCGTGAGTGTGGAGAAAGCTTCCAACGGACATTATCGCCTCGGGGTCCATATCGCTGATGTGTCCCATTATGTGAAGCCGCATTCCGCCCTTGATGAGGAAGCCTTCAGGCGAGGCACGAGTGTCTACTTTCCCGATCAGACTCTGCCAATGCTTCCTGAAGCCCTCTCGACAGACATCTGCAGCTTAAGGCCGAAACAGGATAGACTGACAGTTTCAGTCATTCTCGAGATTGATAAAGAGGGGAATGTCCTCAAAAGCCAATTCCATCCGTCGCTGATCCGGACAGAAGCACGTTTGACATATGATTTCGTTTATGAGGTCTTCGAGAGACACGGGAGAGACAAAAAAGAATACCTTCAGCTTGTCCCTGATCTGTTGTTGATGAGAGAGCTGGCTCGAATCCTGAACTCGAAAAGGACTCGGGAGGGCAGTCTGGACTTTGATTTGACTGAACCGGAGCTTGTTTACAGGGAAGGGAACCTCGTTTCTATCGTGCCCTTTGAACGCAACGAAGCCCATCGAGTGATCGAAGAATTCATGGTGGCGGCCAATGAGGCGGTGGCCTCTTTCCTCTGGCAGAAGAATATTCCTTGCCTTCACAGAGTCCATCCTCGACCTGGAAGGAAGGACTTGGAGAGGCTGAGGGAGATACTGGAACATTTTGGTTTTTCTCTTCCTCCCGTGGAGAAGATTCAGTCTCATGATCTCCAGAGGGTGCTGGAACAGGCAGACAGTCATCCTGCGGCGAAGTTTTTAAACCTCCGCGTTCTCAAGAGCCTTAAGTTGGCCCTGTACTCTGAAGAGAATCTAGGTCATTACGGACTCGCCAAAAAAAACTACACCCATTTCACCTCTCCTATCAGACGTTATCCTGACCTAGTCGTTCACCGCTTACTCAAATCTGCCCTCAGGAGGGAGAGGTGGGAGCCCCCGCTTCCTGTGATAGCCGCTGTCTGCTCTGAGAGAGAGCGTCAAGCCGAAGCGGCAGAGCGCGAACTGATGGAATGGCGGATTTTTAGACTCCTCAAAGAAAAGCTAGGAGAGGAAGTCCAGGGAGTTATCGTTGATATCGCCAAAACAGGGGTGGTGGTCGAACTCGACGGCTATTTTGTCGAGGGGATGGTCTTTTTCTCAGATTTCAAAGGTGATTATCGGTTGCCTAAAGGCCAGCGAGAACTGGTGGAGAGGAACACAGGCAGGCGGATTGGATTGGGAGACCGGATGACCGGGATACTGGCTTCGGTCGATCCCACCTTGAGAAGGATAACAGTGACCCTCACTTTAGGGAGATGATGATGGACACTTCGAGCTTCGATGCCGTGGTCGATTTTCTCCCTGAGAAAGGGAGGCGCTCGGTCGAAGCGATGATTGTCTTCGAAAAATCAAAAGCGCCAGCCTCCGTTTCTTTTTACCAGCCGATCCAGATGGCTCAACAGAAGAGGTCTTTTGTCCGGATCCAGACGGGCCAGCCCATGAGGTTGCGATGGCAGGATGGTTTTCAGGTCCGAAAATCCAAGACCAAGACACTCCTGGGAAAAGGGAGGGTTTTAAACCCAGACTCGGAGAGAGTGAGAGGGAAAAAGGTCAAAAAGAGAATCTCTTTCTTGAACAGACTTCTCGGAGATGACCAGGACATGCTGACCGCTATTGTCCAAGAAAAGGGGGCAGAAGGGCTCTGGGAGACGGAGGCGATGTCGTTTTCGGGGTTCGATCGATCGAAACTTGTTTCTCTCAGCCAGGAGCTAGAAGCGAGGGGAGACCTGCGGATTCTCTCCTTTTCCCCTCTTTTTCTCGTCTCGAAGAAGAGCGTTGATCACCTCTGCCAGAAAATTCTGGCCTTCCTCTTTTCTTTTCACCAGAAACATCCGGGAGAACAGGGCGCTCCCTTGGAGAGAGTTCGGAGGCGATTCGATGTCGACCAAAAAATTCTGGCTTTGGCTTGTAATCGGTTGGTTAAGGAACGCCAGGTCAGGCTTTTCGAAAAGGCGCTCGCTCTTTCTGAGTTTGAACGGACTCTCTCTCCCCAAGAGGAAAAAATCTTACGTCAGCTGGAAGAGCTATGCTACAAGAGAGAATTCCGCTCTGTAGCCAACGAGGATTTGCGCCGGACGTTCCGTCTCTCCCCGTCGAGGCTGAATCAGCTGCTCGAGCTCTTAATCGAAAGGAAAAAAGTCGTTCAAGGGAAAGAGGGATTTCTGATTCACTCGAAATGGCTGGATGAAGTCATCTATCAGATCCAGAATTCGGGGAAGAGGGAACTCACCGTTTTAGATTTTAAAAAAATGACGGGCTTAAGCCGTAAATATGCCATCCCCCTTTTGGAGCTGTTGGATCAGATGGGAGTAACCCGGAGGAAGGGTCCCAAGCACGAGGTTTTGTGACTGGATTCCTTTAAGGCTAGAAAGTCGTGCCAACAGAAGTAGTCTTCTCTTTCTTATAGATATCAACATCCGTTTATGTTTTTCTATTATGGAGAAAGTTTTGCCCGCTTTCTAACGGGATAAACAAAAAACTCCCTGATAATATTATTTCCAATAAAGAGGTTCCTTAAGAGAAAATTTCCGTATATACAGGCAATCACTTTACCTAAAATTTTTAAATCCCCCAGCTTTCTTTTTGTGGCCCTAATGATGATTTTCTTGATGACCCTTCGAGTATACTTCCAGGCCTTTTTTCTATCTTTGAGAGATAATTCGGGGGTTATAAAAATTGGATAATTTCTTCGCCTTGAATGAGAATTCAAATATTCATGCGGGGCTTTGACTATAAAACCTCTTTCTCTGAGCCATTCATGAAGTTTAGTCCCTGGATAAGGCTCAATGTGGTACCATTCGGCAGATACTATTGGATACTTCAAAGCTAAATCAACACCATCTTGAATATCTGACCACGTCTCCCCTGGAGACCCTATAAGGAATGTCAATTCAACATCAAATCCAACCTCACAGGCCACTTTAATAGCCTCCTCAATGACCTCAATTTTTTCTTTCTTTTTTATATTTTTTAATATTCTATTGTTTCCTGCTTCAACGCCAAAGTCTAATTTCCAGAATCCAACTTCCCTCATTCTCAGGAGTAAATCCTTATCCACTTTATCCGCTCGAATACCGTTATCGCAACTTAACCTTAAATCAGACAATTTCTTCTTTTTTATTTCGTCGCAAATTTCATAAACCCTTTCTTTCCTCATCGTAAAATTGTCATCGATGATTCTAATATCCTTATGACCTTCTTGATACCAGTATTCCATTTCTTTCACCACACTTTCAACGCTTCTTGGTCTGAATTTTTTTCCTAAAGAAATGTAACCCATGCAGAAGGTACATGAATAAGGACAGCCCCTTGATGTTGAAAGAGGTATTCGCAACTTCTTATCTCTATGAACATCTTTATACATCCCCAGCTCAAATCTTTCGTATTTTGGGAACCCAAGAAAATCCAAGTCCTGGATAAAATCGCAAGGTCCGGTATTTATTATTTCGCCATCTTCTCGGAACAAGAGCCCCTTTATGCTCTTGAGTTCTTCACCTCTGCACAGCTTAACCATAGTCATCTCGCCTTCCCCTAATACACCCAGGTCAATTCCCCTGCATCCTTCCATAACTTTCTCTTTCATTAAAGAGATATGAGGGCCGCCTACGACAAGATCAACGGAGGGAAATTTATTCTTTATCTTCCCAATTAGCTCATAGTTGTTCTTGTAACAAGGGCTCATCATGCTCAATCCAATCAATTCCGGTTTGAATGAAAAGACCTTTTCAACTAAATCTTTAAATTTATACCCCAAATCCATATCAAGGACATCATATTCAATCCCTTCTCTTTTTAAAGCCTCTGCTATGTAGCCAAGTCCCACAGGTAATTCAGCCTGTAAGTCATAATAGTTTTTTTTGTAAGCTGCGTTGAGAAGTAAAACCTTTCTATACCTCATGTGACTGATCCTCCAAATTTTAGATGAAATAAATTAATTGCCTTAATTATCAAGGTCATCAACAGCCACTCCAAACAAAAAGTATAGATATCAAAATTGTTTCTCCCTTAAAGTCATAGAATTAAGGAAAAATACAGATCTGCCCGTCCTGCGTCGAGGATCAAATAGCCTGTTTAATTTTAGCATAGAAATTCATATAAATAGTAATTTATAACATAAAAATAAAATAAATCAAGATGAATTTTGAAGCTTTTTTTATGGATTTTTGGCGAAGGCCAGTTGTGTGGTGGCAGAGGCTGCTTTATTGCGGCCAACAGACGGTGCAAAAGCGGCTCTTTCCTGTGGTTGCCCCATGGAGGTGATGCCTTATTTTATTTTTAATGTTGAAATATTTTATATTTTTTCTTATATTGTGCCTGCATGCAGTCAGAAGCAAAAGTGAAACGCAGCGGGAGGCCGCCGAAATTTCGTGAGCCGCGGCGTCCGGTTACCATGACGCTGCCGGAGCGCATTCTAGGTCAGCTTGCCGAGATCGATCCGGATCGGACTTGTGCCGTGGTCAAGGTCACAGAGGCTGTGGTGGGGACTGCCAAGGGACGATTCAAGTCAGTGGAACTTATCGAAATGGCTCCAGGCAAGTCCATGATTATTGTTGGCCCAAGCAAAACATTGAGACAAATACCCTGGCTAAAACTGATTGAAATTTCACCAGCTCGTTATCTGCTGACAATTCCCTCCGGTACACCGATCGAAGTGCTGGAAGTAGCCCTACGCGATCTGGCCAGTCATTCGGAGTTACAGAAAAATAAGCGTGAAAAGCCCGTTCTGTACGAACTGTTGGAGTTAATCGGTCACCATCGGCGAACCCAGCGCCTGTCCAAGGCTGAAATCCTTATCATCGAAAAACAGATATTACCGCCGAAAGCACCTGGGCAATAAAGCCAAAAGCAACGAATGCAAGGCGAGACTCAATGATCTTGTAGAGAAGCCCACAAAAACAGGAAGAACTATAAAATAGGTCTCCTTCGGCATATTATTCCTGTTTTAATGGAAAAGAATCCTCGAAGGGATAGAAATTCAAAGATTGGGTTTTGATGGTTCTGGATTTTCTTCTATGATAAAAAGTAAAAGGTAGACCCTCTTCTCTGTCCGAAGTGCGGTGGCCGGGTGTCGATCATCGCTTTTATCGAAGATCATGCGGTTATCGACAAGAAAAGAATCGTTCAAGGGAAAGAGGGATTTCTGATCCACTCGAAATGGCTGGATGAAGTCATCTATGGGGCCAAAATTTATTCTTTCTTTTTTTCTTTCTTCTTTTTGTCCAGGGCTGTTTTTAACTTTTCGGCAAAGACGCCGAAGACCGGTCCCTCAGAAACATAAGTTTTGAATTCTTTTTGCTTCTCCTTAGAAGGAGCCTCGACCTTCTCTTCCTCAAGCTCTTTTTTCTCTTTCGCTTTCCTGGCAATCAGGGCTTCTTGTTCAGACTCTTCCAACTCGATTCGTTCTTCGATGATTTTTCGTTCAGCTTTCCTGCGTCGAGCAGCTCTTTCTACCTCAGGTCTCAGTTTTGTTTTCTTCTTCTTGAATTCCTTTTCTTTCTTCAGAGGAGCAGGTTCTTCCTCTGCTGCCGGTTCTTCGATCTCGATGCGGAGAGCTTCTTGGTGCCTTTCCGCTCTAAGAATTTCTTCTCTTTCTTTTGCGAATTCTGGAGGAGCGATCTCGGTAGCGGGCCCTTGGGGAGGAGCCTTGATGATGGCTTCTTCAGGAGCGGGTTCAGCCGGAATCAGTGAAGGAGCCTCCATCTCCTTTTCTTCTTCCATTTCTATCTTTTCTTGGTAGTGATAAATGCCTTTCTTTTTTTCTGAAAGGCTGAATTCAGGCGTGCTCAAAAGGGTTTTCTCGATCTCTTCTTCTGATGTCCGTTTTAAGACATCCACGAGATGATAGGCTCGAAGATAATGGAGGGAGGGCTTGTCTGTACCCACGCCAAAGATCCTAAAGGCAAGGGACAGGAGGTCTTGTAGATTAAGATTCCGTCTTTGGTCGTAAAGGCTGAAGAGTTTAGTAAGGGTTTCTCTTTGGAGATGGATAATTTTGTTGGGAAGGGCAAAGGTAAAGACATCTTCTCCTGAAAAATCAAACTTGTCCTTTTTAGAATCATAGATAATTTTAGGCACAGTGAGTTTCTTTTTTGATTTTTTGATCCAGAAGTGAAAATGGGTGAGGCCTTTCTTCTCGATAGTCAGGCTGGCTCCTTGCGGGACGTTGTGTTTCTCATAAAAATCTTTGAGCCCGATAAAGAAATATGAGGAGGGATAATAGTAAACTGTGAAGTCATCTTCGGATTCTTCATCAGTGAACGTGTACTCTCTTGCCTGAGACAGGTCTTTGTTGAGGTTTTTGGGGACCTTCAGTCCTCCGGAAAGAATTTCTCTCCAGCTCAAGTAGAGCTTGAGGGGAAATTCCTGAGAAGGTTTTGACACTGATTCCGATTCCTGATCGAAGGAGGGGAGTTTTGCCTTAGGGGCGGTGAGGGGTGAATTTTCGAGGAAAGAGTCCAATATGTCTTTGAGATTCCACTTGCCCAGGTTGTCAGGGGAGACAAAGATAAAGGTTTTTTTCCCTGCTTTTTCCAAAGTATGGTTCAGGCTGAGACAATAAAGGGGGAAGAGCTCTTCCTCAGGGGTCAGCTCAAAAACACGGGAGACCAGCTCGGAGGTGGCAGCTGAGCGTTTCGTCTCAGAGAGGAATTTCTCGATTTTCTTGATCTTGTCTTCTCCGATTTGGATTTGTTTTTCTTTGAGTTGCCAGAGGTTATCCCAGCTGAAGAATTTGGATGACTTGGTGAGGGCTGATTTGAGATTCTTTTCCAGGTTTTTCAAATCTTTATCTGTCATCGGAAGCTCTTCGCGCCTCGGGTCTTCTTCTTTCCTGAGGGATTTGGGAGAGAGGGCTTTTCTTTCGAGATTGGAGGGTAAGAGCACCTGTGTTTTAGTTTTCTTCATGTAATCGATGTGCTTTCTGAAGACGCCTCCTCCGGTGTAGTCGACCTCGATCATTTCGCAGTTAAAACTGTCATAGGCAATTTTGTTGACGATGGTCAGGACGATTCCTCCTTTGAAAGGCTCCACTCCCTTGCTGCTCACCATCAGGGGTTCATCATACTCTTTGTAGATGAGATCTCCGATTTCATACTGACAATAAGGATCATAAATCTTGACTTCCTGAGCGAGTTGAGAAGAGGTTTTTTTGTAGGCCAATTTTCTCGTGAGTTCTTGGAGAGTCAAAGGTTTGTTAAATTTAGAGAACTCGGCCTCGATAGAGACCAGGTCTTTGTCTTCAATGGTTGTACTTTCAGGCTCTTTACTCATGGTCTTTTTTTCGTCCCCATTAATAATAGCATAATGATTTTTTGAACGTGAAGTCTATTTTCGGCTTGATCGAAAACGACTGACTGCGCAGAATCTATGACACCATCTGTCACTTCCTGTCCTCGGTGAGCGGGGAGGCAGTGCATAAACTGCGCATCCTCCTTGGCTATGCTCATCAGCTCCTCGTTGACTTGAAAAGGAGCAAAAAGGGTGGCCCTCTTTTCCTTTTCTTCCTCTTGTCCCATCGAGGCCCAGACATCGGTATAGATCACATCCGCTTCCTCTGCGGCTTGATGAGGGTCATTTGTCAAGCTGAGGCGAGCTCCCGTCTCTTGGGCGTCAGCCTCCGCTTGTTGGAGAATCTCTCTCTTAGGTTCGAACCCCTCAGGAGTGGCGGCAATCATTTGGCATCCTGTCTTGGCCGAGGCAAACAGCAGACTGTGACAGACGTTGTTCCCATCCCCGATATAAGCCAGCTTTAGTTGGCTGAGGCTTCCCTTCTTCTCTCTCATGGTGAAGAAATCGGCCATCGCCTGGCAAGGGTGCAAAAGATCGGTCAAAGCATTGATGACAGGGATATAACAGGCTTGAGCGAGATCCAGAGCAATCTGATGGCCGAAGGTTCTGATCATGATGCCATCGACCCAGCGTTCTAGGTTTTTACCCACATCATAGACTGCTTCTCTTGACCCCAGCTGGATGTCGAAGGGACTCAGATAAATGGCTTTGCCACCGAGCTCAAGCATTCCCACTTCGAAAGATACTCGGGTTCGGAGAGACGGTTTCTCGAAGATCATGGCTAAGATTTTGTCTTTGAGCTTAGTCCGGAAGCGCTGGGGATGTTCTTTGATATCTTGGCTCATATCCAAGATTTGATTGAATTCATACAGACTCAAATCGCGGATAGAAAGAAAATCCTCTAGCATCCCGTCCTCCTAGACCGTAGCTTTAATTCTTGTCCCTGACCGATTGATTAAGGCAGCCTTCAGGGTATTGGCGGATGTGATCAAGACCTCTTTACCACCATTCTGGATAAATTCGATGGCTGCTTTAATCTTCGGTCCCATCGACCCTGGGGGGAATTGATCTTCCTCGAGATAAGTCAGGGCTTGGTCGACGCTCATCACCGACAGGGCTTCTTGGTTGGGTTTCCCGAAATTCAAGTACACCCGGTCCACATTGGTCAGGATGATAAAGAGATCGACTTTGACTTCGCTGGCGATCAGGCTGGCCGCATAGTCCTTATCGATAACCGCCTCGACGCCCTGGAAGACGCCGTTTCCGTTGATGATGACCGGGATTCCCCCGCCGCCGGCCGTGATGACGATTTTTCCCATCTGGACCAAATCACGTATGATTCGCTTAGGGACGATGTCGATGGGCTTTGGGGAAGGCACGACTTTTCGATAACCTCGACCAGCATCCTCGATCACGGTCCAATTTTTTTGGCGGGCGAGCATCTGAGCTCTGTATTTAGTGTAGAAGGGGCCAATGGGCTTTGTTGGATTCTCAAAGGCCGGATCCTCCCTGTCGACCACAACTTGAGTGACCAAAGTGGCGATTTCTTTATCCAGAGAGTTGCGACGCAGTTCATTGATAAGGGCCTTTTCGAGCATGAATCCCATACTCCCCTCTGTCATAGCATCGCAGACCTCTAAAGAGAAAGGTGGGATCTTCGTGACAGCCTCTTCCATCTGAATCAGGAGGTTTCCGACTTGAGGACCATTGCCGTGGACGATGATCAGATCGAACCCCTTTTTCACCACATGGATCATCAATCGGGCAGCTTTCTGGGCATTTTTCATCTGTTGGGACTGCAGCCCTCTCTGGTTGTTGGGGAGGATGGCATTTCCACCAAAGGCTATCAGGGCGATTTTGCTTTTCATCAGAATCCCTTAAGCACCTCTCTCAGATCAGGCGAACCGATTTCTTCCAATTCATAGGTGACCCGGATGATTTTTTTGCTGGTCTGGATCAAACGAGAAAGGTCAATGGGGGTCGCCCCGACTACCAGTTCACAATCTACCCGGTCTATCGTCTGAGTCAGCTCGGCAATCTGTTCTTTTCCATAGCCCATGGCTGGAAGGACTCTGTCAAGATGAGGGTATTTTTGGAAAGTCTGTTTGATACTCCCCACAGCGTAAGGCCGAGGATTGACCATCCGGGCCGCTCCGTATTTAGTGGCGGCGATGACCCCGGCTCCATAAGGCATTTCTCCATGGGTCAGGGTCGGTCCATCCTCGACAACGAGAACCTGTTTCCCGGCAATCTCCTTCCCATCTTCAGCAAAGATTGTGGAGTTGGCTCGAATCACTTGGGCCGTTGGATTATAGGTGCGAATGTTGTCCAGAACCTGTTGGATGTTTCCTTTTTCAGCGCTGTCTATCTTGTTGACAACGATGACATCCGCTCTCCGGAGGTTGGTTTCTCCTGGATGATAGAGCAATTCATGCCCAGGCCGGTGGGGGTCGACGATGACAATTTCCATGTCCGGTTTGTAGAAAGAAAAATCGTTGTTCCCGCCATCCCAGAGGATGATGTCAGCTTCTTGTTCAGCTTGCCGGAGGATGGCCTCGTAATCCACACCAGAAAAGATGATGATACCGTTCTTGATGTGAGGCTCATATTCCTCCATCTCTTCAATGGTGCACTCCTGGTCTATCATATCTTCATATCTGGCGAAACGCTGGACTTTCTGTTTGACTAGGTTTCCGTAAGGCATGGGATGACGGATAACCACCACCCGTCTTCCTTTTTCTTTCAAAAGCAGGGCGATTTTGCGACTCGTTTGGCTCTTCCCGCACCCTGTTCTCACGGCACAGACAGAAATCACAGGCAGGCGACTCTCGATCATTGTCTCATTCGGGCCCAGGAGGTTAAAACTCGCTCCTGCGGCCATGACCTCAGAGGCCTTGTGCATGACAAATTCATGCGAGACATCGCTGTAAGAAAAGTAGACCTCATTGACTCCATGCTCTTCGATGAGCGAAGGGAGTTGGTCTTCTGGATAAATGGGGATACCCTCAGGGTAGAGCTTTCCTGACAGGGCCGCGGGGTATCTCCTGTCCTCGATATCGGGAATCTGAGTGGCGGTGAAGGCGATAACCCGGAAATTTGCCTTGTCTCTGAAGAAGACGTTGAAGTTGTGGAAATCCCTTCCGGCCGCTCCCATGATAACCACAGTCTTCATCTGTTCACTCCTGAATCGGTTTAAAGCATCAGAAATGCTGTCACCTCAATGGATAGAAAACGAAACCAAAGTATAGCAAATTCAAGATTTCCACTCAACATCAGGGTTAAATGTTGATCCAGAAGCAGATTATTTCCCCTTTTTAGGCTTTTTGGGTAGGGGATGAGGCCTGGAAGGAGGAGGAATAGGCTTCCGGAATTTCTGCCAGGCGGGCTTTTGTCGTTTATCAATCCCTCTTGGAGACATCGCTTCCTCCTGTTCCGTTCTCAGAGAGGGATTATCTCTGCCTTCAGGGTCTTTGGATTGAGGAGGGCGACTGTCCTTTTCCCTGATAACCACCCTCCTGTTTCTCCCGGGTTTAAGAGCAGAGTCTCCCTTTCTTGTCTGATTTCTGGATGATGGGTATGGCCAAAAACGATGATGTCGTATGTTCCAGACCGGGCGAACGATTTCACGGGTGTCTGGAGATGAGTGATCAGGAATTTGAGATGATCGAAGGTGAAGACAAACGGGGCCTCCTTGATTTCCCCCAGGGATCCAAAGGCCTTCTTTAAACCCTCTTTTTCTCCGTCACAATTCCCAAAGACCGCTTTGATGGGACACGAGAGATGGGTCAGAGGCCTCACTGAAAAAGGAGCCACAACATCCCCGGCATGGATCACCAACTGACACTGGGCATCCTGGAAAAGACGAACGGCTTTTTGGATGCTGGGGACATTATCGTGGGAATCTGCCATAATACCGATCATCTGGATCAAGCCCTCCTCAATTTTATAATGCTTTTTTGCTCCTAATTCAACAGGCAAGATAGCAGGCCTTTTCCTTCTCGGGATAGAGGAGATAAGGTGGACTGTCTTGGATATATCCTTTTTTCGTTCCCAGCCTTCAGTTAAAGAAAGGACTTCTTTTTTATGGACAACTGACAGTTGAAGGATCCGATCCCCCCTCCCTGTGGTTGACAGTTACAGAGGAAATGATTTATATATATGCTTGTAAAGCAGGCGCGTAGCTCAGTGGTAGAGTGCTTCCTTGACGCGGAAGAGGTCGAGGGTTCGATACCCTCCGCGCCTACCATTCTTAAAAGGAGCTCGTATTCAAGAGGTAGAGATAGAGCAACACGGGATTTGCCGACTCTTTTGAATACATACACATTTTTATGGCCGAGTTAGCGAAAATCAGAGCTGAGGGGTCTGTCTATTCTGTGGAGAAGGGAACTTCCCTGTCGGATTTTTCTACCCAGCTTGACCTGAAAAAAAAACCTCTGTTGGCAAGGGTGAACGGTCGAATCGTTGGATTGGAGACTCAGGTGGAGGAGGACTTGGAGATTGAGTGGGTGTACAGGGATTCCCCAGAAGCTTTGGATACCCTCAGACACAGCGCGGCTCATCTCATGGCCCATGCTGTTCTGGACCTTTTCCCAGGAACGATGACTGGGATTGGCCCTGCCGTCGAAGATGGCTTTTACTATGACTTCTTAAGGGAAAAGCCTTTCACCACTGAGGATCTCAAGACCATAGAAGCGAAAATGCGGGAGCTTGTCCAGGCGGACCTCCCGATCGAAAGGGTCGAGCTTTCCAAACAAGAAGCTCTCCGTCTTTTCCGAGAATTAGGGCAGAAGCTCAAGGTGGAACTGATCGAAGAAAAAGGAGGCCAGACCGTCACCTGTTATAAGCAGCAGGGTTTTATCGATTTTTGCTTAGGACCCCATGTTCCCTCGAGCAGATACATCCAGAACTTTAAACTCCTCTCTGTCTCAGGAGCCTATTGGAAGGGGGATGAGAAGGGACCGAAGCTCCAGAGGATTTACGGGACGGCCTTCTTTGAGAGAAAGGCTTTAAAAGAATACCTGAACTTAATCGAGGAGGCCAAAAAAAGAGACCACCGCAAGCTCGGAGCAGAGCTGGATCTTTTCAGTTTCAACGAAGACCTGGGAGCGGGGATGATTCTCTGGCACCCAAAGGGAGGCGCGATCAGGCGCCTCATCGAGGACTACTGGCGTGAGGAGCACATCAAGGATGAGTACGACTTCCTGTATACACCCCACTTTGCCAAGCTGGATGTCTGGCGCCGGAGCGGTCACACAGAATTTTATGAGGCCATGTATCCTCCTCTCTTGATTGATGAAGTCGAGTATGAATTGAAACCGATGAACTGTCCGTTCCATATCATGGTTTACAACTCCCGGCCTCGGAGTTATCGTGAGCTGCCTCTGCGTTGGGCAGAACTCGGCACAGTCTACCGGTATGAACGAAGCGGCGTGCTTCATGGATTGATGAGGGTGAGGGGATTTACTCAGGATGACGCCCATATCTTCTGCCGTCAGGACCAACTCGAGGAGGAGATCAAGAGAGTCATTTCCTTGGCCCTCAGGCTTCTCAAGACCTTCGGGTTTATCGAGCTTGATGTCTTCCTCTCCACGTGTCCAGAAAAATACTGTGGGGCAGAGGCTGACTGGGAAAGAGCCACTCTGGCCCTGAATCACGCCTTGGAAATGATCGAGCTCCCCTTCCAGGTGGACGAGGGGCAAGGTGTTTTCTATGGCCCCAAAGTCGACATCAAGATAAAAGATGCCCTTCGGCGGTCTTGGCAGTGCACGACCATCCAGCTCGATTTTAACCTGGCCGAGAGGTTCGATCTTCATTATGTCGGTCAAGACGGAAAACTGCACCGGCCTTTGCTCGTCCATAGAGCTCTGTTGGGTTCCCTTGAGAGGTTTTTCGGCATCCTGATCGAGCATTATAACGGGAATTTTCCTGTGTGGCTGGCACCAGTCCAAGTGATCATTCTCCCTATTGCAGATAGACACAACGGATACGCCTGTTCACTGGACAAGAAGTTTAAGGACAAAGGGATCAGGTCTTCGGTGGACCTCAGACGAGAGAAGGTGGGATATAAGATAAGAGATGCGGAGACTCAGAAGATCCCGATGATCCTCATCATCGGAGATAAAGAGATTTCCCAGGGAATGGCTTCCTTAAGGATTCATACCGTGGGAAATAAGGGGCAGATCAATCCGGATGAATTCCTTGAAAAAATAAAGGAAATGGTTAAAACTAGGACTCTTAGCTTTAACCTTTAAAGGAGGTCAATCATCAGAAGACGGACATTTTATCCTGGAAGAGCAAAGTACACCAAACCCCACAGGATCAACGAAATGATTAATGCCACAGAACTCAGGATCATCGATGAAGACAAAAAACAGCTCGGGATTTTTTCTCATGACGAAGCCCTCTCTTTAGCAAAAGAGAAAGGCCTGGACTTAGTCGAGGTTGCCCCCCAGGCGAGTCCTCCCGTTTGTCGCATCATGGATTACGGAAAGTATCTGTACGAGCTTCATAAAAAGGCCCAAGAGGCCAAAAAACATCAGAAGCAGATTCAGGTCAAAGAAATCAAGTTCAGGCCGAAGATAAGTATCCATGACTATGATTTTAAAATGCGACACGTCAACAGGTTTTTGAAAGAAGGAAACAAGGTTAAAATCACGGTCATGCTTCGAGGCCGGGAGAAGGCAAAACCAGAATTGGCCCAGACTATCCTGGATAGGGTGCTCGAGGATGTTGAAGAACTTGGTCATCAGGATGGTGATGTTCGCGTTCAACCTTGGGCTGTCTCGATCATGCTCAGTCCCGGAAAATCAGGAGGAAAAGATGCCAAAACTAAAGACACACAAAGGGGCAAAGAAGAGGTTCAAGGTCACGGGGAAGAAGAAGATCTTTCATAGTAAGGCCTATAAGAGTCATATCCTGACCAAGAAGTCAGCCAAGAGAAAGAGAAAATTAGGGAAACAAAAGGAAGTCAGTCCTGCCGATAAGGATAGGATCAAGAAGATGCTTCCTTACCAGACCTAGTCCCTCAAGCCCGGATTCCAGAAAGAGGAGAAGACAATGCCAAGAGTCAAGCGAGGTCCAAAAAAGCGACAGAGAAGGACAAAGATCCTCAAGCAGGCAAAAGGCTACTGGGGAGCAAGAAGTCACAACTACCGCACAGCTAAAGAAGCTGTGGAGAGGGCGCTTCTGTATGCCTACCGAGATAGGCGGGTCCGGAAGAGGGAGTTTCGGAGGTTGTGGGTCATCAGAATAAAGGCGGCTGCAGAGCAGAATGGACTCTCTTACAATCGCTTTATCCATGGACTCAAAAGGCTGAATATCGAACTGGACAGGAAGATTTTAGCCGACTTAGCCGTTCATGAGCCCCAAGCGTTTGTCCAGATTGCTGAGAAAGTCAAGCAGGCCTCTTCCTAGAAGAACCGACGAAATCCTGATCACAAGGCGTCAGCCAGCCATGAAAAACCTCAAGGACTCAATAAAAGAGCTCAGAAAAAGCTTTGAAAAAGATATCGCCCGGAGCCGAGACGAGCGCTTTCTCCAAGAAGTCCGCAATCTGTATTTAAGCCGAAGACGTGGCCGTCTAACCCTTCTTTTCGAAAAACTGAAAACCCTCAAGCCTGATGATCGTCCCGAGGTAGGCCGCGCTCTCAACACCCTGAAGCAGGATATCCTGGAAAAGCTCAAAAAGCGCCAAGCCGAGGTCACAAAGCCTCAGAAGATTTCTGCAAAATTGGACTTGACTCTTCCTGGCAGGAAGAGATATTGGGGAGCTCCTCATCCTGTTCTGGTCTTTCAACAAGAGATCGAGAATATCTTCTTGAGTATGGGCTTTTCTGTGGAGGAAGGACCTGAAATCGAGACGGATTATTATAATTTTGGGGCGCTCAATTTTCCCCCTCATCATCCTGCCCGGGATGACTGGGACACCCTGTATCTAAGCGGCGGCCTTCTCCTCCGGACGCATACGTCTCCGGTTCAAATCCGGGTGATGGAAAAGCGAAAGCCTCCCATCCGGATTATCAACCCGGGAAAAGTCTTCCGGAAAGAGTCTCCCGATCCGACACATCTGCCGATGTTTTTTCAAGTGGAGGGGCTTGTCGTCGATCAGGGCATCACCTTTGCCCATCTGAAGGGCACTCTGGAGCACTTTCTCAAACGGCTCTTTCATGAAAAAATCCAGATCCGATTTCGTCCCAGTTTTTTCCCCTTCACAGAGCCCTCCGCAGAAGTCGACATCCAGTGTACTGTCTGTCAGGGAAAGAGCAGAGAGTGTCGAGTGTGTGGTGGCGGCGGGTGGATCGAGATCCTGGGAGCGGGCCTGGTCGACCCTCAAGTGTTAAAGAATGTCAACATCGACCCGGAGACATACTCGGGTTTTGCTTTTGGACTGGGGACGGACCGGACAGCGATGTTTGCTTATCAGATTCCTGACATGAGATTTTTTTATGAGAATGATCTCAGGTTTATCAGGCAGTTCGCAAGAAAATGAGAATCAGTCTAAATTGGCTCAAGGATTATGTAAAAATCGATCTGCCTCTCGACCGATTGATCGACAGGCTGAATATGATCGGTCTTCTAGTCGAGGACTGGCAAGAGGTAGGGGAGGATGTCATCCTCGACATCGAAACCTATGCCAACCGACCTGATACTCTAGGACATATGGGCGTTTCCAGGGAAATAGCGGCCTGCCTTGACCTGCCGCTCAAAAAGCAGGAGTGGCCTGTGTCGGAAGGGGAAGAGAAGACGTCCAGTCTCATCGACATCCAGATAAAGAATCCCAAGCTCTGTCCCCGCTACTGTGGGATCATCGTCAAGGACATCCAGGTGAAAACGTCTCCTCCCTGGTTATTGAACAGGATTGAGGCGATGGGACTGAAACCCGTTAACAACGTCGTCGATGTCACGAATTACGTGTTATTCTCGACAGCTCATCCGATCCATGCTTTTGATCTGGATACTATCGGAGGGAAAAAAATCATCATCAGGAAAGCCGAGAGGGGAGAGAGGTTGAAGAGTCTGATAGGCGAAGACATCGCCCTCTCTCCGGACATGCTGGTGATTGCTGATGCGGAAAGGCCTGTTGCTTTGGCTGGAGTCATGGGCGGTGAAGAATCGAGTGTAACCGAGAGGACACGGAATGTTTTTATCGAAAGTGCCTATTTTGATCCTGTCTCCATCCGGAAAACCAGTAAGAAGACGGCTCTCTCAACGGACGCGTCCTACCGTTTTGAAAGAAAGGTGGACATCTCATTTCCGCCTGAAGCAGCTCTGATGGCCGCTTCCTTGCTCACTCAGATGGGAGGGAAGGCGACTCGGGGGGTCATGGATGTCTACCCGCGGCCGCGGAGAGGAAGGACTCTCGTCCTCCGCAACCAGCGCATCACAGAATTGCTGGGCATAACAGTGGAAAGCCAGTTTGTCCTCCGAACACTCTCCGCTCTCGGATTCGGAATCAGAGAGGAGAAAGCGGGTCTCTACCAGGTCAAAAGCCCTTTCTTTCGGGTTGATATCGAGAGAGAGGCTGATCTGATCGAGGAGATTGCCCGGTTCTACGGGTATGACAGAATTCCAGCCCAGATTCCTCCTCTGCAGGAAATGGAGCCTCCGGTTGATCTCAAAAAGAGGAAGATTGATAAATTACGCCAGGTGCTCTTCCATCAAGGGTACGACGAGTTTGTCAATTTTAGCTTTTCTGATCCGGAAAAAGAGGCTCAGTTTCAAACCACGCGCAAGGCCATCGAGATCAGGAATCCCATCTCTGTCAGGAGTTCTCGGCTCCGGACCACGTTGATCCCGGGATTGTTGGAGAACGTCCTCTGGAACAGGAATAGGGGAGCCGAGGGCATCCATGCCTTTGAAATCGGGAATATTTATTTCTTGGAGAAGAAGAAGTGTCGAGAACAGCTACATCTGACGCTTATCTCCGCAGGGAAGGTCGGATTTCCTCAGTGGCAGGAACGGGAAGAGGTCATGGATTTTTTTCACCTAAAGGGAACCTGCGAATTTCTGATGTCGCATCTCAGGTATGAACCTTTTTCCTTCCAAGAGGACAATCACCCCTTTTTCGAGGATGGATATGCCTTGCGCCTGGATTACAAAGGAGAGAGGGTAGGTTGCCTCGGTTTGCTCAATAAGAAGATACTAGAATCCTATTCCCTCACGGACGAGGTTTGGGCCGCTGAGCTGGACCTGGGTTTCTTACTCCAGAAGGAGGAACAAGTCTTTGGATATGTTCCAGTGGCAAAATTCCCGAGCATAACCAGAGATGTCTCTTTCTTCGCTGATCATCATCTGTCTTACCAAGCCATGAAGGAGGCCATCGAGGATCTTGCCCTTGCGAACCTGGAAACATTCTTCCTGTATGACCTGTTCTCCGGGCCGTCGGTTCCCAAGGGGAAAGTCAGCTTATCAGTTCGTTTTGTCTTTCGCCATCCCCAGCGGACTTTAAAGGCCGAAGAGGTGGATAGGGTGCTGGAAAAAATCATCAAGACATTAGGTGAAAGATTTTTCTTTCAATTGAGAGAAGGAGGGAAAATTGACAAGTGAATTAGAAAGAATTAAAATTCTTGAAGGAAAGATCACTCAGGTTGTCGAATACATAAATCATATCCTGAGCGAGAATAAGAAGCTGAAGCAGCAGGTCAACGAGTTGAAATCCGAGAAGAAAAAATACGAAGAGCAGGCCAAGCAGGCCTCAAGGCTCGACGAAGACATAAAGAGATACGAGGAAGAAAGAAAGGTCATCAAGGAGAGGATCGAGACAATAATCGGACAGATCGATCAGCTGGGATTATGATTGACAAAATCGTCGAAATCGAAATCTACGGACAAAAATACAGGATAAGAGTCAAAGGAGAAGAGGATGAAAAATATATAAGCCATTTGACTTCGTACGTTGATCAGAAGATGCGGGAAGTTGCAGTCAAGTCGAAGTCGGTCGATATCCTCAAGATTGCGGTTCTGGCCGCCCTTAACATAGCCGACGAATATTTTCTGAGCCAAAAGAAGCTGGATCAACTCATCGAAGTCATCGGGCATATGGAGAGTGAAATAGAAAGTTTGGAGGTCCATTTTTTAAAAAATGAGAATAGATACGATAACATCGAGGAAGCCAGTTGAGCTTACGAAGGGCATAGATGAGCTCCGATCTTTCCGGAGCTCACCAGTAAAAGCACCTTGTGGATTCAGGACAGAATGTCCTTGCTTGAACTTGCGAAAGTGAAATCATTCTAAATCCCTCCAACTTTTCCTCTCCTTTGGCGCACCCAATAAGGAGGTGGTCAAAGTGATATCAACCATTTTAATCGCCATTATAGCCGCTGTTGTCGTCGTCGGAACCGTTGTGTTTGTCGTGATTAAAAAAATCTATGGCTCCCGATCCATATTCAGGGCTCACCAGGAAGCCAAGGAGATTCTGGAAAAGGCCAGCCAGGAAGCCGAAAAACTCAGGCGAGAAGCCACCGTTGAAGCCAAAGAAAAATTTCTCAACCTCAAATCTGAATTTGAAAGGCAGACACGGGATCGGCGGAGAAAAATCAACGACATGGAGAGAAGGCTGGTCCATAAGGAAGAAAATTTGGAGCGTAAGTTTCAATCCATAGAAAGGAAAGAGAGGGAATTTTCCGACAAGGAGCGACGACTCTACAACAGGGAGAGAGAGATCGGAGAGAAGGAAAGGACATATGAAGAACTGATCCAGAAAGCAAAGGATGAGTTGGAACACGTTTCCGGCCTGACCAAAGAAGAGGCGAAAAACATCCTGATGAGCAAGATGGAAGAGGAGGCTCGACTCGAGGCTGTCCAAACGATCCGTCGGTTCGAAGAGGAAACGAAGGAAAAGAGCCAGGTGCTCGCCCGTGACATCATCAGTCAAGCCATCCAGAGATCTGCTGCTGAGCATGTGGTCGAGACGACGGTGTCTGTAGTTGACCTTCCTTCCGATGACATGAAAGGCCGGATCATCGGTCGGGAAGGACGCAATATCCGGGCTCTGGAGATGGCGACGGGTGTGGACATCATCGTCGATGATACTCCCGAAGCGGTCATTCTGTCCAGCTTCGATCCCATTCGCCGCGAGATGGCCCGGTTAGCCATCGAGAAGCTCGTCGTCGATGGACGGATCCATCCGGCTCGGATCGAGGAGGTTGTGGAAACAGTCAAACAGGAACTAGAAGAAAAGATCAAACAGGAAGGGGAGGCCGTGGTTCTGGAACTCAGGCTCCAGGATTTGCACCCCGAACTCATCAAGCTTCTCGGCAAATTGAAGTACCGGACGAGCTACGGACAGAATGTCCTTCAGCATGCCAAAGAAGTGGCCTACCTTTCCGCCTTGATGGCCAAGGAATTGGATGCAGACACCAACGTGGCGCTGAGAGCCGGCCTTCTTCATGATGTGGGCAAAGCTGTCGATAAGGATGTCGAAGGCACGCACACCGAGCTGAGTGTGGAGCTAGCCAAGAAATACGGCGAGACCGAGGCTGTCATCCAAGCCATTGCCTCCCACCATCGTGACATTGAATTTCCCTCGGTGGAGGCGGTCCTGGTGCAAGCGGCCGACACCCTTTCCGCTGCCCGGCCCGGGGCGCGCCGCGAACTTCTGGAAAAGTACATCAAAAGGCTGGAGAAACTCGAAGAGATTGCCAATTCCTTCGAAGGCGTATCCAAGACCTATGCCCTGCAGGCTGGAAGAGAGATCCGGATTATCGTTGAAAGTCAGAAAATTTCCGATGACAAGGCGATCCTCGTTGCCAAAGATATCGCCAAGAAAATTAAAGACGAACTGGACTACCCAGGACAGATTAAGGTAACCGTCATTCGCGAAATGAGAGCCGTGGAATATGCCAGGTAAGATTCGGGTCCTGTTTCTGGGCGACATCATAGGACGGCCGGGGCGGAAAGCCTTGAGCCGTCATCTTCCCTCTCTCGTCAAAACGCATTCTCCCGCCCTTATCGTCGCCAACGGTGAGAACGCAGCCGGAGGTATCGGGATTACGGAAAAAGTCGGACAAGAACTTCTCGACCAGGTCCACATCCTCACTTCCGGGAATCACATCTGGGATAAGAGAGAAGCCATTCCGTATCTAGAAAAAGAGACGCGGCTGCTCCGTCCGGCGAATTATCCTCCCCAAAATCCTGGGCAGGGGAGTACCGTCTTTGAGGGAGAGAGAGGAGTGATGTTCGGCATTCTGAATTTGCAGGGACGTGTCTTCATGGAGCCCATAGATTGTCCTTTCCGGATTGCCGATCAAGAAATCGAAAAACTCAAGGCCGCGACACCGATCATCATCGTGGATTTTCATGCTGAAGCCACATCAGAAAAACAGGCCATGGGCTGGTATTTGGATGGCCGGGTGTCCGCGGTCGTAGGCACCCACACCCATGTCCCCACGGCAGATGAAAGGATCCTCCCCCGAGGGACGGCCTTTATAACGGACGTGGGGATGATCGGGGGCTATAATTCGGTCATCGGGATTCAGAAGGAGCAGGCGCTCAATCGATTCCTGACCGCTCGGCCGCAGCGCTTCGAGCCGGGAAAAGAAGGAATTCTCTTGACAGCCGTCTGTATCGAAGTCAACGTCAAGGACGGAAAAGCGCTTTCTATCCAGAAAGAAATCATCATCGAGGAAGAAGATGAAGGACAACAGTCTGGTTAAACCAGAAAAAATCTACACGGTCACCGAAGTCACTCTGCTGGTCAAACGCGAATTGGAAGAGGCCTTTCCGCAGCTGTGGGTCGAGGGCGAGATTTCCAACTTCCACCGCCATCATTCGGGGCATCTGTACTTCACTCTAAAAGACGAAAGGAGTCAGCTCCGGACGGTGATGTTCCGTTCCGATGCGGCTCGAGTTCCCTTTGGGCTGAAGGACGGGCTTCAAGTCATCTGCCGAGGCCGGATAAACGTCTATGAACCAAGGGGAGAATACCAGCTGATCGTCGAGTTGATGGAACCCAAAGGAAAAGGTGCCCTCCAGTTAGCCTTTGAACAATTGAAAGAAAAATTAAAAAAAGAAGGTCTTTTTGATCCTCAGTTTAAGAAAAAACTTCCCCTTCTGCCCAAAAAAGTCGGGGTTGTCACTTCTCCCAGAGGAGCGGCCGTTGTCGACATCCTGAGAACTTTGGAGCGGAGGTTTGCCCGACTCCATATCCTGATCTATCCGGTTAAGGTTCAGGGAGAAGGAGCTGCCGAGGAGATCGTGGAGGGGATAGAATACTTGGGGAGATTGACCGACATCGATGTCATCATTGTCGGTCGGGGCGGAGGTTCGATCGAGGATCTTTGGGCCTTTAACGAAGAGAAGGTGGCCCGGGCGATCTTTGCCTGTCCGATCCCCATTATTTCAGCCGTCGGTCATGAGATCGATTTTACCATCTCTGACTTTGTGGCGGATATTCGGGCTTCCACGCCATCCGTGGCCGCGGAGATGGTCGTAGAGAAAGAGCAGTCCTTCTTGGAGCGCATCGAGAACTTAAAAAAAAGGATGATTCATCATCAAAAATATGACCTGAAGGTTGAGGGGCAAAGAGTCCTCAGCCTCATCCACCACCGCGCCTTCCAAGAATTTAGACTCCGCCTGTTGAATCTCCATCAGAGAGTTGATGGATTGGAAACCAACGCTCGGACGGTCATCAGAAAGATCCAGCAGAGAATCACCGAGAATCGGGCCAAAATCTCTCTCTTACAGGAAAAAATGGGCAGCACCTTAAGCAGAACTCTCCAGCTCGGGCTGAATCGCTGGGAAAGGCTCTCTGTGCAGCTAGACAACCTGAGTCCCCTGAATATTCTCAAGAAGGGCTATGCTCTCTGTTGGCGCGATGGAGGGAGGGTGCTTATCCGCCGCATCGAGGAAGTCACCGAAAAGGAAGACCTTACCGTCTCTTTCTTCAAAGGGGAATTCTCATGTGTTGTCAAGGATGTGGATAAGACCAGATCCATCCAAGCACACGTGGTAAAGGAGAAAACATGAGCGACAAAAGCTTTGAAAAAGCCCTGGAAGAACTGGAAGGCATCGTCGAGAAACTGGAGGAGGGGGGGCTGCCGTTGACCGAGTCTTTGTCCCTTTTTGAGAAAGGCGTCAAACTGGCCAAGTATCTAAGGGAAGAGCTTGAGAAGGCAGAAAAGAAAGTCGCCATTCTTCTCAAGGACGAAGAGGGAAAAGTTAAAGAAGAACCCTTTCATCTCGAGAAAGGCGAATCCGAGGAAGAGGAGGAAACTCCGGAGTCTGGAGAGGATGAAAATCTTCCTTTTTAGTCAGGATAACTGACGAAGAGGTCACTTTCTCAATGAAACGGATAGAGATGAGAGGGAGAGATTGAAGATGGAAAAAATTCTTGATAACATAGCCAGCCCCAAAGATCTCAAAAGCCTATCCGTGAAGGAGCTTGCCCAGCTTGCTCGGGAAATCCGGGCCCTGATCCTTCAGGTGGTCTCCAAGAATGGCGGACATCTCTCGCCCAATCTCGGGGTGGTAGAGCTGACCTTGGCCCTCCATCGTGTGTTCGATGCCCCGAGGGATAAAATCATCTGGGATGTGGGGCATCAGTGTTATACCCATAAGATTATCACTGGGCGGAAGGACAAATTCCTGAGCCTTCGCCAGTATGAGGGTCTCTGTGGATTTCCGAGTCGAGAAGAAAGCGAGTACGATGTCTACAACACAGGCCATGCCTCCACGGCGCTATCAGCAGCCTTGGGGATGGCCGTGGCCAGGAAGAAGAACAAAGAAAATCATCACGTGATTGCCGTTGTTGGCGATGGGAGTTTAACAGGAGGTATGGCGTGGGAAGCGCTCAACCAGATCGGACACCTCCGCGAAAAATTGATCATCGTTCTTAACTACAATGAAATGTCCATCTCGGAGAATGTGGGCGCCTTATCCAAATATTTTTCTTACCTTGTTTCTGGACAGCACTATCTGCGGATGAAAGACTATGCCAAGGCGATCTTGAAGACCATCCCCGCTGTCGGGGGGAAGATGATCAAGGTCGGACGAGCCGTGGAGGAAGCCATCAAGAAAACCTTCTTTCCCGGCTTGGTCCTCGAAGAATTAGGGATTCAATACATCGGACCTGTCCAGGGACACAGTCTTTCTTCACTCCTAGAAGTCTTCGAGGAGGCCAAGTCAGCCAGCGGACCGGTGCTCATTCATTGTGTGACCCAAAAAGGCCGGGGGTACCTTCCTGCCCAGAAAAATCCTGCCCAGTACCATGGGGTCTCGCCTTTCGACCTTCAAACGGGAAAACCTCTCAACCAGGACACAAGGCCGACGTACTCCTCTGTTTTCGGGCAGACAGCAATAAAAATTGCTGAGGAGGATGAGAAAGTCGTGGCCATCACCGCTGCCATGCCGGAGGGGACGGGCTTGAACCCCTTTGCCTCTCGATTTCCGGATAGGTTTTATGACGTGGGTATCGCCGAGCAGCATGCGGTTGATTTTGCCACTGGTCTAGCCCTGAGCGGGTTTAAGCCCCTCGTGGCGATCTACTCCACCTTCCTGCAACGGGCCTATGATCAAGTTTACCACGATGTTTGCCTGATGGACATTCCTGTCGTCTTTGCCCTCGACCGCTCGGGAATCGTTCCCGATGATGGCGCAACCCACCAGGGAATTAACGACATTATCTATCTTAGACACATGCCCAACATGATCGTCATGGCTCCCAAGGATGAGAATGAACTGCAGCACATGATAAAATCCGCATTTTCCTTTGCCCATCCAGCAGCAGTCCGATTTCCCAAGGGAAAGGGCTTCGGAGTGTCCCTGGACAAAAGCTTCAAAGAGATTCCCCTGGGCCAGGGAGAGATACTTAAGGGAGGGGAAGATTTGCTGATTGCTCTAGGAAACATGGTCTATCCTGCCTTGAAGGTAGCGCAGAGGTTAGAGCAGGAGGGAATCCGATTGGCGGTGGTCAATGCCCGGTTCGCCAAGCCGCTGGATGAGGAATTGATCCTTCGCTTTGCCAAACCGGGAAGGACTGTCATCACCATCGAGGAGGGAGTCGTGGTGGGAGGGTTTGGCAGTGCCGTCCGCGAAGTGTTGGATAGAAATGGTTTCTGCGGGGTCAAGTTTACAAGTATCGGGCTTCCGCTTGAGATTTGCCCAGTCGGCGGAGTTAAAGAGATAAGAAAGATGTTTCGCCTCGATGAGGAAGGTCTCTTCCGTCAAATACGGAAATATTATAAACAGACACGGGAATGATTCTTGGCCCTGAAAGAAAGAGCCGATAAGCTCGTTGTGGATCGAGGCTTGGCAGAAAGTCGTCATCAGGCCCAAGCCTTGATCATGGCAGGGTTGGTGTATGCTGGGAGAGAGAGGGTTAAGAAACCCGGTCAGAAGATTTCCCTCGTTGAGAGGCTTTCCCTCAAAGAAAGATTTCCTTACGTCAGCCGAGGAGGACTAAAGCTGGAAGAAGCCCTTGATGCGTTCGGGATCCAGGTTAAAGGGAAGACAGCGGGGGATTTGGGGGCTTCCACGGGAGGATTTACGGATTGTCTTCTCCAAAGAGGGGCCAAGTGTGTTTATGCGGTTGACGTGAACACGGCTCAGTTCGACTGGCGTCTGAGTCAGGACCCCAGAGTTATCCTGATCGAAAAAAACGCCCGCTATTTAAGCCAGGCCGATTTTCAGGATGAGTTGGACATGATCACGATGGATTTAGCCTTCATTTCTGTTCTCAAGGTCCTCCCGGCTATTTGTGGCCTCCTCGGTGAAGGATATCTCCTGTCGCTCCTCAAGCCCCAGTTCGAAGTGGGGAAAAAGGATATCAGGAAGAAGGGCATTGTTAGGGATCCAGCCCTTCATGAGAAGGTGTTGTGGGATATCGCCAGAGGGGCAGCTGAGCAGGGATTTGAGCTGAAGGGATTGATCAAAACATCTTTACGGGGACAGAAGGGAAACCGTGAGTTTTTCGCCTGGTGGAGGATGGGCGAGAGCTTCGATTCAGAGCGAGTCCTGAGATTAGTCAAGGAGGTCGTTTGGGATGAATAAAATTAATCGGGTGGGTTTGATCATCAAGCCCCATGCCCCGGGTATTGAGAAGATAGTCGAAGATCTTATTGAGTACTTCAAGAAGAGGAAGATTTCCTATTTCTTGGAGGAAGAAGCAGCTCAGAAACTCAAAAAACCCCAAGGGTTGCAGAGAGATGTGCTTCCCGGCCGAGTCGACCTAGTGGTTGTTCTAGGAGGAGACGGAACCCTTCTGAGTATCGCTCATCTAGCAGCCCAGAGAGATGTCCCTGTCATGGGTGTTAACCTGGGGAAGCTGGGCTTCCTGACCGAGGTTCCCCTTTCAGAGGTCTACCTGACTCTGGATTCGTTCCTGGCAGGGGATGAAAAGATCGTCAGTCCCAGGCAGTTGCTGGAGGCGGTATTCAAAGAAAAAATATACTATTGCCTGAATGACGTGGTCATCAATAAGGGGGCCTTAGCCCGGATGATCCAGTGCAAAATTTGGGTTGAAAACAAGGAAATGGCCACACTGCGAGCGGATGGTTTGATCATCAGCACGCCCACGGGTTCGACGGCCTATTCGTTG
>SMTZ1_10004467_pt1 | contig 31049 bp, 20 predicted proteins | sample DeeMarSWOR136_30_FD_25667 | JGI IMG/M metagenome (IMG submission 25667) | reverse complement strand
TTTCCCATCAGAGGGATATGGTGGTCCCAACGGGACTCGAACCCGTGTTTTCGGCGTGAGAGGCCGATGTCCTAGGCCACTAGACGATGGGACCCTCAAATACACAGCTGGGGGACGAGAATACGACCCTCGGTGAGTAGATCCAGAGTTTGCTGTCCTGTCGCTGGGCAATCCCCTAAATTTCTCAATCTTATATAACAGATAATCCTATCTAAGTCAATGTTTCAAATCTCCGTCAAAAACCGAGACTTATAAGATTTCATATGAGGACTAAGAGAATATTGAGGACTTTATCAGCAATAAGAAAAAATCTGGTAAATTTTCTACCTTTTTATCATCAGTACAATGCTTATCTATTCAATCGAAGATATAAAAAGGGCTTAGCCCCTTGGTGTGGAATTTCGGATGGATTATTTCACTGGCTATCAAAGCTCAGGGATGAGGCCGTCAGGTTGGCCCCTCATGGGAGGATTCTGGAGATCGGATGTGGCAATGGGAAATTGACGTCGCAATTATCTGGAGATTCGAGAGAAGTCGTGGGCCTGGATATTTCCAGGAGGGCAATTAAGCTTGCCAAGAAACATGAACGTGGGAATCTCAAATTCTCCGTCCACAATATTGAGCGGGACCACTTGGCAGGGGGAAATAGCCTGATTATATGTGAAGATGTGCTTTATTATATCCCCTTTGTTTCAATGAAGAAGGTAGCAAAGAAGCTCACGGGTGCTCTGATTGAGGGGGGAATATTACTCGCTATCGATTATCTTTCCGAAGATATGGAGACGAGGTATTATTATCAGTTGCTATCCCGATTCCTGACTCCCATTCGAATTGAGCCTGTTACCTATGCACCTGAGAGCGCTCGGTTCATGATGGCCCTTTATAGAAAGACTGAGGTGGGTAATTACGGATCTTAAAAGAGCCTATAAACCTTTGTGAATAACAAAAGCCGAGCATAGAGCTCGCTAACCCCTCCTCTTAATCTCCTCAATGACCTGATTCAATCTGATCTCTTCCTGAATCTTCTTATCCATATCCCGCAATATAGCCCTTCCCGTTTCCAGTTCTTCTTCTCCCATAATGAGCACATAACGAGAATTCAATTTATCTGCCCGCCGCATCTGTGCCTTTAGGCTCCTTCCCTCATAATCCATCTCCGTTTTGATCCCTTCCAGGTGAAGTTGATTGGCCAACTCGAAGGCCTTCACCTGGGCCTTCTCACCCAAGGCTGCGATGAAGAGATTCGGGAATTGGGTCATCCCCCCTTCTTCCGGAACCAAGAGGACAATTCGTTCAATCCCCATGGCAAACCCGATACCGGGAATATCGGGCCCCCCTATATCCCTCATCAAATGATCGTATCTTCCTCCGGCCGTTACGGCATTCTGCGCCCCGAGTTTTGTGCTCACGGCCTCGAAGACCGTCCTCGTGTAGTAGTCCAATCCCCTCACCATCTTAGGGTTGAGGACAAAAGGGGTATTGAGGATCTTGAGGTATTCTTGAACCCTCTCGAAATGACCGCTGCACTCATTACAGATGAATTCGATGACCAGGGGAGCCCCAGCGACAACCTCTCGGCAGGTTTCAACCTTGCAGTCGAGGATTCGGAGCGGATTGGTTTCAAGCCTTCTCTTGCAGTCGGGGCATAACCCTGAGACGTTCTTTGCGAGGAACTGGGTCAACTCCTCCTTGTATCGCGGCCTACACTCCTCACACCCCAGGGTATTGATCTGGAGTTCCACATCGTTCAGGCCCACCTTCTTGAAGAATTCCATGAGCATGACCATGACCTCCGCATCGGCCATGGCGTGGGCTACGCCGAAGATTTCCACATCGATCTGATAAAACTGTCGGTATCTCCCCTTTTGCGGCCGCTCGTGGCGGAACATGGGCCCGATGAAGTAGAGCTTGGCCACGGGATCTCGAACATGGAGGTGGTGTTCGAGATAGGCCCTGGCCATGGAGGCGGTGGCCTCGGGGCGGAGGGTGAGGGAGTCGCCGCTCCGATCTTGGAAGGTATACATCTCCTTTTCCACGATATCGGTGGTCTCGCCGATACTGCGAGAGAAGAGCTCAGTTTTTTCCAGGATAGGTATCTTAATCTCCGAGAATCCGAAGCTTTCGTAGACCTCCCGAGCCGTTTTCTCGATATATTGCCACTTCTCGATTTCGCCGGGAAGGATATCGTTGAATCCCCGTATTGCCTTGATCACCAAAACTTACCCTCCGCACAATAGATGTACGAACGCGTAACCGCATTTCCCAATTCCCTGTAAATCTAAGGGATCACAGGCGAAAAGTCAAACCGCGTGCGGAAAAGTTTTCAAGAAATTGACAAAAATTCACAGTTTTTCAGCCAATAAAAATCCCCTCAGAAGAGGGAGATCGACAAGCGTGTCGTTGGAAAAGAGTCGCTATCAAAAAAGCATAAGTATTTTAATAGCTTAGAAAAAAATCTTCTCTGCGAATCGGATTTCTCGGTTTGTTCTGAAGAAAGCCACTTTGGTACGGATTTTGCCGAATTAAAGCTCGTATCAAGGTGATTTAACAATTTCATTCAGTTTTTTTACCATGAACTCCATCAAAACAGTGAGAACGAAATACGCGTTTTTGGCATCTTTGAGGCGGATTGTCTTCGGCCTTTCCGTTGCATTGCTTCTTCTTTACCCGGAGATTTCGCGGGCGGATATCGAAAACCTCTATGCGGAAAACTATTCGAGCAGCGTTACGATCACGAACCCTACCAATGCCTATGGAGCACCCGATGGGAATACGGCGGATTCGCCCGAAGTGGATTGGGGTAAAGGTCAGGAGTATTGGACATTCACCATGGCCGATACCGGAAACCCAACAGAAATTTTTCAATCGGCCGAATTCTACTTGACCCACTATATTTCAAGGCTTTTAATAGATGACCTCATCGACCTCGAATATTCCCCGGATAACGGGCTCAATTGGTTCCAGTTGCACAGGTATGACGACGAATTCAATTCCCCCCCGACGAGCCTCACCACCGAGGGGCCTTTTTCAGCCCCCAACATAACCACGTGGACCGATGTCAATAATGCCCATTTTCGAATCATTGGAATATCGGGAATTAAAGGAGCAGAACGGTTTTGGTGGTTTGTGGACGCCGTGGAACTACGGGTCCATTATCAAATAGGAGCAAAATTGACCATTACGGGGACGGGGATTGCGCCGGCAACGGTAAATGCCGGAGATCAAAACGTGGGGATGGAGAGGATCGTTCTGGATCCAGGGGCGGATACGATCACGGTCACGAGCATCACCGTTACCCGGACGGGCACTGGCCAATCGTCCGATGTTGGCGCCGTGAGTCTCTTCGATGACAGCGGAAGCACACCCGGCAGCTTCGATGCGGGTGATGTGGAAGTTCCCGGGGCATCGGGGATGTTTGTCGGAACTACCGTTACCCTTACGCCGACAACATCCATAACCTTGAGCGGAGCCTCCGAGACGTACTACTTCGTCTACGATATCCCCGCAGATGCGGTAAACGACAGGACGCTGGGAGCCCAGATTAACTCGGGCGCCGATGTCGATTGTGATGCCGGGATCGTGCTCGCGGGAGGGGGTGGCTTCCCGGAGCCCCCGGTCGAGGACAACGCCACCATCCAGGGGGGTGTTCCCCCCAAGACGTTGACGGTGACGGGTACTTTTATTGGACCGGCTACGATCGACAATGGCACACAGGACGTGGGTATGGTGAAATTGGTTCTGGACCCGAATGGGGACACCATGTTTGTCTATGGGCTGACCGTGACGAGGACGGGATCGGCCCTGGAGTTTGATTTAGACACGGTGAGCCTATACGACGATAGTGGCACCACGCCGGGAGGCTTCGATGCCGGTGATTCAGAAGTCCCGGGGGCTAGCGGGACATTTTGGGGGGGGACCTTAACCCTTAATCCGACGACAACTATCACCTTATCTGGTTTCCCTGAAACCTACTATATTGTCTACGATATCGATATCAACGCCATCGACGGAAGAACATTAGGTGGAGAGATCAGTTCGGCTGAAGACGTCAATACCGATGCCGATGTTAACGTCGAGCCGGGTGGAGGGGGCTGGCCGCAGCCCCTGGGAGGGAGCAGCACGGTTTTTGTGGGTGTGTACTCCGCTTTAACGGTGTACGGTGAGGCAGCTGTTCCTACGCCGAGATACAGAACGTGGGATGGAACGTCATGGTCTGGGGAGGACAATACCTCCGATATCGGCGGCAAAACACGATGGGCGGTTCAAAGATCCTGTCCCACCAAGGACGAGTACATCCTGGGCGTCCTGGATACGGATGGCCACGTCAATGTTCAAATCTGGGATGGCGCAAGCTGGGGGGCTCCTCTCGAGGTCACGACTGTGATCGAGGGGTCGAACACCGCCTATCGGGGCTTCGATATCGCCTATGAGCAGGTAAGCGGAGACGCCGTCGTGGTCTACCACACCGGTGGAAATGACCCGGAGTACAGGATTTGGGATGGAATCAGCTGGAGTGGGTCGACGGTCATCGACCTTCCCACGGTCGACGTTCCCGTATGGATCAAAATGGTGCCGGACGCATCGGGAAGCGATGAGATTATCCTGGTGGCCCTCGACAAATCCAATACCGTAACGGCCGCGGTTTGGGATGGAAGTAGCTGGGGCAACACCATTTCCCTCGAGGCAGACGCCTTTTCATTTAAGTATGAGGGAATCGGCGCCGCGTACGAGTATGGGAGTGGCCGGGCCATGGTAGGATGGGGCACGAGCACGAGCCCGGTTATCCAGTACCGGTTTTGGGACGGGGCTTCGTGGTCGGGTGAGAGCGAGGTTTCAACGGTGGGGACGGAGATGCAGTGGCTGGAGCTAGCCTCTGATGCATCCAGCGACCGGGTTATACTCGGGGCCCTCTGCGACGGAGCGAACATAGAGGTGAACATCTGGGATGGAACGGGATGGGGGACTCAGCTCCGAGTGGAGAATGACGCAGAGGCTGTCGCCAGTCGGTGTTTCGATGTGGCGTGGGAGCGTTCCGGGGATCAGGCAATGGTCTGTTGGGGAAAAAGCGGTTCGGATTTGGTGAGTTATCGTACGTATCAAGGCGGTGCTTGGTCCTCTGCACAGGATGGTCCTGACATGGGGAGCACCATCGAAATCCTACAGCTGACGCCAGATCCCCAAACAGACCAAATCTTCATGGGAACCGTAACACGGGACAAAGACCTTCAATTGACGCGATGGAGCGGTGCCTCGTGGGAGACCCCTGATGAGCCGGAAACGACTGTGGCCGATAACAAATATGAGCCGTTTATGTTGACATACCCAGGTGGCCTCGTCTGGCCAACCGCGGTTAAGATGAAGGCATTTCAGGCCCACGCCTACGAGCGTTCTGTCCTCCTTGAATGGACCACGGCCCATGAGATCGACAATGCGGGGTTTCACCTCTATCGATCCCTCTCCCGCCAGGGGCCGTATACGAGGATTACCCGTTTCCTGATTCCCGGGCAGGGGTATTCGACCAGGGGCGCCCGCTACCGGTTCCTCGACGAAGGTGTTGAGACGGAGGTGACCTACTACTACAAGCTGGAGGATGTGGATTTCCACGGTCACGGGACCTTTCACGGACCAGTCTGGGCAACTCCTGGAGGGGACCGGGATGGAGATGGAATGCCCGACCCTTGGGAAGAACAGATGGGTTTGGACCCGGATGTTGATGATTCAATGCTGGACTACGACGGAGATGGTCTCAGCAACCTCGAGGAGTTCTTCTATGGTTTAAATCCCTTTGATTCCGACACCGATGGGGATGGGGTGCCCGACGGCCTCGAGATAGAAAATGGCGAGAGCGATGGGAAAACTGGTGAAAAGGGAGATGAAGATAAAACCGAAGGAGATGGGGTTAGGATCATCGAGTCCGATGCCTCGGGAATAACCGTAGAGTTGGTGACATCCGGGATTGCCACGGAGACCGAAGTAGTGGAAGGAAGGGAATACCAGAAGATATCCATTCCGGGCTATTCTCATGGGTTTGGCTTGGAGGTCGGATTCCCGCAGGTTCCGGTAAAGGGTTTCTTGCTCGAGTGTCCGGAGAAGGTGGACTTCACCGTTACGGTATTGGAGTCGAACGAGGAGACCTTTGCAGGATATTCCATCTATCCCGTTCCCCGATATCAGGCTCAAGGCGGGGAAAAGGGGAGCCGATACTTAACCGAACAATTCACCCAGGATGAAGGGGCTTACTCGGCTGACCGCCGTTACCCAGGTCCGCTCGCCGAGGTGGGCGATTCGGGCTACCTTCGGGACCAGCGGGTCGTCCAGCTCAAGTTTTACCCGATTCAATTCAACCCCGCTACAGGCACGGTGAAGCTCCACAAGAAGATCCGGGTTCGCGTGAACTTTTATAACTCAGGCATGGCTCAATTATCCTCCCAAGCGCCGATCAAAGGTTATACGCTCTCATTTGACGGTCCCGCATATAAGATTTCCATCAACGAAACGGGTATTTACCGGTTAAGTTACGATTACCTGGCATCGAATGCCCCGGAGCTCCTTTCGGAGCCCTCTTCAACCCTCAAGCTTTTCAACAGGGACAAGGAGGTGGCCCTCCGGGTGGTGGAGGGGGACTTCATCGAGTTTTACGCTATGGCCGAGGATACGCGATATACCGATACCGACGTCTATTGGCTGACGGCGGGGGAATCGGCGGGGAAGAGGATGGAGGAGATCCAGTCGGGTGTGCCGAGTCCGATGAGACCTGATTCCTTCTGGTCTGTCGCTCATTTCGAGGAAAATGAGGACTACTGGGGGAGCGTTCCCGGCGATGAGCATGTGGATCGGTGGTTTTACCGGGCTTATATCGGGGGAAGGAATCCCTACGTTCGGGAATACCGGTTGAACCTGAAAGGGGTAACCGCCACGGATGATCCGGCGACCCTGAGGGTGTCTCTTTTCGGGATGGCGGACTTAGAACCCCACCCCAATCACCATACAAGAATCTCCATCAATGGCCATATGGTTGATGATTTTTTCTGGGATGGTCAGAGGGAGTTTCTGACGGAAATCCAATTCCCCCGTTCTTACCTCCTAGAGGGGCAGAACATCCTTACGGTGGAGGCGCTTCTGGACACGGGGGCGGAGTGGGATTGGATCTTGCCCAACTGGTTCGAGGTGGGCTACTGGAGGAGTTTCGATGCATCAGGGGGTGATCAGTTGGAATTCAGCTACGGTATCCCCGGTGAGTATGAGTTCCACGTCGATGGGTTCACGAGTGATGTTATTGAAGTGTTTGATATCACCGACACCGAGGACCCCAAGAGGATCGTGGGACTGGATATCACCGACACCAACCCCTATACTGTTACCTTTGAGAACTTGGTCACATCGAGCAAGAGGTATCTCGCGTTGACTGAAGGAAAAATCAGAACACAACCCCATGGGATCGAGTGGTTCGAGAGCCGGAACCTGCGATCTCCCACCAATGGGGCTGATTGGATTGCCATATGCTACGGGGATTTCTCTGACGCGGTTCGGCCTCTGGCTCAATACAGGGCAGAGCAGGGGTTGAGGGTCATGGTGGTGACGACGAGGCAGCTCTATGACGAATTCAATCATGGGATCTCCTCTCCCCACGGCATCAAGGAATTTCTCCGTTATGCTTTTGAGAACTGGCAGTCTCCCGCCCCGAAGTACGTCCTTCTTGTGGGAGACGGGACCTATGACTACCGGGGTTATTACGGTCAGGAATTTAGTAATTTCGTCCCCTCCTACCTGACCCATACTCAGTATGCGGGAGAGGTTCCCGATGATCACTGGTATGGTTGCGTGCACGGGGATGATTTGCTTTCTGATCTTTATGTTGGGAGGCTTCCTGCGAGGACGGCCCAGGAAGTCGGGACCATGGTGGATAAAATCCTGGCTTACGAAACCTCAGGGATGTCCGAGGAAGGATGGGAGAAGAAGGTGCTCCTGGTGGCCGACGATGACGAGGCCGATTTCAAAGCGATGAACGAGGCTTGTGCGAATTCCCTTTCCTCGGCGTATATTGTTACCAAGAAATACCTTGAGGAGTATGCGGATCCCTCGGATTTGCATGGAGAGCTCGTCGATGGGATAAATGAGGGGGCCTTGCTGATAAACTACGTGGGCCATGGGGCGGAGGACTTTTGGGCCGATGAGGAGATCCTCGGAGCATGGGATGTCGATGCCCTTGACAATGGCCCAAAATATCCCCTGGTGGTGGCCATGACCTGTCTCAATGGGTATTTCATAGAGGCCTTTCAGGGGTGGGATTCGTTGGCGGAGGTCCTCATGAAATCATCCGACAAGGGGTCGATGGCCGTCTTTACCTCCACGGGGATGACCATCCCGGAAGAGCAGGCCCTTCTGGACGGAGGTCTCTTTGAGGGGTTGTTTGAGAAGGGTAAAAAGCGGCTCGGTGAGGCTATATCTCATGGTAAGCTCGATCTTTTGGCGAACTCAGGGGGCGGTGAAGATGTCGTGAGGAGCTTTATGCTCTTCGGGGACCCGGCTATGGAGATGAAGGTTCAGCCTGGTGGTTCGACGGTTTCTTCGGCAGGCTCCGAGTCTGGAGGCGGCTGCTTCATCGCCACGGCCGCTTACGGCTCGTATGCCGATGGGCACGTGATGGCCCTGAAGGCGTTACGGGATCAATATCTCTTGCCCCATTCGTTGGGAAGATCGCTGGTCCATCTCTATTACCAATACAGCCCTCCCCTTGCCAAGTTCATTCATCAGAGAGGGCATCTGAGATCTATTACCCGCATGGGGTTGTCACCCCTGGTAGGGGCGAGCCGGGTTTTTGCGAGGGTATCAGGAGGTATCGAAGACCCAGGACGAAGCCTGTTCACCCGGAAAATGTATCCGACTTCTCCAGCAAATTACGCCCGGGGACAAGGAAGTCATCGGGAAACTCTGAAAATGGATAATTCGAATTACCTGAATGGGAAGTCGTTCTCACTGAGAAACAAATCAAATTCTCATGAGGGAAATGAGTAAGCTTTTCAGTAAAAGGAGCTCATTTTCCCGTCGCCGCCAGGGATTTTGCAGTAGACACCGTGGGTTAAATTCGATAGGATGAGTGAAAGAAACGAGGTTTTTCATTGATTGATGAGCTGACCATCGAGGTGGCCGAACATCCCATCTCCCTCGAGGTAGAGGGAGAGGCCTTTTTGCATTCCATCAGGGAGGTTTATCATCGGTTCCTATCCGATAAGCATCCTGAGTGCCGCCTTCGAGTTTATCCCGACAATAGCCTGACGGTGGAAGACGAATCATCCGTGGGTTTGACCTTCACCAACGGTGGATTCATGATTGTTGAAGACTACCTGGTGGGTTCTGTAGATTTAACGAGGACCGAAGGGGAACTTCGGATAAACCCCATATGGTTCATTCCCTCCCTGGCGACCTTTGTGAGGAATCTCTTTACCCTGATTCTCGTACTCAAAGATAACGGGCTGGTCCTTCATGCCTTAGGAGTTTTGAAACAGGGAGAAGTATACGTCTTCTTAGGGCCTTCGGGAAGTGGCAAGACCACAGTTGCCCAACTATCCCCTGAGTATGTCGTCCTCAGCGACGATATTGTGTTCATAAAGCCTTTTGGAGGTTCCTATGCGGTTTTTCCAACTCCCTGCTGGGGAGACACGCAGCGGGGAGATCGAGAGAACAGGGGATATCCATTGAAAATGATCTTTAAGCTCGTAAAAGATCGAGAGGTCTACCTGAAACCGTACGGCCTTACCCAGGGGATATCCGAAGTCTTTACCGTTCCCCACATCCCAGGTAATTCATTGCCTTTTGGAGATTTATTGAACCGTTACCTTGCGCTCCTTACGGAGGTGCCCTGTTTTGAGATGCATTTTGCCAAGGACGGGCGCTTTTGGGAGGCCATAGAGGACGGATGTCCTGGTAAGTTTTAAGGGAGGTTTACCGTTATGGAGAGGGAAAAGAAGGGGAGAAAATACGAAAAACCGAAAGTCATCTACCGGAAGAGGATGGAAACCTTGGCGGCGGTCTGCGATTCGGCGAGAACTCTGACAAGGGTCTGCCGAAAGAGCGCACCCGGGTGTGAGAAAACACGGGCATGAGGAGGGCTCGAACATGCTAATGGGGAGCCCCTTCGGCTACGCTCTCTTCAGGATAATGCTGTCTTTCCTCCTGGCTACCGTGAACTCATCCCCTTCCTTAAACCCAAATTGATCGATCAATACCAGACGGCTGAGAGCAAGGGTTTCCCTCTTTCCTATGGTGAGGACTTTCGTTTTCCTCCGGTTTTTCTGATTCCCCCCTTCCGTTGCAATGGGCTTTGATCTTTCTCTTTTTGGACTGGGCTTTTCCCTTCTGTGGCGTGAGGTTGTTTGCCCTTTTTTTCGGAGTGGGCTTCCTTTTTCCCTTTTCCATGCTGAGCTTGCTTTCCGTCTTTTCGGTCCGGATTTGTTTCTCCCCTTTTCTGCCTTGGCGCTTCTTTTTCTTCTTCTTTTCTGTAGTAATAATGGTGGTAGTAGTATTGGTAGTAGTGGCGCTTCAGGTCGATGCCATTAAGGATCACCCCAAGAATAGGGGCGTTGGCCAGGTGGAGTTGTCTCTTGGCTTCCAGGACGGTCTTTCGGTTGGTCTTGTCGGATCGGGCAACCAAGATGACTCCGTCGACGAGGGTGGGAGAGAGGGATGTGTGAGCGGCTCCCAGAACGGGCGAGGAATCGATGATCATCAGGTCGAATCCCTCTTTGAGGGTTTTGATAAACTCTGCCATGCGTTCGGAACCCATGAATTCGATGGAATTGGCGGGGATCTTTCCGCAGGGGCTGATAAAAAGCCCTGGGGTATCGGTTTTGATGACCGAGCGGGAAGCGATGCGTTTCAGCAAGGGAGAGGAAGAGCCCGAGCCGAGGCCGCTGAAGAAATCCTTTTCTTGCGCGATTTCCCGGATATAGGATTCTGTTCTTATATCATCCGTCTCGACGAATTGAAAGCATGGTTTCTTGAGCAGGAGGAGCTCTTGGAGGCTTTTCTCCATCTGGAGTTTCAGGCATGCCTTGAATTGGTCTTTGGCCACAAAGCCCAGCTCCATGAGAAGCTCCCCCAGGGGTTGGCCGTTGGATTTTTGGATCCGAAGAGCCCGGTCCAGTTGGGATTTGGTGAGGGCATTTTGCTTGAGCAGGAGTTGGCCCAATTTTCTGGGCTCATCTAACCCTTTCTTGATGATGCTGTGAATTCGACCCGATTTGACGAGAAGCTCCACGGCGGTGCCGTTTTTTTCCACCGAGAGTCGGCCGGTTTTGGATCGGGCCTTGAGCAGATAGAGGAGATCCGAAAGGGCCAGGGGCCCCAGCTTTCCCGAGTTGAGATTGATCTCGTAGATTGAATGGAGCGAATCCATAAAGCCCTGGTCTCCGTTGAGATGATAGACCTTGTGGAGGCTGGGCCTTCTGAGGTCTAGGTCCACGACGAGGACCTTTTTGCCTGACTGGGCGGCGGATATTGCTAGATTGAGGGCGGTAAGGGTCTTTCCCTCCCCCATGGTAGCGCTGGTGACAAGCAGCGTCTTAACGGGCTTATCAACGGAGCTCATATCGAGGTTAACCGAGAGGGTATCGAAGGCCTCGGCGATGGAGCCCTCGGCCCGCATCTGGTCGATGAGGTTGAGGTAGTCCTTTTTGGAAGTGGTTTTTCGGTTCCTCCTGAGGGTAGGGATGGTGCCCAGGGTGGGGAGCTTAAGGTATCGGTCCACCTCCTCCCGGGTCTTCAGCCCCATGTCCAGGTATTCCAAAAAGAAAGCACCTCCAGCCCCCAAAGAAAGTCCCATCAGAAGGGCAATCAACAAGTTCATTCCCTTCTTGGATGGAAGGGGACGACTGGGAAGCTTTGCCATCTCGACGATGGTCACCTCTTCGGCCTGGAGGTTTTGGATGAGGTTGATTTCCTTGAGCTTTTCCACCAGGATATCGTACAGTTCCTGATTGGATTGGGCTTCACGTTCCAAAAGGGCATAGTGGATCTGGTTTCCCTCGAACTGGATGGCCTTCTTTTTATAGGCATTCATTGCCATCTGCAGGCTCTTCTCCTTGGTCAGAATGACCCTCAGCTTGCTCTTTTTGCTCTGGATGGCCTTCTGGAGGGAGTGGTTGAGCTCGGCCTGCAGGGATTGGATGTATGTCTGGGTCTGGATGATCCTGGGGTGACGGGGGCCGTATTGTTTGCTCAGTCGGGTTAGTTCCAGTAGGGCGGAGACCAGTTGGGCGTTGAGGGAACGCAGGAGTTCCTCGCCGAGGAAAGCGGGGATATACTGAGCCTTAGTTTCAAGGACCTGTTCGATCTCCCGGATTTGAGCCTCCAATTCCACCCTTTGGACGCGGGTCTTGTTATAGTTGGAGCGGATTTCGGAGAGCTCCTTGAGGTGGAGACTCTTTTCGCTCTTGAACGAAAGGATCTCGGATTTTTTCCTGTACTGGTGCAGGGCCTTCTCCGACTCTTTCACCTTTTCCTTGAACTCATCGATCTCTTGGGTAAGCCATTGTACGTTGTCCCGGATTTTGGCGACCCGTTTTCGGTTGGTGTACTCTTTGTAAGCCTTGGCAGTAGCGTTGGTCAGATCCATGGTCACCTGGGGATTGGAGTGGGTGGTCTCGATATGAATGAGGTTGGTCTCCTCCACCGCACGGGCCGTGATGGCCGATAGGGCAGCCAGGACCTTGGGGTCTGGTTGGTCAGCGTCTGGGGATTGGACTGTGGGGCCCAATGTTGCTTCAACGGCTCGTTGAACAATGGGGTAACTTGTGATTGTACGCAAATGGGTATTGATGGTTCTGTCGGGGTCCCCGTAGTCGCGGTACCTTATGGATTCGGGCAGATAGGCGATGGGGCCTCGGTGGCTCTCGACCTTGATGGTGGCCGTGGCCCGATAACGGGGACGAACCCGATGGTTTTTAAGGGCCGCCGCCCCCACCAGAATGACCGAAAAGGCGAGGATCAGCCACTTCCTCCTCAACAAAACTCCTATGTAATCGACTATGTGAGCTTCCTGATCAATCATAGGCTATGTGCCATATTCTCTCAAAATGTCTCAGAAAGTGAATTGGAATATTTTGTCTCTGTTACGGAAAATCGGGCCTTCCATTATCCCTGTTACGGAGGCCGCTGCCGACAAGCCCTTCAATTTCTTCTCGGTTGAACCTCCACTGTCTGCCGATTTTTTTGCAGGGGATATCCCCCCTCTTGGCCAATCGGTAGACCGTTCGGATGTCAATCCTGAGATAATCGGCAACCTCCTGTACCGTAAGCACCTCATTGTTCATTCGAATCCTCCTAAGAAAAGTTTATCATTAATTCCGTTCTTATCCATTTATGTATGGCAAAAGCAATATCTATACCACCAACACAGCAGAAACGAGAAAGGCCGGGCCTTTTCTTTTGCCCTAAATTGATTCAACCGTAAATTATTGAAATTATTAAATAATATATTGCAGAATGATTTACTACCAAATTTAATTTGACTTTACTTCTTCACTGGTAATCACCTTCTATGGTGTCAAGGAGCAAATTATGTACCGTTTAATGAAAAAATTTCATGTTTTTTCCAATAGAAAACCAATCTGTCATGAATTTCAAGTCCTCACGTGGTAGGCCAAATTGGATTCACTCGAATGAACGGATCGATCATGAGTGATGGGTTTTTGACTTACCTATTCTTCAATCCCCGTGTGATTTCAATGGTGAGGCATAGCAAGGGGGCTGAGCCTTTCTGCGGTTTTGGGACCAGTGGTCTGAAGGACTTGCCTTTTTGGTCCCTTTTGGATAACCTATCGAAATTGTGTGACAAAAACCTCTATCCCCCGGTGTACTGTGTAGATGAAAGCGGTCCTCATCCTGATGCTTATTACCTTGATCCCCACACTGGAACTTCGCGCTAGCATTCCCTACGGCATACTCCGAGCAGATATGGACTGGTGGGCTGTTGTCCTCGTTTGCGTGGTGACCAATATCGTACTGGGCCCTCTGGTTTACCTGTTTCTGGATAAGGTCATGGGCCTGCTGCTGAGGTTCGAATGGTTGAATCGGATCTACGGGCAAACCGTGACGAGAACCCAGCGGCGAATCCAGAAATCCGTTGATCGATACGGGGAAATGGGAGTGGCCCTGTTTATCGGGATCCCGTTACCGGGAACAGGATCATACTCCGGAGCCCTGGGTGCCTATCTCCTGGGTCTTGGCTACCGGAGGTTTATTGTTGCCAATGTCATCGGGGTCTTGATGGCTGGCAGCATTGTAACCACTGTAGTCCTCACCGGCGTTGAGGCCTTTCGAATACTCATTAAGGTGATTTAGAGGGGTCCCGTAAAGAAGGGGCCCTTCGGGTTTCCGGTCACCGGTGGATGGATTTTAGGAGGTCCCATCGATAAGAGGGAACAAACAACTCAATGCGTCCATAGCGGTATACTACCGGGGAAATGAGCGAACCGTATCGATCAACATAAGGGGGATCCCATCAATCTCTTTGAATCCATCGTTCTGGGAATCATTCAGGGAATTACGGAGTTCCTTCCCGTTAGCAGTTCAGGACACCTGGTAGTCCTCCAGGGGCTCTTCGGTGTGGAGGGACCAAGGCTTTTCTTCAACGTGATGCTTCACGTTGGGACCCTCATAGCCATCGTCATCGTCTTCTGGAGGGATATTGTGGAAATTCCAAAGGGTATTCTTGCGGCCTTGGGCGGAAACCGGGGAACGAGGAGCCTTCCCTCGGCCCTTTGGAGATCCGCTCAGGGGAAGTTGGTCCTATTGATCATTGTGGGATCGGTCCCCGCGGCACTGATGGGATTCTTTTTCGAGGAGATCTTCTCCCACCTTTTCGCCTCGCCGCTGGTTGCCGGCTTCATGCTCATGGTAACGGGGACGATTTTATGGTTTACCAGGGGGAGGTCATCCGATTCCAAGGGGATGGATGAAATGGGGGTTATCGATACTCTCATTGTAGGACTGGGCCAGGGTTTTGCCCTCATTCCCGGGATTTCCCGCTCGGGCATCACCATCTCCTTTGGCCTCTTCAGGGGGATGGAGAGGGAATGGTCCGGGAAGTTTTCCTTCTTGTTAGCCATTCCGGCCATCTTTGGGGCCCTCCTCATGGAGTTTAGGATGCCATCGGAGTTGAGCAGCCAGGAATTGTTTTTTACTTTAGCGGGAACAGCTGTGGCCGTAGTCGTGGGTTACCTGTCCCTGAGGACATTGATGCACCTGGTAAAGAGGGGAAACCTGGTCTCCTTCTCGTACTATTGTTGGGGGGCTGGGGCCATGACCGTATTCCTCTTCATGAGGTGGTCTTAGTTATATAGCCTTGTGGCCTTTCTGGGGGATTTGAGTGCCGTGTGTTGGCCGGGTTCCCTGGGACGAACGTTATTCAGTGCCGCAGTCGGAAGGGGGAAAAAGGTTAGAGGGTAGAGGTTGGAGGCGGAAGGAGAAATGACAAATGACCAATGATAAATGCCAAATGTCAAAGTTCAAATGCCAAAAGGGAAAATCCAAATGACAAATGCCTGATAACGAACACCGAGTAACGATTCACGAATACGGACCACGAGCACGAACACGAAACTCACGGACACGGACACGAAACACGAACACGTGAGCGGATGGGAAGTTGGCCGACAATGTATCTTGACGCTAACCGGTTCCGTGAAAAAAGGAGAAGAGCTGTTGGGCAACCTTCCTGTTCATCGTGGGAATCGATTCCAACTCCTCCAACGAGGCTTCCTTGATCTTATCCACGCTCTTGAAGTGTCGAAGGAGCTGCTTCTTTCTCTCCCTTCCAATGCCGGGGATTTCATCCAGAACGGAATGAAACTCTCCCTTGCGTCTCAATTTCTTGTGGTAGGTAATGGCGAAGCGGTGGGATTCGTTCCTGACATGTTGGAGTAAGTGGAGTGAAGGATTTGCTTTTCCCAAGGAGATGGGCTCCTTTCGTTTCGGGAGAAAGACCCTTTCTCCTTTTCTTTCACCCGTCGGGGTGCGTCCTCTTTGGACTCGGTCTTTGGCCAAGCCGATGACATCGACGCCCTCAATACCCAATTCCCTCAAGACGCCCAGGGCGACATTTAATTGCCCTTTCCCGCCGTCAACCATGAGCACATCGGGCAAACTGCCTTCTTGCAATGCCCGCTGATAACGCCTGGTCAAGATCTCATATATCTTCCCATAGTCATCTGCTCCTGGGGATGACCTAATTCGAAAGTGGCGGTAGTGGGACTTAAGGGGTTCTCCACCTTCGAAGACCACCATGGAGCCTACCGCAAACCCTCCCTTGATATCGGAGATGTCGAAGGCTTCAATCCTCCTTGGAAAACGAGTGAGACGGAGCTTCTCCTGCAGTTCCCGAAGGATGTGCTCGGGATCGCTTTCAAGCTGCGTTTTGGAGCGGTGTGCCTTTTCGGCGTTTTCCGCCGCCATTCGGACGAGATGGAGTCGATCCCCACGTTTCGGTACCATGATCTTTACCCTGTTGCCCTTCTTCTCCGTCAGCCACTGTTCGATCAGTTCATGGTCCTGGATCGAGAAGGGGAGGAGGATTTCCTGAGGAATAAACTTGCCCTCCCCGTAGAACTGATTGATAAAGGAGGGTATGATCTCTTCATCAGGCCACTTCTGCTGAGAGAGGCTAAAGAAACGTCCCCCCATGAGCATCCCATTTCGAACGAAGAGGATTTGAACGCCAATTCCTCCATTTCGATGGAAGCCGATGACGTCTTGGTCCAGGAATCCCTTGGAGACGATATGTTGTTTCTCGATTGTCTTCTCGATGGAATGAATGTGGTCTCGGATCCTCCCCGCTCCCTCGAAGTCCAGGTGATCGGATTTTTCCTTCATCTTCTTTTTGAGGATCCGGACGAGCTCGTGGTCTTTGCCCTCGAGGAAGAGACGGACCTCCTTGACGATCTCCCGATACATATGGGCGTCGACCTTCCCAACACATGGGGCGAGGCAACGGTCCATCTGATAGTTGATACAAGGACGGGTGCGGTTCTTAAACTTGTCATCTTTACAGCTTCTCAGGGGAAACAACTTGTAGATGAGTTTAAGGGTATTCCTGACGGCTAGGGTGGAGGGATAGGGTCCGAAATAGAGCGAACCGTCTCTCTTGACCCGGCGGACGATCATTAACTTCGGGTAGGGCTCATCGATGGTGAGCCGGAGGTAGGGATAATTCTTATCATCCTTGATCTTAACGTTATATCGGGGCTTATATTTCTTGATGAGGTTATTCTCAAGTATCAGGGCCTCCTTTTCCGACTCCGTTACCAGGTAATCCACATCGGAAATCTTGCTGATAAGGGTTCGGGTTTTGATATCCCTTTCTTCCGCCCTTTGGGAGTAGGAGCGGACGCGGTTGCGGAGGCTCTTGGCTTTCCCGATGTAGATGATAGTCCCCTTGAGGTCCTTAAGAAGATAGACCCCTGGCGATTCCGGAAGGTGCTGTACTTTTTTCTCTATGTCTATGTTCATCCCTTGAGATCCTATGGTGAAAGGGATTTAACCACATCTCCCCTCAACTCAGCTTCTTGGATCTCGCGGATTTGATCCCTCAAGAGGGCTGCCCGTTCAAAATCGAGCTCTTGGGCGGCATCCCGCATCTCCCTTTTCAGCTTCTTGACAACCTTGGGGATTTCCTTTGGGAGGATGTACTCCGCCTGAGTCTCGGCAATCAGGGGGATGGTATAATAATCCGCCTCGTATATCGAGGAGAGTATGTTCTTAATGGACTTCCTGATGCTCGTCGGGGTGATATTGTGGCGCCGGTTGAATTCCCCCTGAATCTTTCTCCTTCTCCGGGTTTCCTCCAGGGCCATGCCCATGGAATTGGTAATCTGATCCCCGTACATGATCACCCTTCCAGAGACATTTCTCGCGGCCCTTCCGCAGGTCTGGATGAGGGACTTGGTTGATCTCAAGAACCCCTCCTTGTCCGCATCGAGGATGGCGACCAGAGAGACCTCCGGGATATCCAGTCCCTCCCTGAGCAGGTTGACACCAATCAGGACATCGAATTTTCCGAGCCTGAGATCCCGTATGATCTCCACCCTTTCGAGGGTATCGATCTCGGAATGGAGGTATTTAACCCGAAGCCCGAGGTCCGCATAGTATTCGGTGAGGTCTTCGGCCATTCTCTTGGTCAGGGTGGTAACGAGGACCCTGTCCCCCTTCTCAACACGCCTTCTGACCTCCTCAAGCAGGTCGTCAATTTGATTTCTTGCTCTTTTTACCGTGATATCAGGGTCAATCAACCCTGTCGGGCGAATGATCTGTTCCACCACTGCCCCTCGCGCCTGTTCTAGTTCGTAATCCCCGGGGGTGGCCGATACATAGACGACCTGACGGATGCGTTCCTCGAATTCGGGGAAGTTGAGGGGACGGTTATCCAACGCGGAGGGAAGCCTGAAACCGTATTCGACCAGGGTTTCTTTTCTCGATCGATCACCCCTATACATCCCCACCAGCTGGGGAACGGTGACGTGGCTTTCGTCTATGATCAAAAGGAAATCCTTAGGGAAGTAGTCCAGCAACGTCGGGGGAGGTTCCCCTGGTCTTCGACCCGTCAGGTGGCGCGAATAATTCTCGATGCCGGGACAATAGCCCAATTCCTGAAGCATTTCGAGGTCGAAACGGGTCCTCTGTTCCAAGCGCTGGACTTCTAGGAGTTTATCCTGGGATCTCAGTTCCTCCAACCTTCCCACCAATTCGATTTGGATATGCTCGATAGCGCTCTGCATCCTCTCCTGGGTGGTGACGTAATGGCTCCCCGGATAGATGGCGATTTTGTCAAGCTTCTCAGTCACCTTTCCCCGCAGCGGATCTATCTCCGAAATGGACTCTACCTCATCGCCGAAAAGCTCGATGCGAATGGCGCGATCCTCCTCGTATGCGGGGAAGATTTCCACGATATCCCCCCTTACCCGAAATGTCCCTCGATGGAAATCGATGTCGTTTCGCTCATACTGAATCTCCACGAGCTTATTGAGGATTATCTCCCGTGGCACAATAGCCCCTCTCTCCAAAAAGAGGAGCAAGCCGTGATAAGCCTCGGGGGATCCCAACCCATAGATACAGGAAACGCTGGCTACAATGATCACATCGTTTCGGTCCAGGAGGGATCGGGTGGCGGAGTGTCTCATCTTATCGATCTCGTCGTTGATGGAAGTGTCCTTTTCGATATACGTATCCGTCGATGGGATGTATGCCTCGGGCTGGTAATAATCGTAGTAGCTCACGAAAAATTCCACGGCATTTTGCGGAAAGAGATCCTTGAACTCCCCATATAACTGGGCTGCCAGAGTCTTATTGTGGGAGATGACAAGGGTGGTTTTTTGGACCCTCTCGATGACATTGGCCATGGTAAAGGTCTTCCCGGAGCCGGTCACCCCCAGGAGGACCTGGTGTTTCTTCCCCTCCAGTACCCCCGTGCTTAATTTCTCGATGGCTTGGGGTTGATCTCCCGTGGGCTTGAATTCCGAAACGAGCTCAAAGGCTCTCATATTCGTCTAAGTGCCTCCTTCGCCGCCCATATTCCGCTGGCCGATGCCTGGAGAAGGCCCCGGGTGATCCCGGCCCCATCTCCGATAATGAAGAGGTTATCGATTTCGGATTCCAGGTTCCCGGTTAGCTTGATGCGATGGGAATAGAACTTGACCTCCACTCCATAAAGTAACGTATGCCGTGAGAAGATACCTGGGGCAATTTTATCCAGGGCCTCCAACATCTCGATGATATCCCTCAAATACCGATAGGGAATGACGAAACTCAAATCTCCCGGAGTGGCCGATCCAAGGGTCGGGCGGGTAATGCAGCGGGAGATCCTCTCCGTGGTCGATCGTCTCCCCTCCATCAGGTCCCCGAGCCTCTGGATGATGACTCCCTTACCCAGGAGGTTCGCCAGTTGGGATATATACTTTCCATACGCTATTGGGTCATCGAAGGGTTCCGTGAAGGAACTGCTGACCAAGACTGCGAAATTCGTGTTCTCGGTCCTCTTTTTGGAATAGCTATGGCCGTTTACGGTGATGATCCCATTCGTTTCCTCCGTCACCACTTCCCCATAGGGATTCATGCAGAATGTCCTCACCTTATCGTCGAAGGTCTCCGCGTAGTATATGAGCTTCGATTCATAGGCGATATCGGTTATGCTTTGGAGTACTGCCGCCGGCGTCTCCACCCTGACCCCGATATCGATGGGGCTGGGGACGGCGGATAGTCCGAGACGCAGGGCCTCTTCTCTCATCCAGTTGGACCCGGTTCTCCCTGGGGCCGCAATCACCACTTTTCCGTTAATGGACTTTCCACGATCGAGATAGACTCCAACGGCCCTCCGCCCCTCTACTCGGATCCTTTTGACCCTGCAGAGAGTTTGGATTTCCGCCTTATCTTCCAAGTCCGTTCGCATCGCCTTGAGGAGGGGCAAACAGTTCTCCGTTCCGACATGCCTGATTTCCATCTGGATGAATTCCAATCCGACCTGTTTCGCCTTCGCGTACAACTCCTCCGTTTGATCAGAGACCTGCCCGTATGTCTTCCGGGGGGCCCCATATCTAAGGTAGATCGTATCAGCCTCTTTGAGGAGCCCTTCCAGGTCCCCCTTAGGGATAAAGTCCCCGAGAAAGCCACCGACCTCCGAGGAAAGGGTAAGTTTTCCGTCGCTGAAGGCTCCCGCACCCCCCCACCCGCAGAGGATATCCCGTCCCCCCCTTCTCCTTCTCGAGTTTATATCATTTCCCTGTTCCAATATGAGGATGGGTTTCACTCCCGAATCTGCCAGTGTTAATGCGGCAAAAATCCCTGCTGGACCTGCGCCAATGATAATGGCCTCATATTGTTTCATCAACCCCATCTCCATTTCGAATCGTTCTTCGGCCACTTTCAGGTGAATCATGGGGAAAGGGCCCGTTTATAGGATCGATGGCCCCTAAGAAAAGACGCCTTTTCTCGGGCGAGAAGGTAATGTAATCAATATATTATGCTATCCTCGGTATCCCGATTTGTCAAGGAATGCCCGGGCTTTCGGGTTCCACGTCTGGTTATACCTGTTAGGGCACGATACGCCGAATAAGTTTCTACGAAAAGTCCCTCTAGAGGGGCTTCGCTGATCCATCAAGGGGGCGGTGAGGTCCTTAGTGCTTCCATTCGAAAATACGGTGACGTATTTTGCCAAATTGAGTCTAGGAAATTGCTCACTCCATTCGGCCCGCCCTCGGCATGAGCAGTTCGGCCTTGAGACATGTCGACGAGCCCCTCGGCCTGAGCTCGGGTCGAAGGCTCATGTCGAGTCGCTCACTGCCGAAAGGCTCACGCCGAAGTCTAAATAAGTTCGTCTTCGGACTTATGAATCGAGGGACTTATCGTCCTCATCGAGTCATCTCATTTGACAAAAAATTCTCCCTTTCCCTTGACAAAGAATGGGATAATGATTAATTATTTATAGCCATAAATTAAAGAAAGGAGTGTTTGAAAATGGCAAAGGGGAAAATGAAGATAAGGCCATTGCAGGACAGGGTAATTGTGAGGCGGCTGGAAGAAGAGGAGAAAACTGAGGGTGGGATTATCATTCCGGACACCGCCAAAGAGAAACCCATGGAAGGTAGGGTAGTTGCCGTGGGGAAAGGCAAGGTTTTGGAGGACGGAAAGGTAGCCCCGCTGGATGTAAAGGCAGGCGATCGGGTCCTTTTTAGCAAATACGCGGGGACCGAGGTTAAATTAGATGGTGAGGAACATTTGATTATGCGGGAAGACGACATATTGGGGATTGTGGAGTAGTTCACGAAAGCAAAAGGAGCACAATAGGGCGTGCATTCACTAAGGGAGGTTAATGAAAATGGCAAAGGAACTCAAGTATGATCAAGATGCGAGGACCGCAACCCTCAAGGGGGTGAACATATTAGCCGAGGCGGTGAAGGTGACATTGGGCCCCAAGGGGAGGAACGTGATATTAGAGAAATCCTTCGGTTCCCCACAGGTTACTAAAGATGGGGTGACGGTGGCGAAGGAGATTGAACTGGAGAACAAATTTGAAAATATGGGAGCTCAGATGGTTAAGGAGGTGGCCAGCAAGACCTCAGATGTGGCAGGGGACGGAACGACTACGGCCACGGTCCTGGCTCAAGCGATCTACCGAGAAGGCTCCAAGGTGGTTTCGGCTGGATCCAACCCCATGGAGGTCAAAAGGGGCATTGATGCGGCGGTGGAAGTGGTGGTCGAGGAGTTGCACAAAATGAGCAAGCCCACCAAGGACGAAACGGAAATCTCCCAGGTGGGCAGCATTTCCGCCAACAACGATGAGACGATTGGTCGGATTATAGCGGAGGCCATGAACAAAGTGGGTAAGGAAGGCGTCATTACCGTGGAAGAAGCCAAGGCCATGGAAACGACCTTGGAGGTGGTGGAGGGGATGCAGTTTGATCGGGGCTATTTAAGTCCTTATTTCGTGACTGATGCCGAAAAGATGGAAGCGGTGGTGGAAGAACCCTATATCCTCTTGAATGAGAAGAAGATCAGTAACATGAAGGAGTTGTTGCCGTTATTGGAGCAGATCGCGAAGATGGGCAAGCCGCTCCTGATAGTAGCAGAGGATGTTGAGGGCGAGGCGTTGGCCACGCTGGTGGTGAACAAGCTCCGGGGCACCCTGAAATGCGCAGCGGTCAAAGCCCCCGGATTTGGGGATCGGCGTAAGGCGATGGGATTTGGGCTCGGCCAAGCGGGTGACCATCGACAAGGACAATACTACCATCGTAGATGGGGCTGGGACGAAGGAGGCCCTGGAGGGTAGGGTCAAGCAGATTCGCGTACAGATCGAAGAGACGACCAGTGATTATGATCGGGAAAAACTGCAGGAGCGGTTGGCGAAACTCATTGGAGGGGTGGCGGTGATCAATGTGGGGGCGGCCACGGAGACGGAGATGAAGGAGAAGAAGGCCCGGGTGGAGGATGCCCTCAACGCAACCCGTGCAGCGGTAGAGGAGGGAATTGTCCCGGGAGGTGGAGTGGCATATTTGAGGTGCTTGGGCGCGCTGGATAAATTGAAGCTGGAAGGGGATCGTCAGGTGGGAGTGACCATCGTGAAGCGGGCATTAGAGGAACCCATCCGCCAGATTGCAAATAATGCGGGCCATGAGGGTTCGGTGGTTGTAGAACGGGTAAAGCCCGAGAAAGGGGCCTTCGGGTTCGATGCGGACAAGGAAGAGTACACCGATCTCATCAAGGCCGGTATTATCGATCCCACCAAGGTGGTTCGGTTTGCACTGCAGAATGCCGCCAGTGTGGCGTCGTTGCTCATAACCACGGAGGCGATGGTGGCCGAAAAACCTGAGAAGAAGGCCGAGATGCCCCCAATGCCACCAGGGGGAATGGGCGGCATGTATTAACTGAGGCTTAACCCGGGAGACCAGAGGTCCTCCCGGGTTTATTTTTTTATCCCCTTACAAGGGGCTTCTCGTTTTATATCCGCCTTTCTTTTCATGTGGACAACGGTGTTTTCGGGAAAACCGCGAAATACCGGTCGTTTTTTCCTTGACGGATTCCCCTTTTTCTGCTAATTGGTTTTAATGGGTTATGGGAGAGATTCCGCGGGCGGGTCTTTTCGCTGCGCGGAACGCCGAAGGGGAAACCCCAATAAAGTGGGGGAAACTCTCAGGCAAAAGGACTGTAACCCTTGTATCCTTTGGAGAGAGCCTTCCAATAGGCCACCGAAGGGGAATGCCCCTAGCTCCTGGGCGAAGGGTAATCTCTCAGGTAAAAGGACAGGGGAGCTTCGGATGAATTCCGAAACTCCCCTGGTTTTTTTGTGATATATTATCATGATCCTGGTAGAAATTGTGCCGGGCCTTCGCCCTAACCGTACTGCTCGTTCTCCCATGAACCTGATGCTACGGTCATAATGAGGATTTACATACCTTTTTATTTCAGGAGGGTTGGCTATGAAATCGATCGATGAGTTGATTATACCCGAAGATCTTCGATACGCTGAAGACCATGAGTGGGTCAAGGTTGCAGGGGATAAGGTCAGGGTTGGCATTGACGATTATGCCCAAGACCAGCTGCAGGCCATCGTGTATGTGGAGTTGCCTGAGGTGGGGGCGAATTTTCAAAAAGGTGAGCCATTCGGGGTGGTGGAGTCAGTCAAAGCCGTTGTGGACTGTTACATGCCCGTGGGTGGTGAAATCATTGCGGTAAACACCGCGCTGGTGGATTCTCCCCAGCTTGTGAACGAGAGTCCCTACAACGAGGGGTGGATGATTGATGTCAAGGCGACTGACCTGAGTGAGATGGATACCCTCTATACCAGCGAGTCTATCAAGGAAGCCGTCCTGAAAAGGATGGAGGAGGAGGAGGATACGTAGATGCGTTATTTACCCCATACTGGCGAGGATATCTCTGCCATGCTGAAGGTAGTAGGGGTGGACAGCCTCGAGGAGCTCTTTTCCACGGTCCCGGGGGATTGTCGAAAAAAGGAGCCCCTTAACCTTCCTGCCCCGTTGACCGAATGGGAATTGAACCAGCATATGACCTCCCTTGCCGCCACCATGGCCACGATGCCGGAATACAAGGTTTTCGTAGGGGCTGGCAGTTACGAGCATTTTGTCCCCTCATCGGTTTTGAGTTTGCTCGGCCGTTCGGAGTTTGTCACGTCTTATACCCCGTATCAACCCGAGGTAAGCCAGGGGACCCTTCAAGGGATTTTTGAATATCAGACATTGATCTGTCGCTTACTGGGAATGGAGGTGGCCAACGCCTCCATGTATGATGGGGCATCTGCTCTGGCCGAGGGGCTGCTCATGGCAGCTCGCATTACCAAGAAGAAGAAAGTTGCCATCTCTCGTCTTATTCATCCTCATTACCGAGAAGTTGTTAAGACCTATCTCTGGCCCACGGGCTACGAGTTGTTAGAGCTTCCCTATCTGGAGAATGGGAAGACTGACCTTTCGGCGTTGGACGGAATGACCGAGCTTGCCGCTGTCGCTATCCAGTCGCCCAACTTCTTCGGCTGCATTGAGGACCTGGGGGCACTCCACCAAAAGGCATCGGGGCAAGGGACCTTGTCCATAGTGTCTTTTACCGAGGTCCTCGCCTACGGGCTCTTGAGAAATCCGGGGAGTTATGGAGCGGATATCGTCTGCGGCGAGGGACAGAGCCTGGGCATCCCACAGTCTTTCGGTGGGCCATCTCTCGGTATTTTTGCCAGCAGAATGAAGTATGTGCGAAACATGCCCGGCCGTCTCGTGGGCAAGACCGTTGATAAGGCTCGTAGACAGGGATTCGTTTTGACGCTGGCGACGAGGGAGCAGCATATTCGGAGGGAGAGGGCTACGTCAAACATATGTACCAACCAGGGCCTCTGCGCAATGGGGGCCGCTATGTACATGGCATCACTCGGCAAGAACGGCCTACGGGAGCTGGCCAAGCTGAACTATGACAAGGCTGGATACCTCAAGGGTCGATTGAAGGAGGCGGGTTTCAAGATCGGGTTTGAGAGTCCCACGTTTAATGAATTCGTTGTCGAGTTTCCAAGCGATTTTGAACATACATACAAGAGATTGTTGGATCAGAAAATGTTGGCCGGCCTAGCCCTTGCCCCTTATTATCCCGAGCTGACCAACCACTACCTCATGGGTGTGACGGAAACCAAGACGAAAGAGGATATAGATACCTTAGTGAAAGGAATTGAGTCATGAAAGAAATGTTAGGTACTACTGGTTTGGTAATGAACGAACCGCTCCTCTGGGAAAAAGGCGGGAAGGGGAGATGTGGATTCTCGATGCCCAGACGGGATGTTGAATCCTCTCCCATTGATGAGGGGCTTGTTGGTCCTGTTCAGGATTTTCCCGAGCTGAGCGAGGTGGATATCGTAAGACACTACACCCGGCTTTCCCAGTGGAACTACGGAGTGGACACGGGCATGTATCCCCTGGGTTCGTGTACCATGAAATACAATCCCAAGGTAAACGAGAAGTATGCGAGCCTCCCGGGATTTACCGGGGCTCACCCCCTTCTTCCTCCCTCCATGGTCCAGGGAGCGCTCAAGCTCATGTACGATTTGGAGCGTTTCCTCTCCGAAATCACGGGGATGGATGCAACGACCCTCCAACCGGCAGCCGGTGCCCAAGGGGAATTGACGGGTACTATGCTCATCTATGCCTTCCTGAGGGGCAAGGGGGAGCATCGGTCGAAGTTCCTTATTCCCGATACGGCTCACGGCACGAACCCCGCAAGCGTTTCCCTGTGCGATTTCCATCCGATTCCGGTGAAATCCAATGAGGACGGGATTCTCTCTCCAGAGGCCGTAGCAGAAGTGATGGACGAGGATGTGGCTGGAATCCTGGTAACCAACCCTAACACCCTCGGTCTCTTTGAGGAGAATATCAGGGAGATTAGCGAAATCGTCCACGGAAAAGGGGGCCTCGTTTACTGCGACGGGGCAAATATGAACGCGGTCATGGGGATTGTGGAGATGGGCAAGATCGGGGTTGACGTCATGCACTTGAATCTCCACAAGACCTTCTCGACCCCCCACGGCGGTGGGGGGCCTGGCTCCGGCCCGGTGTCCGTCAAAAAGCACCTTGAGCCCTTTCTGCCCGTGCCTCGGTTAATAAAAGAAGAGGGGACCTTTCGCCTGTCATACGATTACCCCCAATCTATTGGGAAGGTTCACGGCTTTTACGGGAACTTCGGGGTTATGGTCAAGGCATACAGTTACATCTTGAGTATGGGGCCGGAGGACCTCAAGAAGGCCAGTCAACTTGCTGTGCTGAATGCGAATTATGTCAAAGAGAGCCTCAAGCGCGTGTTTAGCCTTCCCTACGACAGGCCGTGTATGCACGAGTGCGTCTTTTCCGACAAGAAGCAGAATGTACATAAGATCACGACATTGGATATGGCAAAGCGGCTCATAGATTGCGGTTTTCATCCACCCACCATCTATTTTCCCCTGGTGGTGGCCGGGGCCATCATGGTAGAACCAACGGAGAGCGAATCGAAGGAAACGCTCGATGAGTTTATAGAGACGTGCAAGGCCATAGCGAATGAGGCAGAGGAAGATCCCGACCTGTTGCATGAGGCACCAAGAAATTCCAAAGTAAGGAGGCTGGATGAAGTAGCAGCAGCACGTCAGCCTTGTCTCATAGATTGAGGCGTTTCCACACCCGTTAAATCTCATGCTATGGAGAAACTGATACCATGTCAGATAACCAACCTTTGGAGATCGTAATCGTTGGACTTGGTGTAAGTGGCCTTTACGCCTCGAAGGGGGCTCTTAGCTTCAACCGCACATGCCACGCAACTATCATTGAGAAGAGGGACTTCGACCAGTTTTCCCCCTGCGGCCTTCCCTATGTGATTGAGGGGCTCGTTAAGGACTTCGAGGACCTCAAGTACAACGTCCCCGAGGTGAGGAACAAGTTGACCAAGTTTCTCCATCACGAGGTTGTCTCCGTTGATAACGTTAAGAAGCTGGTCAAGGCACTGGATCTTAAAACCTCGGAGGAGAAGGAGATCCGCTACGACTCTCTCATCTTGGCCACAGGTGCATCTCCCATCAACCTCCCCATTCCCGGCGCGAATCAACTTTTGGGGAAGGGGGTCCATTTCGTGTCGGACATCGAGAACAGCAGGGCCCTTCTCGAGGCAGCCAAATCGTCGAAGAAGAAGAGGGCGGTGGTCGTCGGTGGTGGTGCCACGGGACTTGAGATGGCTGTGGGACTGCGGACACTGGGAGTTGATGTGGCGGTGACCAAGAGGACCCCGCCCCCTTTTCCGCACAACCTTGATCCGGAGATGGGAAAGATCATCGTTGAGCATCTTGAGAAACGGGGAATCAGGGTGCTCTTCGGCAAGGGCATCGACCGCATCAACGGTTCCAAAAAGGTGGAATCGGTTGAGATAGCCGGTGAGACTATCGACTGCGACATCGTGGTCATGGCCGTTGGTATGCGGGGGAACACCGAGCTCGCTGAAACCTTGGGGGCAAAAACTGAAAAGGGATCGGTAGTGGTGGACAATAGGATGGAAACCTCCGTCAAAGGCGTGTATGCCGCAGGTGACCTTGTCCAAACGTACTCCCGCATCGATGGGACGCCAACGGTGATGCTGCTTGCCACATCAGCCTATAGGCAAGGGATGGTGGCCGGAATGAATGCTGCCGGAGGAAACACGGCATACCCGGGAGCGCTCAATACCTTCCTCACGGTCATAGGGGGGCTGGAAGTCGCGTCTACTGGGTATACCCTCGAGACGGCGAAGAACTTGGGCCATGATGCAGAGGCCATCTCCACCAAAGGGGAGATAAAGCCCCACTACATTCCCGATGGAAAGGAAATGAACCTGAGGGTCGTCGTGGATTCCAAGGAGGGGAGGATTCTGGGCGCGCAAGCCGTTGGCGAGGAGGGGGCCGGTTGGAGGATTAACATCTTCGCCTTGGCGATACATGGGGGGATGACCCTTTACGACCTTATGGATGCGGAGCTTTCCTACAGTCCTCCCGTGTCACAGATGTACGACCCGATCTCACTGCTTGCAGAGGTAGGGCTCAAGCGGCTCAGGCTTCCACCGAGGGAATGCAAGAAGGTTTTCCTTCCGGAGAAAAGATGAAAAAAGGCACCTTTGTATCGGTGAGTGCCCTCTCCAGTAACTCTGGTGAACGAAGCCGGCGTTTCGGTTTGCACACGGCTGAATTTTGGCAGAGCCATGGAAGGAGAGCAGAAGTTCTCCATCCGCCTGGCCTACTCGGGCATCAACACGTCGGAGATCAAGGAAGGTCGTGGTAGGTTCAAGGCCTTCATCGCAGGGTAGACCATCCCCCGGCAAAGCGGCGGGTCTTCCTGAAGGAACAAGAAGAAAAGGAGATGACCCATGAGCAAGCTCCAACGAACCGTTTTCTACGAACGACACGTGGCCCTGGACGCAAAGATGGTGGAATTCGCAGGCTGGGAGATGCCGTTGTGGTACACTGGGGGCATTGTGGAGGAGCACCTGGCCACCCGGAAGGGGGCAGGGCTCTTCGATGTCTCCCACATGGGCAGATTCATCGTGCGCGGCGCAGGGGCAGTGAAGTTCCTTCAGCATGTTCTGACCAATAACGCTGAAGCCCTCGACATCCGAGGATGAATATCTCTTGGTGGTCAACGCCGCCAACCGCCAGAAGGACTGGGAGCACCTCCAGTCGTTTCTCAAGGATTTCGATGACGTTGAGCTGACCGACCGCACCAAAGAAATCGCCATGATTGCGCTTCAGGGGCCGATGTCACGCGATCTGCTGGGAGAGATCATCCAGTCCGGTCCGCCTCCAGAGCCCATGCGAAATGCCGTAAGTGTTGTAACGATCTCAGATGCCAAAGTAATGGTGGCCCGCACCGGTTACACTGGCGAGCCCGTGTGTTTTGAGCTCTTTGCCAGCAGAGAAGCCGGCCTGAAGCTTTGGGACCAACTCGTGGCCAGGGGAGCAACGCCCATTGGCCTCGGTGCACGGGACACGCTTCGCCTAGAAGCCGGCTTACCGCTTTATGGCCATGAGCTGGGTGAAGACCACGAGGGCAATGAAATCCCCATGATGGCCTGCCCACAGGTGAAGTTCGCCATGAGCTTTTCAGGGCTCAAGGGCGAGTTCGTTGGCCGGGCTGCTCTGGCCAGGCAATTTGAAGCACTCGGAAAAATTATTGCCTGCGATTACTCGATGATTTCCGACCTGCCTCGCCTGATCCAGTCGATTGCGGTGGCAGGACGAGGCATTGCCCGTGAGGGGGCTAAGGTGTTCAAGGGTGACAAGCACGTTGGCTACGTGACCAGCGGCACGATGATCCCCATGTGGGCCACCAAAGGCGAAGGGTTGGCTTCCACCCAGACCGACCAGCGGGAGCTTCGGCCGATCTGCCTGGCCTATATCGACAGCGACATAATCGAGGACGAGAAGGTCACCATTGATATTCGCGGCAGGGCAGTCGATGCTGTAGTTGTCCCGTTCCACATGCGCAGTGATGCACCTCCGTATGCTCGCCCAATCGCCTTCGATCACGAGCTGGAGGCTGAGGAACTGCCAACCGGCGATGCGCCCACCAAAGTGCGGCACCTTCTGGAAAAGGCCCTCGAGAACACACGCTGGCGGCAGCGGGAATGCATCAACCTTATTCCCTCGGAAATGACGATCTCCCCGATGGCCCGACTGGTTTCGGTCATGGACCCGGCCTTCCGCTATGCCGAGCACAGAAAGCTGGAGGCCTTCTACGAGGCGGACATTTTCTACTACCAGGGCACAGAGTTCATCGGAGAGGTTGAGCGGCTGCTGGCTGAGGAGATGAGGGAGTTCCTGGGCTGCGAGGAAGTGGAGATGCGGCTCATCAGCGGACAAATGGCCAATACAGCCGTGTTCAGCGCGATGGTGGATTACATCAACCGCGCAGACCGCAAGCGCGAACCGCGGCGAATCCGCCAGGTGATGAACAACCACATTGGCAAGGGCGGTCACCTCAGCGCTCAGCCCATGGGCGCCCTGAGGGACTATGTCGCCCATGATCCCCGCACGGAGCGGCCGGCTGTGGTAAATTTCCCGGTGCTGGCCGAAAATCGCTACAACATTGACGTGCCAGCCACACTGGAACTTATCGATGAATACCGACCGGAGCTGATCATCTTCGGCAAGAGCATGGTCCTCCACAAAGAACCGGTTGCTGAGATCTCGCGATTCCTTAACGCCCAGGGCATTGATGCGGTGGTGATGTACGATATGGCCCACGTGCTCGGGCTCATCGGCCCGCGTTTTCAACAGCCCTTTGCCGAAGGGGCGGACCTCGTGACAGGCTCGACGCACAAGACATTCTTTGGCACCCAGCGTGGCATTGTGGGCAGCAGGTTCCAGGAGCACGAGGAGCGTTTCGAGCTCTGGGAGGCCCTCTATCGGCGGTCGTTCCCCGGCTCGGTGTCCAATCACCACCTCGGCACGTTGCTGGGGCTCCTGATAGCCGCCTACGAGATGAACCACTTCAAGGACGAATACCAGGCCAAGGTGATCGCCAACGCCA
>SMTZ1_10002457_pt1 | contig 31056 bp, 23 predicted proteins | sample DeeMarSWOR136_30_FD_25667 | JGI IMG/M metagenome (IMG submission 25667) | reverse complement strand
GGCAGGCTTTCTGTCCTGGTTATACGTGGTTGGGTCGAAGGAAGTACGATTGTTGGAAACCAGAAGGACATGGCGAATTAGATTTAATGGGAGCAATCGAGCAATCCTGCAATGTTTACTTTTATAAATTAGGGCTCAAAGTTGACTTAGATAATTGGGCTAATTTTTCCCGATATTTTTTATTCGGCAAATCTACCAACATCGACCTGATTGATGAGAAATCCGGATTTGTACCAGATCGAAATTATCTCGATCAGCAATATGGCAAAGATCGCTGGTCAAAGGGATTAATTTTAAATCTTTCAATCGGTCAAGGGGACCTTTTAGTTACTCCCCTTCAAATGGTTCGATTGGCTATGATTATTGCTAATGAAGGACTTTATTATCCTCTTCATCTCATTAATTACATGGAAGATCCAATCGATGAGACCAAAATATTTGCTTCCATCGATTCAACCAGAGTTAGTGGCATTTCACAAAAAACATTCAAGATATTAAAACAGGGGATGTTTAGAGTTTGTCACGGTGAGCATGGAACCGGTCGTGCGGCAAGTTACCGTGATATTACTGTAGCAGGTAAAACTGGAACAGCAGAAAATCCTCATGGAGAAGATCATGCCTGGTTCATTGGTTATGCGCCAGCAGACGCGCCCAAAATTGCTTTCTGCATATTGGTGGAGAACGGAGGTTCTGGAGGAAAAGTCGCAGCTCCAATTGCAAAGTTAATTATTAAAAATTATTTTTATCAATCAAGAGTAAAACGTGATAAAATTTAGTGATATAAAAGTATCTGGTGTTGATTACGCTTTAATTTTAGTCGTATTTATTTTAATTTTTATTGGCTTAATAGCTATTTACAGCGCTTCTTTTCAAGTAGAATCACCAGCACTGAAGGCAAATTTTTCACGCCAAATATTGTGGTTTTTTATTAGCATAATTTTTATGCTTGTTGCTATTGTGATACCGACCAGCGCTTATCAGGTGTCAGCTTATTGGCTCTATGGCTTTGCCATTATTCTTTTAGTTTTAACCCTGGTACTAAATCGAGGAAGCTCTATTGCCCGATGGATTACCATCGGACCCTTTAGATTTCAACCTGCTGAATTTGCGAAAATAGGGGCTATCATCGCATTAGCACGATATCTCTCGTACGAACAAAGAAAATTGACTAAGCTAAAAGATAATGCTGTTGCTTTTGGAATGGTATTTTTACCTTTTCTATTAATTGTAAAACAACCTGATCTGGGTACAGCTTTCATATTTTTGGCAATAATTTTACCAGTTTTGTTTTGGGCAGGGCTATCAACTTTTTTTCTTTTTGCTATTACCGCTCCTGCTATCGTGATGATTGCTTCATTTAATTATTACACATTTTTTTTGGCGATGATATTAATTGCAGCAGCTCTTTTGTTTTTTAGAAGAGGGCTTGTTATCTCTTTGCTAATTATGGTGACAAATATTGGAGTCGGTATTGTAACGCCGATATTATGGAATCACCTACATGACTACCAAAAACACAGGATCCTTACCTTTTTAGGAGTAGAAATGGACCCTCATGGACTGAGTTATCAAGTGATTCAATCCAAGGTTGCAATAGGTTCAGGAGGATTTTTGGGAAAAGGCTTACTAAAAGGAACACAAACTCAGCTACGTTTTTTACCAGAACAACATACAGATTTTGTATTCTCCGTTATTGGCGAAGAGTTTGGTTTTATTGGAAGCTTAGTTATAATTATTATGTTTTTATTTTTGCTGCTACGCGGTATATCTATTGCTTCAAAAGTCAGAAATAGATTTTCCGGGCTTATGGTAATTGGTGCAGTTACAACAATAGGTTTTCATGTTATCGTAAACATTGGAATGACTGTAGGAATGATGCCAGTAACCGGTTTACCATTGCCTTTTTTAAGTTATGGTGGTTCTTTCTTAATTACTTGTATGATTTTAATCGGAATTATAATTAACGCCTCAATCAGGTGGTTTAGATATTAATTTAGTGAGTGGAATAAATTAACTTTCCCAGTTATATTTTGGTGACTTTGAAAAAATAATTTATATAACGATACGGTGTAACTTATTATATCGAACCTTATAAAACAAAAGGAAAGAAAAGTGCATTCAAAATTGTTTCAAATCGGACCAGTAGAAATTCATAGTTATGGATTAATGTTGGCGATATCATTTTTAGTTGGTATTTATTACTCAATGTATCGAGCGAAAAAAACAGGAATTGATCCCAACAAGATTATCGATCTTTCAGTAATAATTGTAATTAGTGCAATTTTTGGATCCAGATTCCTTTATGTTATTTTTCATTTGGATGAATTCAAAGGGCACTGGCTGGACACCTTCAATCCTTTCCAAAGTTCTGGTCAAATCGGTATTGCGGGATTAACGATGTTAGGAGGTCTTATTGCTGCTGTTGTTTCCGGTTTAATTTATTTAAAACTCAAAAGATTACCTGTGTTAAAAATAACAGATATTATAATTCCCGCTATAGGACTTGGTATTTTTATTACAAGAATTGGCTGTTTTTTAAACGGTTGCTGTTACGGTGTTCCTACTGATGCGCCCTGGGGAGTGATATTTCCTCAAGATAGCCCAGCCGGTTACACTTTCCCTGGTCAACCTATCCATCCAGCTCAACTATATTCATCATTATACGGTTTAATTATCTTTGGATTGATAATATTTTTTGAGCGTTATAAAAAATTTGATGGCTTATTATTATATATTTTTTTTATATTATATGGCATTTCTCGTTTTACAGTCGACATCTTCAGGTACTATGAGGAAAGTATGGTTTTTCTTCAAATAGGTAATTTTTCTATTTCTATTAATCAAGTTATCAGTCTTATTTTAATTGTTATTGGTGGTGTTTTAATTTATGTCAGTTCTGTCCGGTTAAAATCTCCCCAAGCGACATAAATCGATAATATTCTTAATGGATTTAGCCAAATAGTTGAACGACAATGTAATATACTCGTAACAAGTAAGAATTTCATGTTTACGGTATGCTCGATTAGGATTAATTTTTAGTTCACAAGGTAATTGAGATGCTGATTCCATCGCTTGAAGCAATGGAATCAGTATGGAATTTTAATTCTTGATAAGTATAAAAACCTCGGGCATGTTAGCATGACAATAGCAAAGTTAAATATGTGGGTTTCGAGTATGATGCTTGCATTAGGATGATCTGTCCTTTAATTTAAACACCAAATAGAATCAGATATTGATAAAAATAAAAAATCGCTTGACTTTTTTAATAAAGTTTAATACATTTTTATAACTAAGTTTTGTAAACTCTTTTAGTTATAACAAGGGAGGGTCAGATTGATAAAAAAAATTATTTTTCTTATTCTAATCTTGAAAGTTTTTCTTTTCTCGACATCAGTCTGGGCAGGAGGAGAGCAATCCAATTTAGGAATAGGCGTTAAAGCTGGCATAAATCGTTTATTTGGGGATTGGAAAAATCCGTCGTTTAAGCCTTTTGCTTATGGACAGTTAACTTATAATTTATTTGAATTTTTGGCTATTGGTGGCGAAGCTGGTTATTCTACTGTTGGTGATAAGGATAATCCAGCTATTGAAACGATACTTGTACCTTATGAAGGACATCTTATTTTTTCTTTTCTTCCATTGGGTAAAGTGAATCCTTACGTAGTTCTGGGAGGTGGAGGTGTTTATTGGAATTATACTGAAGATGGTCAAACAAAAATAGTAGATGGTAAATATCAAGAAGGATATGATTCGTTTCTCAAAGCTGGTATAGGATTAGAAATCTTATTGAATCGGTCTCACACTTTCTATTTTAATCTTGGGGGTACGTTTAGATATTCATTAACTGATTGGTTTGATAATATAAAGAAAACTGATAAGAACGACGGACTGGTCGGACTGTATGGAGGATTTACTTATTATTTTAGGACCAGTAGGCGGGGTGATAGAGACAACGATGGAGTACCGGATGAACTTGATTTGGAAATTGACATAAAAGAAGATCCCGATGGTTATCTCGATCATGATGGAAATCCCGAAGGCATACCACCCATTACAATTAAAATGATTTCTAATGACAGCACAGAAGTTGAATCCGATAAAGATCCTCCGATTGTTATTCATGCACCGGTAAAGCGTGTTGAAGAAGGACGAGATGTGACCATTAAAGCCGATATTTATGAAAATCAAAAATTGAAGGTAGCGTCTATTCTGTATCGACCGATTGGATTGGATCATTGGAGCATAGGACAACTCAGAAGCGCAGGCGGTACACTTTATGAAGGAGTTATTCCGCATAGAAGTGTTAAGAAAGAAGGCCTGGAATATTGTGTGATCGCAGTTGATGAAGCAGTTAGTGGCGTTGGTTATAGTGGAGTGCCCAAGCTTCCGGTAAGAGTAGAAGTGTTAAGAAGTCCCAAAACATGGCGGATTGTAGGGGGAGCTGCTGCGTTAGTGGGATTGGGAGCTTCGAGTTACATAATTCTAAAAAAAGAGAAATAAAAGTAAATTTAGAGAGGGGAGTTTTATGAAATCAATAACTTTAACAGGCGTCATTTATCTCCTGTTCGCGAGTATTTTGATAATGGGGGGATGTAGTTCCAAGCAAGCTAAAATCGATTCCGACCAAAAACTACAACAGGAAGGCACTGAAATCGATCAGTTATTGGGTGTGTCAGAAAGAGGTGAAACTCCAGAATCAAATCCAGATGAAGATGAAGTACTCCAACTTCTTGGTATAACAAAAGAAAAAAGTGAAAAGACAACCACTCAAGAAAGTTCCAAAAGCGAAGACCAATTACAACAAGAAATCAGCGACTTAGAAAAGAAATTGGCAGATAAAGATACTGAAATCTCTCTTTTGAGATCAGATATCGCTAAGAAGGACGAAAGAATTGATGAGCTTGAGTCTGGTTACGGTAAACGAGTCACAACAACAGAGGGTAGATATACTTCATTTGGTAGTTATGGCGAAGATTATCAGAATGCATTATCAGAATACAACAGCCGAAATTATAAGGTAGCTATACAAATGTTTGAAGAATTACTAGCCAGAGATCCTGCAAATACACTAGCTGACAATTGTCGTTATTGGATTGGTGAATGTTATTACGGACTGGGAAACTATAATCAAGCGATTATAGAATTTACTAAAGTATTTTCGTTTAATAAATCAAATAAAATGGATGATGCTCAGCTAAAGTTGGGGCTTTGCCATTGGAAATTGGGCGATCAAGTGAAGGCTCGGCAGGAATTCGAGCAATTAATTAGCGGCTATCCCAACAGTGAATATGTTGAAAAGGCACGACAATTCTTATCAAAACTTTAGTCAACATCCCACAAATCTTAAATTCATTTAAGGTCGAAAGGGAGTAGTGTTTTTCCTTTCGACCTTTATTTTTATAATGAATTAAAACGATGGGTTGGTTGATCAGCTCAATAACTAGAGGAAATAATGCAGAGAAAATTGAAGATATTATTTATTTCTTCAGAAATTGCACCCTTTACGAAAACTAGTAGTCTGGCGGATGTTGCTGGGGCATTACCAAAAGCCCTTAAAGAAATGAATCATGACATTCGTCTATTTATTCCCAAATATGGTACCATAAATGATAGAAAATATACCATACGAGAAGTCATCAGGTTGAAAGAGATTGATGTTCCTGAAGGGGATAAAATAGTCATCACCAGTGTAAAATCTGCTTTTCTGCCCAATTCTAAAGTTCAGGTGTATTTTGTTGAAAATAAAGATTATTTCAATCGTTCTGAGATTTATATAAATCCAAAGACAAAAAAAGATTGGGAAGATAATGCAGAGCGATTCATATTCTTTAGTCGCTCGATATTTGAGATTCTGAAAAAACTACACTGGCAACCTGACATAATACATTGTAATGATTGGCAAACCGCTTTAATCCCTTTCTTCTTAAAAACAGTATATAAAAATGATCCTTTCTTTGGTAAAACCTATACGCTGCTTTCGATCCATAATTTGACTCAACAGGGAATTTTTGATAAAAAAATAGCGCCTCTTATTAACAATTCTGAGGAAAAGTTACATTTAAATAATGTGATCGATTTCCAGGGAAAAATAAATTTCCTCAAAGCTGGTATTGTTTATGCTGATCTTATTAATGCAACAAGTAAAAGTTATGTGAAGGAAATTCAACTCGACGAAGAATCTGCGATGGGGCTTCATGAAATTTTTAGGGCACGATCAAAAAATCTGTATGGAGTTAATAACGGAATAGATTATACAGTTTGGAATCCTGAAAGCGACGATCTTATTCCTTATAATTATTCAAGAAAAAATATTTTAACTAAGTTAAAAAACAAGCAATTTCTGGTCGAGTCTCAGGGATTGATATTTAACGAAAAAATCCCAGTTATCGGAACCATATTACAATTGAAAGACTACCATGAAGGTTTTAACCAGATCGTTGAAATATTGGATGAGATGATGGCATTTGATTTACAGTTTATTTTGTTGTTAAAAAGAGATGAAAAATATCATGACTTGTTGAAATCTTTTATTAGAAAATTTCCAGATAAAATAGTAATCAATATGAAGTCGGATAATCCTTTGGTCCATTTAATGTTCGCTGGATGTGATTGTATACTAATTCCTTGTCGAACTGAGCCTTGTGGATTAAACCAAATATATTGCCTGAGATACGGAACCATTCCAATCGTACATGCAACTGGTGGATTAGCCGATACAGTTAAAAATTATAATCCCTCAACAAAAAGAGGATATGGATTTGTATTTGAAGAATTTTCATCTGAATCAATGTTAAATACACTTATTCGAGCATTGAAATCATTTAATGATAAAGAAATTTGGAATAAATTAATTGATCGTGCAATGAAGTTAGAATTTTCCTGGCAGGTCGCAGCAGAAAATTATAATAAATTATATCAAAAACTTATGAAGTGAATTTTCAATTTGCAAATTCGATTGAAAGTTTTATAGTTTTTTACATTGTTGAAATTGAATAACTACTAGAAAAATCTTCTAGTTAGTGTGTTTCATATTGTGACAAATGTTTCCGATCAGTACATGAAAATTGATCTGGAGTAAAAAAATTATATTAAAAAACAATTGATAAAATAAGAGATATGTAAAACATCCGGGATAGATAGAATTGGCATTGTATTTGCATGGAGTTCATAAACAAAACTATTTATCTCAATGCTTTTTGAAGTGAGGATGTTTTTCATCGGTAGTTGACCATGAAATAGAAGAGGGATGATTAGGTTAAATGCAGGGAATTGAAATAGCCCTAAACAACATGGGTACAAGGGGGGATATTGTTCTTGTAAAAATTAAAGGATATATTGATACGACAACTTCAAATGAGGTTTCAACAAATCTGAATAGAATAATAAACGAGGGAAGTTATCAACTTATAATTGACATGGGGGGCGTCAATTATGTAAGTAGTGCTGGGTGGGGTGTGTTTGTTGGAGAGATTCGGAATATACGCGAACATGGTGGGGATCTAAAAATCGTCCAGATGAACCTTGATGTGCTCGAAGTGTTCGAAATGTTGGAATTTAACCGTATCCTTGACTATTATGAAACAATCGAAGAAGCGGTTAATGATTTTGACATAAGCATGGGATTGGATATAACTAAAAGTATCCAACAGCTTCAACAAAAGGTTGCACCAGATTCGGTAGCAGTTTCTATTCCTTCACCTAAAAGGATCGCTAAGTCAAGTTCTCAAAAAAGTGAGCGTAAAACAAAATCACGATTCTCATTTACAAAGCCGAAAGTTATTGAAGCCACTTTACCACTTGTTGAGAAAATTAAATTATTGGTTATTGAAAATCCAAATGATGGTGCAAGCAAAATTAAGAATCAATTAAATACCCAGAGATTTGGATATGAGAAAGCTGGTTATTTTAAAATTCGAGAAATTTTGAAAAAATATAATTTGGAAACAAGGGAAAAAAGGTATCGCTTTTATCGTTCTCGATAGATAATTTGATTGGTGATCGAAGTGGTAGATGTGTGTTGAGATAGGTAGTTTTTATCAAAGCCCCTGCATATTTGAATTAAAAAATTACAGGGGTTTTTTATCATCAATTGACGTTAAAAAATTTAAAAATGAAGGATGGGTATTATGTACAGAACTAAGTTAAAATTTTTATGGAACCTAATAACTTATATAGTTCTATTTTGTTGCTTATTTATGGTTGTGATATCACCAGGTTATTGTTTTCAAATAAGGGGGATGAAAAATGACTTTCACCCTGGTGATGCTATTCGTATAAATATTATTGAAATCTTCCAAAGTCCAGATCGAAGATCTTTAGATATCAGTGGTGATTATAAAATCAATAGTCTGGGCAATGTTACCTTGCCATTAATCGGACCGGTAAAGGTGGTGGATAAGGATCGGGCAAGCATGGAGAAATATTTAATGGAAAAATATAGCCCCTATTTCAAAGAACCCTATGTTACTGTTATACCGTTGATTCGGGTAGTGTTAATGGGGGCATTTAATCAACCGGGATCATATCGTATCAGCCCTCAAAGCTCCTTATGGGAATTAATAGAATTAGCCGGGGGTCCCAGTGAGAACTGCGATCTCAAAAGCATGAGAGTAGAACGTGGAGGTGAGGTAGTCATTAGGAATTTATTAACAAGTTTTGAAAAAGGACATTCACTTGAAGATATTGATGTAAATACTGGAGATCAGATTATTGTAGACGTAAAAAGGGGAAGTTTTGGATTTCGTGAAATTATGAATTTTTCTTTCTTTATTATGTCAGCACTTACCTTATATCTTCAAATCCGACACTATTATTAATAACTGACATTATCAGGGGTGTTTTTTTATGGCAAATATGAACGATATGTATTTTGAGGAAGATTCTTCGGAAGAAGAAAGCATAGATATTAAAAGATATGTTCGAGTTATTTTGAAACGAAAATGGTTAATTTTAACCATAGTGTTGGTTATTTCGATTCCATGGTTAATTTATCTAAAAGGTTTACCACCTTCTTATGAAACATTTTGCATCATTCGATTTAGAAATTTAGAACGGGAAAGTGAAAATATTATTAGTGTGAGCAGAATAAACGAGCTTAAAAGTCGTTCCTTTGCTGAAAAGGTTGTTGCTCAACTGGGTTTAACTTTAAATATAGAGAACGATGATGGGAATGTTCAACGTCGAAATTTATTTGAAGAATTTTATACAACAACAAATCCAAAATCAGGTGAATATAAATTTATCTGGCAGGATGATGGTATTTATAAAATTTATCGTAACATTGAAGATCGTAAAATTTTGGTCGATGAAGGGGCGGTTCAACAAGCAGCGATAAAGCTCCGTACTACCGATGCCGGATTTACTTTTCGGTTAACCTCTGATTTTTCTAACCTTCCTCATGAAATTAACTTCAGTATTAACGAGTTTAGAAAAGCTGTTGAATCATTTAGAAACAGAACGAATGTTGAAATAAGTGGCAGTAATCTTTTAAGGGTGACAATGACAGCTAATGATCCTGTACTGGTTGCTCAGATGGTTGACCGGCTGGCAGAAATATATGTAAATGAAAGTCGATCTTTAAAAAAGAGAAATGCTGAGGAAAAGAAGAGGATATTGACTGAGAGATTAGCATTTATTGAAGAAGATTTGAAACGATCAAAGGAAAAACTTCAAAATTTTAGAAGTACTCATCTTGTTAATCTTAATACAGAAACGAAAACCTATATTGAAGAGAAAAGTAGAATCGAAAATGAATTAAAAGAATCTGAGTCGTCTCAAGAGGCATTACAAGAATTAATTAATAAAATTGACAGTCATAGTGCTTCAGAAGAAAAGCAACAGGATTTAAAATTTATCTATCGTCAGCTTACTGCTTTGCCCACGTTCGAACAAAATCAAAAAATGGGCATCCTTAAACAACAATTGACTGATCTTGAAAACCGTTATAATAATACAGTAGATAGATATACTGAAAATCATGAAAAGGCGATTAGCCTTCAACAGGATATCGCTGACACTCAATTAAAGATAAAGCAAGAAGCTATGTTGCATTTGCGAGATTTAGGGAGAAAAATTGCCAGGTTATCAAATGAGATAGGTTCTTTAAACTTTAAATTAAAAACTCAATTGCCTGCTGATGAAATGAAATTAGCAGAATTAGAAAGAGAGTACAACAGTAATGAAGAGCTATATAACTCTGTACAGACTGAATTGCAACTCGCAGAAATTACAGATGTTGTGGAGACAGAGGAGGTAGATATTTTAGATCCTGCTTTAGTGCCTGAATTTCCTGTTGGTCGCGACAAAGCTAAAAAAGCTGTCATAGGTGTTATTTTTAGCTTAGTTTTAGGGATTGGAGTTTCTGTGGGGATTGAATTTTTGGATAAAAGCATCAAAACAGTTGAAGATATTAAGAAATACCTCAAACTCGAAATAATTGGAACAGTACCCAATATTAACTTTAAAGATATTCATGATTATCAGGATTCTGAAAAAATTAAACAGATTGATCAGCAATTAGTGACTTATGATTACTCACCAACACCGATTGGAGAAGCCTATCGTTCACTACGAACGAATTTGGTCTTTTCTAAATCTACTGGTAGGATTCAATCGCTGGTGATTACAAGTACAGCTCCAGGCGATGGAAAATCTTTTACTGCTGCCAATGTAGCGGTTTCCATGGCTCAACATAAAAGCAACACTTTATTAATCGATGGAGATTTACGCAGAGGGGTTTTGCATAATACCTATGGTATCCCAAAAGAACCGGGATTAACCAATTATCTTACCGGTATGGTCAGCTTTCCGCATCTAATTAATGAAACTTTGATTCCTAACCTTTCTATCGTTAGTTGTGGCTCTTTATTGCCTAATCCCTCTGAGTTGTTGGGTTCAAATCAAATGCAACGCTTTTTAGATGAAGCGAGACGGAAATTTGATATTATTATTATTGATAGTCCTCCTTTGAATGCTGCAACTGATGCTATCGTTCTTGGAACTCAGGTCGATGCAGTTGTATTAGTGATTCGTGCTGGAATTACCGATAGAAATGTAGCAAAACAAAAATTAGATATGTTTAAAAACATCCCGGTCCGAATTTTAGGGGCTGTATTGAATGGTACTACAGCAGAATTTGGTCATGACGGATACAGTTATTATCATTATTAATTGGGATTATTTATGCAATGTTTACTTACTGGGGGCGCTGGTTTTATTGGTTCGCATCTAATTGAGCGTCTGTTAAACGAAAGTTATATAGTTTGTTGCCTGGATAATTTTAACGACTATTATGATCCAACTATTAAATGGAAAAATTTAGGAGCAATTTTACAACATCCGAATTTTCAATTAATTCAAGGTGATATTCTTGATGAAACATTGCTCGAAAAAATTTCCCAACAAAGGCATTTTGATTGTATTATACACTTAGCAGCAAGAGCAGGAGTTCGTGCATCAACGCTACAGACAAAATTATATCAAGAGGTAAATATCAGGGGGACGCTGAATCTTTTAGAAATGGCGAAGCAACATCAAATCACTAAATTTATTTTGGCGTCATCATCATCTGTGTATGGCAATAATAAAAAGGTCCCTTTTTCAGAAAGTGATCCAGTTGATAATCCTATTTCTCCTTATGCAGCTACCAAAAAGGCTTGTGAGTTGATTGGTTATACTTACCATGCATTGTATAATATTTCGGTAAGTTGCCTGAGATTTTTTACAGTCTATGGTCCAAGACAACGTCCTGACATGGCGATTCATAAATTTACTAAATTGATTGCTTCAGGTCAGAAAATTCCAATTTATGGAGATGGAACAGCCAAACGAGATTTTACCTTTATTTCTGACATTATCAATGGTGTTGTAAGTTCTATCGAACGATGTAAAGGTTACAATATATATAATCTTGGGGAATCTCGAGTGGTACCATTAATGGAAGTAATCAGTCTTATTGAAAAATATCTCGCTAAGCAAGCTAAAATTAACTGGCTACCTCCACAACCAGGTGATGTTGCTATTACGTATGCTGAAATTACTAAAGCTAAAAATGAATTGGATTACCAGCCTCAAGTAGATATAGAAGAGGGAATTAGAACCTTTATCGACTGGTTTAAAGAAAATTTTAGTGTTTGAAATTTTATATATAGATAAAAAGACTCTTGCTGTTGAAGAATTCTAAAATCTTAATAAATCGATTATTCGAGGAAATCAATGGTTAAGGAGAGGGAAGCGTTAATTACAAATATAATGAAGATGCTTGATGCGATTGTTATCATCACTTCTTTTATTTTATCTTATTTTGTTGATGATCTTTTTCGATCAGTGTACGATTTTAATGACTTGGCTTATGCAATTTCTCCTACATTTGAAGGTTTATCATATTTTTCAAAAATGAATTGGCCATTAACAATTTCTATTGTGCCAATATGGTTGATACTTTTATCTTTTTTAGGAGTTTATCGCGATTTTAGAACCCGAACTTTCAACAAAGAATTGATAATTACAGTAAAAGCTGGTCTATTATCTATAGTAGTATTTGGCAGTATCTTTTTCATACTTCAAATGAAATTTACCAGCCGACTTTATATCGGAGTTTTTACTTTTACTACTGGATTATGTTTAATCGCTGAGAAGCGATTGGTATCTATTTTTCTCGATCGAATGCATGAGCATGGTTTTAATAAAATTAATCTATTAATCGTTGGCACTGGAAGACGCGCACAGGAATTTATACGAGTTGTAAAAGATCATGCTAGTTGGGGATTAAGAATTGTTGGATTGATTGATGATGAACATGGATTATATGGTAAAGAAATTGAAGGTTATCGTGTCTTAGGTCGTATACAGGATATACCGTTCATTTTGCATCGAAAAGTTATTGATCGAGTAATTTTTGTCGTTCCAAGATTATGGCTCCATCGGTTAGATGATGTAATTTTAGCCTGTGAACGCGAAGGTATTGCGACTTCAATTTCCATGGATCTTTATGATTTGAGAATTGCTAAAGTACGACAAACGAATTTAAATGGTTTCCCATTGTTAGAGTTCGAAACATTTCACGCAAAGGAATGGCAGCTATTTTTAAAACGTATAATGGATATTATATTGTCTATCTTTTTTTTAATACTAACATTACCCATTTATTTGATTGCAGCAATTGCGATTAAGCTAAGTTCAGAGGGTCCTATTTTTTTCAGCCAGGAACGGTGCGGCGTAAATGGAAGAAAATTTAAGTTATATAAGTTTCGATCAATGATTGTCGGGGCTGAAATGAAAAAAAAGTTAATCGAAAAGATGAACGAAATGGATGGTCCAGTTTTTAAGATTAAACAGGATCCACGAATAACAAGAGTAGGATATTTTATCCGAAAATTGAGTATAGATGAGTTGCCGCAACTAATTAATGTTTTGAAAGGGGATATGAGTATTGTGGGACCACGTCCACCTCTACCAGTGGAAGTAGAAATGTATCAATTATGGCAGCGGAGACGTCTAAGTTTAAAGCCAGGGATTACCTGTGTGTGGCAAGTAAGTGGACGGAATAAAATCACTTTTGATCGATGGATGGAGATGGATCTTGAATATATTGATAATTGGTCGCTGTGGTTGGATATTAAAATATTAATTAAAACAGTATTTGTAGTTTTATTAGGGTATGGAGCCAGTTGATAATTAAAACCAGAAGCTGAAAAATTTTATTATCTTGGAATTTAGTTATGAAAATTTTAATGATCGCACCACAACCGTTTTTTCAACCCCGGGGCACACCGATCAGCGTTCTTCACCGTTTAAATGCCCTTTCAAAGTTAGGGCATGAAATAGATTTAATTACTTATCATTTGGGAGAAACAATTCAAATCTCGAATATTTTATATCATAGAATTCCGAAGATACCTTTTATCAATAAAATAAGTGTTGGTCCATCCAAAAAGAAAATTGTTTTAGATTTATTTGTAATTGGAAAAGTTTTGAAACTTTTAATAAAAAATAAGTATGATGTGATCCATAGTCATGAAGAAGCTGGATTTTTTGGTGCCTGGTTTGCCAGTTTGTTTGGAATTATGCATTTATACGATATGCATTCTTCATTACCACAACAATTAACAAATTTTAAGTTCACTAAGTTAAAAGTTTTGATAAAACTCTTTGAAATTTTAGAAAGAAAAACAATAGAGAATTCCGATGCCTTAATTACAATTTGTCCCGAATTGTATAATTATGTAAATAAATTGTACCCTGATAAAAAACAGGTATTAATTGAAAATGTCGCCGAGAATAGTGATATTTTTGATCGATCAAATTTAGAAGATTTAAATCTTCGTGACACGTATAAACTCAACTCGAAAACAGTAATTCTCTATGCTGGCACTTTCGAGCCATACCAGGGATTGGATTTACTTATTGAGTCTAGTAAAGAAGTCTTATCAAAAACCTCCAATGTAACTTTCACTTTAGTGGGTGGTAATCCCGAACAGGTGGAACATTATCGTCAACATGTAAAGAAAAATAATCTAAGTGACTATTTTGTTTTTACTGGTCAAGTATCACCCGATTTAGTTCCCCAATTTATAGATATTGCTGATATTTTAGTTACTCCTCGTGTAGAAGGTAATAATACACCGCTAAAAATTTATTCTTATCTCAGATCTGGAAAACCAATTGTTGCTACAAATCATATTACCCATACTCAGGTATTGAATGATCAAGTAGCTGTATTGACTGAGTGTAATGCTAAATCATTTGCTGAAGGCCTTTTGAAAGTAATCAACGATGAAAAATTGAGACAGGAAATTTCTGGAAATGCAAAGCATCTTGCAGAAGAAAAGTATAGTTATCAAATTTACCTTCAGAAAACTCAAAACATTTATAATTTTTTGGAGCAGAAGGAAAGGCTTATTAAGGAGATAAGATAGATGTGCGGCATCTGTGGAATTGTTCATAGTGAGAAAGAAAGGATTGTCGAGGCGAACTTAATTAAGAAAATGTGCGATGTAATTACTCACCGAGGACCGGATGATTTTGGAATTTATGCCGATCATAATGTTGGTTTAGGTATGCGAAGATTGAGTATCATCGATTTAGAAACCGGTAAGCAGCCAATATCTAATGAGGATGGGAAAATATGGATTGTTTTTAATGGTGAAATTTACAATCATAAAGAATTGCGAAAGGAATTGGAAGGATTTGGTCACAAATATAAAACTCAGACCGATACAGAAACTATTGTTCATGCGTATGAAGAATACGGAGATAATTGTGTTCAAAGATTAAATGGAATGTTTGCATTTGCCATTTGGGATTGCCATAAGAATATGCTTTTTTTAGCTCGTGATCGAATTGGTATTAAACCCCTATATTATTTTTTTGATAAGAACAGATTTATTTTTGGTTCAGAAATCAAATCGATACTCCAAGCAGGTGATATCCCTAAGCGTATTGATCTTCAGGCACTTGACAGCTTTTTAACAATGGAATTTATTCCTGCACCGCTAAGTATTTTTCAGGATATTAAAAAATTACCCCCTGGATATACTTTAAAATTGAGAGATAATAATATTTGGTTACAGAACTACTGGGATGTCGAGATAAAGTCAAATGGTGTTAACCCTTTACAAATTAAACAAAAATTAAAGGCGTTATTGCAGGATGCTGTGAAGTTACGTTTGATGAGCGATGTGCCGCTGGGAGCATTTCTAAGTGGTGGTATTGATTCCAGCACTGTTGTTGCGCTTATGGCTCAGGTAATGGATCAACCAGTGAAAACTTTCTCGATAGGTTTTGAAGATTCAACATATAATGAACTGAAATATGCTCGCATTATTGCGGAAAAATTTAATACTGAGCATCATGAATTCATTATTAAACCTGATATAGTTGATTTAGCCGATAACCTGCTTAAATTTTTAGATGAACCTTTTGGTGATTTTTCAATTTTCCCAACTTACCTCGTTTCAAAGATGGCAAGGGACTATGTAACAGTTGTTCTTTCTGGAGATGGCGGTGATGAGCTGTTTGGAGGTTATGATACCTATATTGCTAATAAACTGGCGAAATATTATACTCGAATACCTAATTTTCTTAGAAATGGTTGTTTAACACGCTTATTGGAGATGATTCCACCTTCTTCAAAGAAAAAAGGATTGATCAATCGGACCAAACGATTTGTGGAAGGAATGAAATTGCCAGAAGAGCTTCATCATACACGCTGGATGATTTTTCTCCAGGAATTAGAAAAAGAGCTTCTTTATAACCAGGATATGAAAAGTGGGATTTTAGAAAAAGATCCTTATAAATTCATTAGGCGCTATTTTGCAAATGTAGCCTACAATCATGCCGATGAAATTAATCAACAGATGTATGTTGATCTTAAAATGTATTTGGTGGATAATATTTTAGTTAAAGTTGATCGAATGAGCATGGCAACATCAATTGAAGCAAGAGTCCCATTTCTTGATCATCGTTTTGTTGAATTTGCTGGAACAATACCTGGTAATTTAAAAATTCAAGGATTAAAGACAAAGGTTATTCTTAAACAGGCGATGGAGGATCTATTACCGAGGGAGATTTTATATCGTGGAAAAGAAGGATTCAGTATTCCAATTAAGAATTGGTTACGAGAGGAACTTAAACCTCTGATGATGGACACTCTCGCCAGAGAGAAAATTAAACGAGAAGGATTTTTCAATTCTGCTTTTGTGGAAAATCTGAAAAATCAACATTTGGCAGGCACAGAGAATCATAGCCATCGATTATGGGCGTTGATGATTTTTGGTAGATGGTATGATATTTATATGCAGTAATCAGTACTAATTGCTAATTTGTAGTAAAAAAAGAGCCGGGTTTGAAATACTTTTTATGAAATTAATGTAAGTTGAATTATATTAGAAGCTTGGTATATTTTATTAATCAGGAGGACGTCTTATATTATCAAAAGCAGAGGATAGAATTTTATCCTGGATAATAAAAGACGTCCGAATTGTATATAAGCTTGTTATAAATAATTAATAATAAAATTATCCGCAAAAACATTGAACTGTCTTTAAATTCAGTGTTCTGTTATGTTTTCATAGTTACAGACCGCTATAATATAAATATCTTTCATTCATGAATATTAGGTTGGGCAATGAAACGTGATCTGAATAAATTGAGTCAAGAAGAATACGATGTAGTTATTGTAGGTGCAGGGATTTACGGTGTTACAACTGCCTGGGATGCTACTTTACGTGGCTTAAAAGTGGCGCTTATTGATAAAGGTGACTTCGGTAATGCAACTTCATCAAATAGTTTAAAAATTATTCATGGTGGCTTACGTTATCTGCAGCATCTTGATATAAAGCGAATGCGTGAATCTATTCACGAAAGAGTAGTATTGATGCGTATTGCACCACACTTGGTTTATCCGATACCAGTTGTTATGCCGACTTACAGTTATAAACTCAAAAGTCGTCCAGCAATGTTTGCTGCCTTATTGGCAAATGATATTGTTGGTTTCGATCGAAATCAATTAAACGATCCCCATAAATACATGCCAAGAGGTTATACAATTTCTAAAGATAAAGTCCAGGACTACATACCTGGTTATGAAAAATATAATTTGAACGGCGGCGCAATTTGGTATGATTGCCAATGTTATAACACAGAACGGTTGCTACTTTCATTTGTCATTTCTTCAGCTAATAACGGAGCGGATGTAGCAAATTATGTGAAAGTGGTTGGATTGCTAAAGAACGATGATAGAGTAGTAGGTTTAAAAGTTCAGGATACATTAACAGGTGAAGAATTTGAAATTCGTTCGAAAATAATTGTTAACAATAGTGGGCCCTGGGTGGATAAGGTATTAGAAAATTTAAATAGCAAAGTACCGAGACAAAATTTCCGATTGTCCACAGCTATGAACATTGTGGTCAATCGTAAACTTTTAAATCATAATGCTGCTGGCTTATCCGGACCTTATAAATATGTTCGGGAAGACGGTTCTGTTTACCAAGCTTTCCGCATGTTGTTTTTTGCGCCATGGCGTGATTACACCATTATCGGGACCAATCATTTAGTTTATAATGGAAAATCACCGGATGAATATAAGGTAACCGAAGAAGAGATTCAAGACTTTTTATTAGATGTAAATCATGCCTATCCTGTGGCAAATATTAAGCGTGAGGAGGTTACATTTTTCTACGGTGGTTTTCTTCCAATGGCATCTCAAAATCCAGAAACCGGCGAGGTTATTTTAGAAAACCATTACAAAATTTATGATCACAGCAAGAGTGACTATGTTGATGGTTTAATTACCGTTGTTGGCGTCAAATATACTACGGCTCGAGATGTCGCTCGCAATACAGTTGATCTGGTCGTAAATAAATTGAATCGCAAATCGCCTCGCTGTATAACAGAGGAAACACCACTCTATGGAGGTAATATAGAACGATTTGAAGATTTTATTAGAGACTTAACTAATGAACAAAAGCATAATTTGAGTTCCACGATTATGCGCCATCTGGGCTATAATTATGGTTCAGCTTACCACGATATTCTTGAATATGAAAAGGAAGATCCTGAATGGATTGAAACAATGCCCAATTCTAACGAAGTACTGAAGGCGGAGATCGTTCACGGAATTCGCCAGGAAATGGCACAAAAGTTGTCCGATGTGATATTAAGACGAACTGACTTGGGTTCTGCTGAAAATCCTGGNGAGACGCTCCTGGAAGCAGCCAATATCATGGCAAAAGAATTGGGCTGGAATAAATCGAAAATTAAGGAAGAAATTGACCAGGTGAATCATATTTACATTCCAGCTTGATTAAATAAAGAGCATTCTGGATTTCATAATCTCCTGCCAGGGTAGATCAAAAGCCAGGTCTAATGTGAGGAGATAGGCGATTGTCGTGAATTATAAGGTATTAATATGAGCAAAAAAGTATTAGTAACAGGAGCAACGGGATTTACCGGTGGTTATCTTGCTGAAGAACTAGCGAATCGAGGTTATCATGTACGTGCTTTATCATTACCAGATCAAAATATTGAAAAATTGGAAAAGTTAGGGATAGAAGTTGTCATTGGTGATTTGACCAACAAAGATACATTACCCCCTGCTGTTGAGGGCATCGATACGGTTTACCACATTGCTGCGATTTTTAGAGAACAGAATGTGCCAAAACACTATTTTTTTGATGTCAATGTCGGTGGGACAAAGAATCTTTTAGAGGCATCGCAAAATGCAAAGGTACGTCGATTTGTACATTGCAGTACGGTTGGTGTTCAGGGCGAAATTAAAAACCCCCCTGCGGATGAGACAGCACCTTACAATCCTGGTGATGTTTACCAACAATCCAAAGTTGAAGGAGAAAAATTAGCATTACAATTTTTTAAAGAAAATAATATTGAAGGTGTGGTGTTTAGACCTGTAGGAATCTATGGTCCTGGAGACACTCGTTTTCTAAAAATATTCAAGTTCGTTAGTAATGGGAAATTCAGGATGATTGGTAATGGTGAGGTGCTTTATCATCTAACATACGTTAAGGATCTGATAGAGGGTATTATTTTATGTGGTGAGAAACAGGAAGCTGTGGGAGAGATTTTCACTCTCGGAGGAAATGAATATATTACATTAAATGACTATATTGAATTATTAGCTGAAGTTTTAGGAGTTCCTGTCCCTAAAAAAAGAATTCCATTATTGCCAATGTGGATAGCAGCGGTAATGTTTGAAACAGTTTGTTATCCTTTTAGAATTCAACCTCCCATTTATCGACGTCGGTTGGATTTCTTTACAAAAGATAGAGCTTTTGATATTTCGAAGGCAAAGCAGAAATTAGGGTACAATCCAAAAGTTACATTAAAGGAAGGACTACAAAAGACTGTACAATGGTATCGTGAAAACGGTTACCTTTAGAGAGTGAGATAAAATAAATTACTCAGCATAGTATTATAAATATTTTTTAGCCCAAGGTCAATAAAACACAAATGTGAAAGTTATTTAATCTCACTCTCTTAATTAAATTTATCCAATTGTATCTGCAAAACGAGATATAACGATGGGATCCCATTCAATCCAAAATGTAAAATCTCTAGCCGAAATGGCACCAGAGACTCCAAAAAAAGATGTCAAAAGAATTTTGATTACATTCTTAAAGGCTTTGGTTAGTATTGTACTGATTTATTATATCCTAAGTAAAACCAATTTGAATGAGATATGGTTATCAATCAAATCAGCAAATTTGATACTGTTACTTCTGTCATTTTCTTTGCATGCCATTGGTTATTACGCAAGTGCCTACCGATGGCGCATTTTATCGTTAGCCCAGGACATGGACTTAAAGGTATCATACTTAGTTCAGTCCTATGCAGTGGCTATGTTTTTTAATAATGTTTTGCCCTCTACAATTGGTGGTGACACCGTTCGTGCTTATGATTCGTGGCGAAAGGGTTATCCTAAACTGGAGTCAATTGCAACAGTAGGAGTAGAACGATTTATTGGCATGTTTGCATTGCTTGTATTTGCTATTATTGCACTGGCGTTAACTGGTGAAATTAATCGGCAGGTACCTAATCTTTGGTTATGGGTGATTATAATTTTTGCACTGATGTTCATCGTGATCGAAGGTATCTTTTTAAAGCGAGGAAAAGCAAAAAAAATAGCAAAAATATTTGACCTGCCGGGATTCAAACTCTTTAAAAAACAAATAGACAAATTTACGGATGCGTTTGCTAATTTTAGAGGCAAGAATAAGGCTTTAATATGTTCTTTGGGTCTTTCGCTGCTTTTACAAATTAATGTAATTTTTCATTATTATCTTATTTCTGAAGCTTTAGGTTTAAATATTCCATTTATTAAATTTTGGACGATTATTCCAATCGCATTATTTGTGCAAATGATTCCCATCTCGATTAATGCTATTGGAATAAGAGAGAATTTATATGTATTTTTTTTCTCACTATATGGAGTTTCTGTTGCCTCGACCATTGCTTTTTCATGGATTGCTTACAGTATGATTTTATTTTTAGGTATTGTAGGTGGAATTATTTATGTTCTGAGAAAATAATCTAATTTATTAATCAGAGGGAAAGAACATGTCAAACGAAAATACAACCGCACAAAAAGAGATATTAGATACTCAAAAGGAACTCATCGATGCAGAAAAGTCTAAGATGCAAAAATATCAACAGCTAATTGTTGGTGAAAAAGGTTTGTGGAAAATGATGAAATACGAATTGATAATTACCCTTTTTAGCTGGATTCCTGGTGCGGTAGGAATTTTACTGAGGAGCAAACTTTATCCTAAGATTTTAGGACAGGTGGGACGAAATGTGGTTTTTGGTGCAAATATTGCAATAAGACATCCCTTTAAAATTCGAATTGGTGATGATGTTGTGATAGATGATCACTGTGTACTGGATGCTAAAGGTAGCGGGAATAAAGGCATTACTATCGGGAATGGGGTTTTCATCGGTCGCAACACAATTCTGACTTGCCATGATGGAGATATTGTACTTGAGGATAATGTAAATATCGGTTTTAATTGTGTTATTTCTTCATTAGGTACTATTGTCATTAAAGAGAATCATCTCATGGCGGCGTTTTGTTATTTGGTGGGCGGAGACCATGTTGCAGATCGGACAGATGTACCAATTCTATACCAGGGTCGAACAGCGAAAGGTATTATGCTGGAAGAAAATATTTGGTTGGGAGCAGGTGTAGCTGTATTAGATGGGTCGACCATTGGCAGAGATTCAATTATTGGGGCTCATGCGGTGGTAACAAATAAAATTCCACCTTACTCCATCGCTGTCGGTGCACCAGCAAAAGTTCTCCGTGATCGGCGGGAGAATGCTCAGAAACAGAAAGAAAAGTAACTATCAAAACTATTTTATAAAGTCAAAAACGGAAAGACAAAATGATAGCTGGAATCATCTATGCCAGTCCAGATGTAAAAATCTCTGACAATCAAATCAAATCATTATTTAATCCAAGATTTTTTAAAAATAGTGATCTATGTTTAATAAAAGAGAAAAATTTAGCTATTGGTATCACTCCTACTGGTGTTAAAACGATTGATGATGACTCTAATTTATGGCAGGATGATAAAAAAATCGCTGGGGTTGTATTTTTAGGAAATATTTTTAATAAGAATGAATTAATTTCTGAAATGAAGGAAAATAGTAATTCTTGTTCATCAGCACAATTAATTGGCAAATTTTATGATCAAAAAAAATCGGATTGTTTTTCTGAAATAAATGGCAATTTCATTATTGGAATCTGGAATAGAGAGCTACAACAATTCATTTTGGCACGAGACCATTTAGGCGTTGAGCCATTGTATTATTTTTGGGATGGCATAAAATTAATTTTTGCCTCTTCCTTGAAAGCTTTACTAAGATATGATGAAACTAAAACTGAGATTAATTATAAAGGTCTCCATTCTTACTTATTGTTTAACTATAATCCGAGCTTAGACACGATTATTTCAGGGATTAAAAATTTACCTCCAGGAAATTATTTACAATTAGAGAAAGGCAATTTAAAAATCAAATCTTACTGGAAATTGTCTTTTGAAGTTAATCCGGGTAAGAACGAAGAGCAATATATCGAAGAACTTCTGCCGCTAATGCGAAATGCAGTTCAGCTACGAATCGAAGACGATAAGGATACCCATGGCGCATTTTTGAGCGGTGGTATGGATTCAAGCTCTGTTGTTGGACTGATGAGTTCTTTCATTAATGGTTCAGTTCATACATTCTCATTTCGATGTCGGGGAAAATCATTTGATGAATCACATTATGCCAAGATTGTTTCAGATCGATATCACGCTCAACATCATTTAGTCGAGTTTTCCCCTGAAGAAATTATTTCTATTGCCGAAATTGTCAACTACATGGAACAACCATTTTGTGATATTGGCATAGAAATTGCAACCTACATATTAGGCAGGCAGGCATCAGAGAAAACCAGCTATATTTTATCGGGAGATGGTGGTGATGAATTGTTCGCAGGACATCCTGTGTATCAAGCCGATACGTTTGCACAAAAATTTGAAAAGCTACCCAAGCTACTAAAAGAATCAATCATAAATATATCTAAATTATTTCCGGATACAGAAAAGAAAAAGAGCTTAATCGTTAAAGCGAAACGGTTTGCATATAGTTATAATTTTCCCCCTGATTTGTACAGCAATCGCTGGCGTATTTATTACACAGATAAAGAACTTACCCAATTAGTTCGATCCGATACACTCCCTGACTTACAACAATGCAATCCCCTGGAGGAGATCGTATCTATCTACCAGCAGGCTAATGGTAATGATTACTTAAGCAAGACTTTATATGGTGATTATTATACAGTTGTTGGTTTTTATTTGAGAAGAATGCAATTACTTCGCACTTTTGGAATCGAAGGTAGATTTCCAATGCTTGATCCACGGCTGGTTGAATATGCTGCAACTATACCATCAGAATTAAAAATTAGAGGATCTGAAACAAAATATATACTTCATAAAACTATGACGGGAATATTACCTGACGAAATTGTTTATCGAAAAGATAAATTAGGACATAGCGTACCCATGAAGAATTGGCTGAGAGATATACCATTAGTGAAAGATTTTGTCACAGATGTATTGTCTGAAGCAACAATTAAAAAAAGAGGATATTTTAATGCCAATTATATTCAACATCTATTGAATGACCATTTAACTCGAAAACAAAACAATTCTCATCGCATCTGGGCGTTATTAGTGCTTGAACTATGGCTGCAAAAAAATATTGATCAGTAAGTATGGCATCACCAATAGGACATTCTCTATGTGGCTATGCGATATATTCAACGATAAATAAAAAGATAAATTGGAAAGAATTATTGGGATTTATTGTTGTTGCCAATTTAGCAGATATTGATTTTCTATTCGGATTTTTAATCGGAGAACCAAATAAATATCATCATCAGTTTACCCATAGTATTTTTATTTCATTAATTATAGCAGCAGTGGTTGCCTGTTATTTTAAATTTAGAAATAGAAGACAAATTCGAAATATTTTCATAACAGTTTTTTCACTATATAGTTCACATGTTATCATAGACTATTTTACGCGAGATACCTCACCTCCTTATGGAGAGCAGTTATTTTGGCCATTTTCAAATAATTATTTTATAAGCTCAATTTCAATTTTTCGAGATATTTATAAAGCAAGTACTTCAAGTGAATTTTTTTTAAGTTTGTTTTCTTATTACAATCTGTGGACAATATTGACCGAAGTAATTATTTTTACCATATTGATTGTGATGGTTAAGATAGTAAGATATTCAGGCCGAAGTGGTGATTCAGTACAAAATTCCCTTTGATTGTGGCAAAAATAAGATAAATGAGAACAGATTAAAAGCTGGAATTCGTATTAATGGATAATCGAAAAGTAGATATTTCTATTGTTGTCCCTATTTTTAATGAGGAGGAAAATGTATCGTTTCTACATGAATCAATAACGCATGCTATGAAGCGGATTCGTGAAAGTTATGAAATAATTTTTGTGGATGATGGTAGTTCTGATAATACTTTAAATCTATTGAGAGAAATTCAGCAGAATGATTGTAACACACGCATTGTCAAATTCAGGAGAAATTTCGGACAATCCGCAGCTATGGCTGCTGGCTTTGAATTAGCAATCGGTGACAAAATAGTTGCGATGGATGGGGATCTTCAAAATGATCCTGATGATATTCCCAAGCTGTTGGATAAATTAGCAGAGGGATATGATGTTGTAAGTGGCTGGAGAAAAAACCGTAAAGATAAATTGCTGATCCGTAAGGTCCCTTCAAAAATGGCTAATAAATTAATCTGTTCTGTAACAAAAGTCTATCTTCATGATACAGGGTGTTCACTAAAGGCTTTTCAAAAAGAGATAGTTAAAAGGATTAGTATTTACGGTGAATTACATCGATTTATTCCTGTATTGGCAAAAATTGAGGGTGCAAAAATTACAGAGGTTGTCGTCAATCATCATCCAAGAAAATTTGGAAAATCTAAATATAATTTAACGCGAACATTTCGAGTTCTTATGGACCTAACATCCTTAAATTTATTTTTGAAATACCTGAAAAATCCATTACAATTTTTTAGTGCTTTAGCTTTCTATTCTTTTCTTATCCCAGCATTAACGGGAATCTGGGCATTAGTTGATGTAATTAAATCTGATTTTCAAACTACCGAGGTTAATTTATTTCTTACACTTATATTTCTGTTAGCTGTTACCATCTTTCAATTTTTATTCTTTGGTCTAATTGCGGTGTTAATTGTATATACAGGAAAGAAAAAATCGATCCTTTTAATGGACTAATATTTACGTGGAAAAATAAAATGAATTTACAAAGTACTGCCACCAAAATGATTATTCAGGAAAATTTGTTAGAGAACATTCATGTTCCCAAGCCTAAGATCTCAATTATTGTTACTTTGAACAATCATGAAAATGATATTGAAGAATTATATCACTCATTAGTAAATTTTGTTGAAAGAGATGAAAAGCAGTTTCAAATCATATTTGTAGATGATGGAAGCACCGATAACACTTATGATAGATTAGTTAAAATTACAGAAAATGATTTACGAGTGACATCAATTCGAATGCGATCAACTTTTGGCGAGGCAAGTGCTCTTGATGCTGGTCTAAAACATTCTGCTGCGGAAATAATTATATATCTCACAGCAAGAGTTCGGGTTAATCCCCCGGAATTATCAAAGCTTATTTCCAAGCTTGAAGATGGGAACGATTTGGTAATCGGCTGGAGGTATCCACGCAGGGATGCTAAATTGAATCAAATAATATCTAAGGTTTTTAATTCCATAACTAAAAAATTATCTAAACTTAATTTGCATGATATAAATAGTGGAGTATTGGTAACTAAAAGGGAAGTATTAGAAAATATAGATGTTTATGGAGATCTTAATAATTTCATACCGATTTTGGCTGCCCGGCAAGGTTATAAGGTTACTGAAGAGAAGATAGAACAGTTACACGGTGAATTTAGAAAGTCCAAATATTTTAAAGAATATCTCCAGCGTTTCCTGGATATCATTACCGTTCTATTTTTAACAAATTACTCAAAGAAACCTATTCATTTTTTAGGATTTTTTGGTGCCGTTTTTACACTCATTGGAGCAGTAATAGAAATTTATCTATTTGTTTATCGAATATTAGCTCTCGGACCGATCGCAGGACGTCCGCTACTTCTTTTAGGGGCTTTGTTTTTGGTTATTGGGATTCAGTTGATTTCAATTGGCTTGCTGGGCGAAATGATCATATTTACACATGCAAAGGATATTAAAGAATATAATATTGAAGAAATTATTGGATAGTAGCTACAGGGGGCTAAAGGAGAAAGTACATGAAAATTACGGTGATGATTCCCACTTTGAATGAAGAGAAATCTATCTCAAAAGTGGTTAATGATTTCACGAAACAGCTTCCCCATGCCCAAATTATTGTGTATGATAATGGGTCCACTGACAATACAGTTAAAATAGCTCGTGAGGAAGGTGCTACGGTTTTTATTCAAAATAAACGAGGTAAAGGAAATGTTGTTAGGGCAATGTTTAATAATATCGAGTCCGACATTTACATTATGGTGGATGGAGATGATACTTACGCTGTAGATAATATTAAAGAACTTGTTGAACCAGTTCAAGATGGAGAAGCGGACATGGTTGTCGGAGCCCGGTCTAATTATGAAAATAAATCCTTTTCGCTTTCTCACAAATTTGGTAACAAACTGCTCACAACAATTATTAATAAAACGTTTAATACAGACTTAAAAGATGTTCTTTCTGGTTATCGGGTAATGAGTCGTGAATTTGTAAAAGAGATGATTTTGTTATCGAGTGGATTTGAAGTTGAATCTGAGTTAACAATTAGAAGTCTACAGGAAGGATATCGTATCAAGGAAATTCCCATATTTTATAGAGCTCGAAAACAAGGCTCACAGTCCAAACTTAAAACCATCCATGATGGCTGGAATATCTTGTATACCATTATCACTTTATTTCGGGATTATAATCCCATAAAATTCTTTTCCATTTTCTCATTGTTCTTTTTATTTATTGGATTAATATTTGGCATTAAGATCGTCGTTGAATACATTAGCACAGGGCTACTCTGGCATGTTGGAACTGCAATATTTACGGTATTGATGATCTTATTAAGCACAATCATTTTTATGATGGGGCTTTTATTAAGTTCTGTGAATAATAAATGGAAGATAACTCAAGAGACGGTGAAAAAAATTTTAAATAACAATATATATTAACGGGCTATTTCCTAAAAAGTCAATCAGTCAGAATTAGGTTTGCATATATGAAAGACAAAGAATCAAAAAAGATAAGCAACAAAGATGAATTACCCTTTATATCCGTTATTGTTCCTATGCATAACGAAGGAAAAGTCATCGACAAGAAGTTAAAGAATTGTTTGGAATTGGAATATCCGAAAGATAAGTGGGAGATCCTAGTCGCTGACGATTTTTCAACAGATAATGGATGTGCTATTGTGCAGAAATATGTCGGTGAATATGACAGGATTTCCCTGGTAAAAAATCAATATGAACGGGGAAAAGTGGGAGGGCTCAAAACTTCTTTTAAAGCAGCGAAAGGGGAGATTATCGTTCTCACCGATTCAGATGTGATACTGGACAAAGATGCACTTTATAAATGTGCCCATCATCTTATGCCAGAGGATGTCGGCGCAGTGTGTGGAATACATTTGTCTAATAAAAAGAAGGACGAAGGTTTATTTATCCATGAGGACATATATCGAAAAATATACACCAGGCTGAGATTATGGGAATCCAGTCTGGACTCAGCACCAGTTTTCCATGGCCAATTTATGGCATTCAAAAAACAATTTGCCAAGATAATTTTAAATGAAAACACTTATGCAGAGGATACGGATTTTGCGATTAAGATTCGCAAGGAAGGATTTAAGACGAAATACATGGAGGATGCTACATTCTATGAAATCCCCCCAGTCGATTTTAATGATTTCCAGAATCAAAAAATTCGCAGAGGAATTGGATTGGTGCAAATATTCTGGAGTCATAGAAAATTATTGTTTAATCCTCGATATGGATTTTTTGGTCTACTGATCTTTCCTTTAGAGTTTGTAATGAATGCGATGCAGCCCTTTATCGCTTTATGCGGTTATTTTTTACTGGCTTTTATTTCTTTCAAAATTCATCCTATTATTGGGATTCTATTTATTGGATTTACAATTTTACTAACAAAGACAAAATTACTCAAAACTTATTTGTTCATGAATAAAGTTCTATTAGTATCTATTGTAAATATTTTTCGAGGTAAATTGAGTCCTGCCTGGAACAGTGAGCGATAATATTGGTTATGGGATGGAAGATATGAAAATAGCCTTAATGGGTATCAGAGGTATTCCTGCAAATTACGGTGGTTTTGAAACTTTTGCTGAAGAATTGGCTCCAAAATTAGCGTCTCGGGGGCATGATGTTACTGTTTATGGAAGATCGAATATTATTAAGTATAAAGATAATTTTTATAAGGGTGTGCAAATCATAATTCTACCCACAATCAGTCATAAATATTTTGATACCATTATTCATACTGGAATATGTGCACTACATAGTTTGATCAAAGGATATGATGTCATTTTAATATGTAATAGTGTTAACAGTATATTTTCATGGATTCCCAGAGTAACTGGTCAAAAGGTTGCTTTGAATGTGGATGGTCTGGAATGGCAAAGGAAAAAATGGAATAAGTTAGGTCAGAATTTTTATAGATTTTCTGAATGCTTGGCTACGTTTCTTCCGAATGCCATTGTCACCGATTCAAAATATATTCAGCAATATTATCTAAAAAAATTTGGTAGAGATTCTACTTTTATTCCGTATGGGGGACCAACGGAAAAGGTTCCATCAGATGGCATTTTAAAAAAATATGATCTGAAAAAACAAAGCTATGTGCTTTATGTCAGCAGGTTAGAACCAGAAAACAATGCCCATTTGGTGGTTAAAGCCTTTGAAAAGGTAACAACAGCTCTAAATTTAGTGGTTGTAGGTGATGCTCCTTATAATACAGAATATATCCAGGAACTCAGAGAAACAAGAGATAGCAGAATTATATTTACGGGATATATTTTTGGACAGGGATATAAAGAACTTCAATCCCATGCATATTTTTATGTTCAAGCCACTGAAGTGGGGGGTACTCACCCAGCACTTTTGGAAGGTATGGGATTCGGAAATTGTGTTTTAGCTAACGACGTACCTGAACATCGAGAAGTGCTTTCTGATGCAGGTCTTTATTTTACAACCCGAAAATCTGAAGACTTAAAGAACAAAATGCAGCACTTGTTAGATAACCCAGAGATTGTGAAAAAATATCAAAAAAGGGCGGTTAATAGAATTAAAGAAAATTACACCTGGGACAAAATAACTGAAGATTACGAAAAGCTGTTTTTCCGTATGCTAAATTTTCGCACATCTCAGCTTAGGGAAAATTAGTTTGGAAGGATTTAATGACGAAAAAAATAGATTTGAATGAAACTGAAGCAAAAGAATCAGGTGATTGGTTTGAGAAAAGGAAATTAATTCTGGTTGTGGGGATCTTAGTTTTGCTGGTTGTTGTTGGAACTGGTCTCCGTACGATAAATTTGGGTGTGCCGAGTTTCTGGATTGATGAATTAAATCATTTTTATGCTGGCAAGTCCATATTAGAAGGCAAGGGTCCATTGCTTCCATCAGGTTGGCCTTATACATTGGCGCTTCCTTATACATATTGTGTAGCTTTTTCGATGAAAATACTGGGGGAAGGAGAATTTGCCTGTCGATTTCCCAGTGCGCTTTTCGGGAGTCTGGCAATTCCATTCGTCTTTTGGATAGGATATAAATCTTTTAATGTGAAAGTCGGATTAATTTCGGCTCTGTTCATCACTTTTTTCCCTTTTGAAATCGGTTGGTCCAGAGTATGTAGAATGTACACGATTTTTCAATTCCTGTTCCTCTGGGGATTTTATACTTTCTATTTGGGTTTTGAAAAAAGGGGGAAAGGAATAGAAAGGGAAATCAGCAAAATTAATGAATCGAGGTTCTGGTCGGGTTTAAAAAATTTTATCTCTGAGTGGGGCATAAGCTGGAAATGGCTTTTTTTATCAGGCGTAATTCTTCTATTTTCGTTTTATATCCAGCATTTAACTGCCCTCTTTCTAATCAGTATGATGTGTTACTGGGGTATGATGGCGACTTTTTCTTTCTTTCAACACGGATATATACAGGGTTTGAAGTCAAAATATTTTTGGTTTTTTTCCTCATCAATCTTTCTCAGTGCAGCAGTTTGGATAGTCTCACCGGCTCTTCGAAGCAAAGTGATAGAACTTTCTCAATTTTATCCTTTTTGGGCACAACATGGAGGTGCAGGAGATAAATTTACTTATCTGGATTTTTTGATCTCCAATATTAGATTTCCATTGGGTGCTTTGTTACTCATTGGAGCGATTCAAGCAGTATTGAGGTTGAATCGAGCCGGATTTTACACTTTAATAAGTTGCGGAGTCCCTTTTATTCTTCACTCATTTTTTTTTAAGACAAAAGTCGATCGATATATTTTCAATATATTTCCGCTTTTTCTAATTATCGCTTCTTATGGATTAACCAATTTAATCGATATGGAGATAGAAACGGCTAAACGAACTTTTAAAAATTATACTAAACTTAACAAGTTGATTTCTAACGAAAAATTAAATATTTTAGTTATACTTATAATGTTTTCATGGTTACCATTTACTCGCTGGTTTTACAATTCATTTGAAATTCCTACTATTCGATCTGGACCCGGTCATTTAGGAGGATTATATACTAACGGCGCAGTAACCCATGAGGATTGGAGAGAAGCGTGTGGATACGTTAAAAAACATTTAGAACCGAACGATGTTATCATTACTACCCAGACTTTAACTACCCTTTATTATTTAGGGAAAGTTGATTTCAGTATCTATGGTGGGGATTTAGGAACCATGCATGAAGTCAAACGGAACGGAGACTATGAA